>Ga0265293_10003773_pt1 | contig 27698 bp, 24 predicted proteins | sample Munlanlewell138R_FD_192505 | JGI IMG/M metagenome (GOLD analysis project Ga0265293, IMG submission 192505) | Leachate microbial communities from a municipal landfill in Southern Ontario, Canada - Leachate well 138R | ecosystem: Engineered > Solid waste > Landfill > Unclassified | place: Canada...
CTTCTATCGGGACGAAGAATCTATGGGTCTAAGCAACAGAGATTCTTCATCCCGACAGGTCGGGATTCAGAATGACATTTCGTAAGACTTTTTTCAAACTGAGTCAAAATATGCCTGATAAGAGAAACCATCGCGGGCCGCACCCAGATGACCAGAAGCTGTTTAGCAGCAGTCAGCTTGAAAGCTTATCTACGGCTGTAAGTGATTATTCATTACTGCTGACTAAAGGCTATGCCGATGTTAGCTCGCTAAAATTGGTCTGTGACCATTTTTCATTGACGCAGCGGCAAAGGCTGGCTGTGATGCGAAGCGCCTGTTCGGACAGCCAGCTTAAACTCCGCAAGAAAAGTCAAATCGGCATTGCGGATATCGCAGGTCAATCAATAGCTATCGACGGCTATAATGTTCTTATTACAATCGAGGCGGCCAAAAGCGGAGCGTTTTTATTTCGGGGCAGGGACGGCTGTCTTAGAGATTTGGCAAGTATTCACGGAACATACCGCAAAGTTCAGGAGACGATACCGGCGATAGAATTGATTGGTGAATTTCTAAAAGAGTATCAGGTTTCTTCGGCTGTCTGGTTTTTAGATAAGCCGGTATCGAACAGCGGCAGGCTAAAGAAAATCTTAGAAGAAATTGCTGAACAGAATAGTTGGTCTTGGCAGGTGAAACTATCGCAAAGCCCGGACGCGGAACTGAAAAAATGCGATTGCCCGATTGCCAGCAGCGACAGCGCGATTTTAGATAACTGTAACTGCTGGTTTAACTTAGCAGCGGAAATTATCGAAAAGAGGCTGCTGTCTGGAAAAACATTGAATCTATACGCAAATTAGACTTGCCAGATTCATCGAGGTAAATTGCAGCTTTCATTAGATAGTAATAAAGGGTATTATAATCCCGCAAATAGATTGAAACAGGAACTATTCAATGGATGAGAAAAAGGCTATCGAAATTATAAAAAGGTATCAGAATTATTTGACCCAAACACAGGCAACGTATTTTCCTACAGACAAAACCACAATATTAAAAAGTTAACTAATAATAATGAATATTTCTGAACGAACAATAAATGCTCTTGCCAAGATTGTAACTGGCGATGGAGGTTTGTCGCCTTATCGCAGTGGCTCTGTATTGGTAAGATTATTCAATGAATATGGTCGAAACGATGTTTATGGGAAGGGATTTCCATCCAGATGGCAGTATGTAGAAGACTGTATCAGGTTTTTTAATAAGAAGAATACTAAAGCATTGTACGGACTTATGAGGCATGTTTTTGATCCTCGTGAATTTCTTGATACTAGATTCGATGTAAATAAGGTAATCGAGTCTTTCAATTGTTATTTGAAATACGATGGTTATGAAGTCGAAATTATTAATGACAAGGCAGTAATTCGCGACCTTGAAGGTGATAGCGTAGAATTTGACAGTCCTTTCAACGATTCACAAAAAGATGCTCACACCTTCATTAAGGAACAGACAGAAAAATGTGATGCAAAAATAGCATCAGAAGATTATTGCGGCGCAATAACAAATGCTCGCTCTTTGCTAGAGGCAGTATTAGTTGAAATTGAAAAAGAACTTGATTCGAAAGCAGCTGAATATGATGGTGATTTAATCAAACTCTATCGCAGAATACAAAAAATGCTAAATCTCGAGCCGAGTCGCAAAGATATTTCCGATACCTTGAAACAGATATTATCCGGTCTTGTCAGCGTGGTAACAGGCTTGGCAAGTCTTCGAAATAAAATGAGTGATGCACATGTTGCCACTTATCGCCCAGATAAACATCACGCAGTACTTGCAGTGAATGCAGCAAAAACATTAGCTAATTTCATAGTATCAACAAAGGAATATCAAAAAAAATGAGGCTGTACTCATAAGTGTACAGGAATCTAACTATAAAATAAAAAGTTTATAACAATTTATGATTTTAAAGGAATTTTAATGGGTAAAAATGACTTAGCAGCGCGAGGCGGGAATATACTGATATATCAAACCGAACAAGGCCGGACCAAGATAGAAGTCCGCCTTGAAGGTGAGACGCTTTGGCTGAATCAGGCGGATTTAGCAAGGCTTTATCAGACAACCATACCAAATATAAATATCCATATTAAAAACATTTACGATGAAGAGGAGCTTTCCCAAGAGTCAACTATTAAGGATTACTTAATAGTTCAAACAGAAGGAAATAGGCAAATAAGCAGGCAGGTGAAGCATTACAACCTCGATATAATCATATCCGTAGGATATCGCATAAAATCATCAGCTTTATACTTCAAAATTGCATAAAAACAGCATTTTGGGGCTATCGGATAGGTCTTGACAAGGTGTATAGATTAAAATAAACTACCGCATTCACTTGTCCTTACCGGTATCGGTATGCGGACAGAACATGTTTTGATATTTTTAGAAAACAAAAGGAGAATCAAGAATGGCAACAAAAGTTGCAATTAACGGTTTCGGCAGAATCGGCAGAGCTGTAACAAGAATTTTAATGACCCGCAAAGGCGAGCTTGAGCTGGTCGCAATCAACGATTTGTCGGACGCAAAGAGCTTAGCACATCTGTTCAAATATGACACGGTCGAAGGCAGGTGGCAGGGAACAGTCGAAGCTAAGGGCACAGATTTAGTGATAAACGGCAAGACCATAAAGGTTCTGGCTATGAAGAACCCCGCAGAACTGCCTTGGAAGGATATGGGTGTTGATATCGTAGTCGAATCCACCGGTATCTTCCGCGCCAAAGAATCACCTAAGGGCGGATACGGCGACCACATCAAAGCCGGAGCGAAGAAAGTTGTTCTGACAGTGCCGTCAAAGGATGAAATTGACGCGACAATCGTAATGGGTGTAAATGACAACATGTTAACCAAAGATGTAAAGTGCGTCTCGAACGCAAGCTGCACAACAAACTGCCTTGCTCCGATAGCAAAAGTTCTCAACGATACTTTCGGCATTGAGAACGGCGTTATGACAACAATTCACGCATACACCAATGACCAAAAAGTTGCCGACCAGATTCACAGTGACCTTCGCCGTGCAAGAGCCGCAGCGGCAAATATGATTCCGACAAGCACCGGAGCAGCCAAGGCAATCGGCAAAGTGGTACCTGAGCTTGACGGCAAATTAGACGGCTTTGCAGTTCGAGTTCCGATTCCGGTCGGAAGCATTGTTGACCTTGTCGTCAATGTCAAAAAAGATGTAACTAAAGAATCAGTAAACGCCGCGATGAAAAAAGCAGCCGAAGGCCCTATGAAAGGCATTTTGGTTTATTGCGACGAGCCGATAGTAAGCTCGGATATAGTTAATGACCCGGCTTCGAGCATTTTCGATTCACTTCTGACAATGGTAAAAGGCAAGACAGTTAAGGTCATAAGCTGGTACGACAACGAGTGGGGATACTCGAACCGCACAGTCGATATCATGGAAAAAATGGCAAAGCTTTAAGATTAATAACGAGGACCCGCCCGGAAACGGACGGGTCCTTTTAATATCATTTGAAACTACGTTCGCATCGGTGTTTTTATTGAGGAAATTTATAAACAGGCATTAAAAGATGGATAAAAAACAGCGTGAACAAATACTCGTACTCATAAAGCCAGATGCACTGAAAAATTCGATTACAGGATTTATTTTTTCGCAATTATCAGAGTTTCATACAGGTGCACGTTTTGCCGCGGCAAAAATTGTCAATGTAAATAAGATGCTCGCCGAAGAACATTACGCAGAACACAAAGGTAAAGTTTTTTATGATTCTCTGCTCGATTATATTATGGGCAAAATCCATTATTACGGCAAAGAACGGTGGAAGCGGCGGGTTATCGCGATTATTTGTCAGGGGCCTGATGTCCTTGATAAATTAAGGGCTATAGCAGGGCCGACGAATCCTCACCGTGCCAGAGAAGAACGCCCCGGCTGTCTGCGGTCGCTTGGGACGCTGGTACCGATAAAAGACGAAAATGGAAATATAATCGATGACAGGATAGATAATTTAATCCATACATCCGCTTCTTATGAGGAAGCCGAAAGAGAAATTAAGCTTTGGTTTTTGCCGCACGATATTCCTCCCCTTATGCGTGCGTATCCGACGGAGATATGCGATACCCATTATTATTATAAAAACGGGCGGCTTTGCGACAGCTATGAGCCGGACAGCTTGTTTCTGCTGGCTCCGGGCGATGAGGTTTGGCAAACCGACCTCGCAGTGCTTAAACGCTATGCAAAAAATGAGCCTTCCCCGGTAAGATTAAATACGGTAGTGGCAAAATATCTAATCAATCGAAATGTGCAGTTTTAACGAAGTTTGTTTCAAATAAAGACTGGAGATTAATCGTATGGCTAAGAAAACAGTAGCAGATATAAGCGTTAAAGGTAAACGTGTTTTAATGCGGGTCGATTTCAACGTGCCGCTCGATAAAGACCTTAAAATCACCAGCGATGACAGAATCTTAAAAGCCCTGCCGACAATCAAAGCGGTATTGAACGGCGGCGGTTCTCTGATTTTAATGAGTCATCTGGGCAGACCCAAAGGCGAACCTGACCCGAAGTTCAGTCTTGCTCCGGTTGCTAAAAGATTGGGAGAACTGTTATCTAAGCCTGTTATTTTTGTGCCGGACTGCATCGGCGATGAGGTAAAGAAAAAAGCACAGGCATTAAAAGCCGGCGATGTTATGCTGCTTGAAAACCTGCGTTTTCATAAAGAAGAAACAATCAAAGATAAAGCCGCCAAAGAAGACGCTCAGCTTCGTCAAGCAAAAGATGATTTCGCGAAACAACTGGCTGATTTGGCAGATGTATATGTCGATGATGCATTCGGCACGGCACATCGTGATAACGCTTCGATGTACACGGTTCCTTCGATAATGCAGGGCAAGCCGCGGGTTATCGGTTTTCTGGTAGAAAAAGAACTTAAATTCCTCGGTGAAACAATAAGCAATCCGGAACATCCTTTTGCGGCGATACTCGGCGGAGCAAAGGTCTCGGATAAAATCGGTGTAATCGAGAATCTAATCGGCAAAGTGGACCAGATTCTCATCGGCGGAGCGATGGCATACACTTTCTTGAAAGCTCAGGGATACAAAATCGGGAACAGTCTTTGTGAAGAAGATTTCTTAGACAAAGCCAACTCGCTTTTGGCCCAAGCCGAAGAAGCTAATTGTAAAATGGTTCTGCCGGAAGACTCGGTTGTCGCTCAGGAGATAAAAGCCGGCGTTGAAAATAAAACCGTTTTGAAGGATATCGAAGACGGCTGGATAGGGTTGGATATCGGCCCCAAAACCTGCGCATTATTCGCGGAAATTTTAGCCCAAGCCAAAACAATCGTCTGGAACGGGCCGATGGGTGTTTTCGAAACGGCACCTTTTGACAAAGGCACCAAAGAAGTCGCCAAAGCAGTCGCCGCGGCAACAGACGGCGGAGCAAAAAGTATTGTCGGCGGCGGCGACAGCGCCAGCGCGATTAACAAGCTCGGCCTTGCCGATAAAATAACGCATATTTCAACAGGCGGCGGAGCATCACTGGAATTTTTAGAAGGCAAAAAATTTCCGTGCATCGAAATACTCGATGAGAAATAATGATTAATTAACAATTCTCAAGTGAAAGGGCTGCCTAAGGGCGGCCCTTTTTGTTTGACTGAAAATGAACTACAAGTTACTATCTTATTTTAATGAAAACGATAAAGGGAAATAAAAATCTGCTGGATAAGAAAAGATTCGATTCGTGGGAAAAACAGAGAAAACAGCGTCTGCGTAATCTTTCGCCGAAAAAGGCCATACGTCTGGCAGAAGATATGCTGGCAACCCCTCTGATTGAACAATGGCGGGATAATTTTTCGCAAGACCATCCCATTTGTCTTAGGATGTCATTAAAGAAAAAACGAAAGTCATGATTATGTCGCTGCTTGATACCTATAAAAAAATTGCAAAGTTTTTAAATGCCGGTAAGTATAGTTATATTGTTATCGGAGGACTCGCAGCAAGTACTATCGGTGAAGCAAGGGTCACGGCTGATATAGATATAGATCTGGTGATAGAAAAAGACGACCTTTTAGTTTTTTTAGACAAAGCTAAAAAAGCCGGCTTCGGCCTTTCGGTTAAAAAATGCATAAAGTCAGCGGAACAAACGGGCGTATTTGAAATATCCTATGGGGATTATCACATTGATTTTATAATTGCATCTACTGATTTAGAGATTCAGGCTTGCAACCGTCGCAAAGCAATTAATCTTCACGGAGTAAAAGCATTTTTTCCAACTCCCGAGGATTTGATTCTTTTGAAACTTGTTCCTGACAGAGCAAAGGATATCAGTGATATAGAAGGCTTGATAGCCCGTCACGAAAATAAGTTAGATAGAAAATACCTTAAGATATGGGCTATGAAGTTGTGCGAAGAAGCGGAAGATATGAGGATATGGAAAAAACTGAACAAACTTCTTGGGGAAAAATGAGATTACCAAAGGCAGGAACGATTGAAGTTGTTCCATCGATACTGAGCGCGGACTTTGCGAAGCTGGCGGACGAAATCGCCCAGATTGAGGCGGCAGGCGTCAATATGGTTCATCTTGACGTGATGGACGGTAATTTTGTGCCGAATATCACGATAGGCCCGCCGGTAATCGCCAAGCTCCGCAAATACAGCAAGCTTGTTTTCGACAGCCATCTTATGATTTTAAAACCTTCCGAGTTTGCCGAGCGGTTTATCGAAGCAGGCGTAAATAATATTACATTTCATATCGAGGTCGAACCGGAGCCGGAGAAATTAATAGATAAGCTTCATAGTCTCGGATGTACGGCGGGGATAACATTAAATCCCGATACACCGGTAGAATTGATTAAAGATGTTGCTCCGCTTTGCGATATGGTCCTTGTAATGACGGTTCATCCGGGATTCGGCGGGCAGAGTTTTATGCACGATGCCGCGAAAAAAATCATCGAAGTTCGAAAAATTGTAGGCCCTGATATTAGAATCGAGGTTGACGGCGGAATCGACCCGCAAACTACTCCGATTGTCGTTTCTTACGGAGCTGATACGCTGGTAGCCGGGAATGCTATATTTTCCCAGCCCGACAGAGCCAAAGCTATTAATGATATTCGCAAGGCGGCTCTGGCCTAAACGCGGGACAGTTTTAATGATTTTTGTGGTTAAATTCCGTGTCTTTTGGTAGAATCCTCGAATGAGTACAAAAAGCAATATTACAACTATGGCTAAAAAAGCAAAATCGAGATGGAATGGATTCAGCCTTCGGCCTCGCAAAGAGATGCCCGAAGGGCTTTGGATGCGCTGCACTGGCTGCGAAAAAATGATTTACCGCAGCACGGTCGAGACGAATTTTAACGTCTGTCCTCAGTGTAATTACCATTTCCGTATCGATGCCAAGAAAAGAATTGCATATCTGACTGACGAAGGTTCTTTCGAGGAAGAATTGGCTGATATGACCAGCGGTGACCCGTTGGAATTCAAATTCAGGGGGACTACATACAAAGAACGCATCGAAGCCGATACTAAGAAAACCGGCTCTACCGAAGCAATGCGAATCGGAAAAGCGTTTATTAAAGGCCGACCGATTGTTTTAGGGGTTATGGACCCGAATTTTTTGATGGGTTCTATGGGCTTGGTGGTAGGCGAAAAATTCTGTGCGGCTGTCGATAAAGCGATTAAAGAAAAATTGCCGCTGGTAGTCGTCTGCTGCAGCGGCGGCGCGAGGATGCACGAGGGGGTAGTTTCGCTGGGGCAAATGGCCAAGACAAGCGCAGCTATCGCCAAACTCAACGAAGCCAAGGGTTTATATATAGCGGTTTTGACAGACCCGACAACCGGCGGCGTTACGGCGAGTTTCGCGATGTTAGGTGATGTAATCATAGCCGAGCCGGGCGCGCTTATAGCTTTCGCAGGCCCGCGAACAATCGCTGAGACCATAAAAGTCGAGCTGCCCGAAGGTTTTCAAACTGCTGAATTTATGGTCGAGCACGGATTTGTTGATATGATTGTCGACCGCAAGAACCTGCGAAGCGAAATAGCCAGATTGGTCGATTTCTGCCAAAAATAATTCTTTCCAAACTTAAAAAATAACCTGCCCAATATCATTTTGATGTTCTGATTAAATACTTCGCGAAAGACTGTTTCGAGCAGCATATTGAAAGATATAATGGATTCCTTTATTATCTGGTGAACACCGAATCAAAATCGAACGTTAATTAAAAGAGACACTTTATTGAAAGGGATAAACCATGAAAGCTTCAATCGATGTAAAAACCTTAATAATCGGTATTTTGACAGGGTTGGTGCTTGCGCTGGTGATGGGCCAGACTGCAAGTACAGCCAACAAAGCGGATTTCGGCATATCGCTGGACAGAACATCTTTCGCGATAGTCCGTGCCGATGACGGAACACTTTATGCTATTGACCCGCAAAATACCAGAGCAGAGGTAATCCAGTACAGAAGCGGCCCGTATAAAGGCCGAGCTTTCAATTTGACTCTTCCAGCCGAACCGGTGCGAAGATAAAAACCAGCTTTTCAAAAATCTAACATTTGCCGGATAAAGACAGTTATATTATCGGTCCTTGTGAAGTAAAAGAATATTTTTACTTAATCATAATACCGTATTTGTCGATAAGCTCTCGGTGGTATGATAGAAAACTTTTAATTACCGAGTCGAGGAACTAAAAGATGGGTATTCAAAACTGGTCAGAGGAAGTTATTTTAGTAGATTTGCCGCAAGAACCTCAGATGGGCGATGAGCTTGTTACCGTTACGCAAATGGTTCGTGACCGCGGCGACTGCGACGTGGTAATCGATTTTTCTGAGGTCGACATTATTACATCATCGAGTATTTCCAAGCTGCTCAAGCTTCGAAAGCTGCTTGGTGATTGTGAACATAAGCTGGTTTTCAGCAATGTAGCGCCGGCCACTAAGGGGATATTCACGGTTACCGGGCTTGAGGAAGTCTTTGAGTTTGCGGATGATAAGTTCGTTGCGCTGGCAAGTTTACAGATGACCAAGTCATAATCAACTGCCGGAACCTAAATGCATTATCACATCGAACAATGCCTGTGTTCCGTCACGGCCGCGACCTTTGGCTTGAAGAACAGCCAGCAGTTCTTTGGCTAAAGCCGTGCCGGGTAAAGGCTGATTAATCATATCAGCGTATTGCATAACCAATCGCAAATCCTTCATTTGCAAATCGACCATAAATGCCGGAGCAAAATCTCCTTCGATAATTTTTTTACCGAGAACTTTCAATGAATGGCTGTATGCAGCTCCGCCGGTGGTTACCTGCCAAGTGGTTTGCAAGTCCAGTCCTGCTTTTTTGGCAAAGGCCAGACCCTCAGCAATACTCATTATTGTATGGATAACCATAACCTGATTTGCGAGTTTTGTAATTTGGCCGTAACCGATTGGCCCGCATAATGTTATGGTCTTTCTAAGTGTCTGCATAACAGGCAAAACCTTTTGATAGATTTCTTCAGGCCCGCCTGCCATTATAGAAAGCTTCGCTTCGATTGCCCCGATTTGCCCGCCGCTTACCGGAGCATCCATTAAAATAATTTTTTTGGTTTGCAGCTTGGCGGCGATTTGCTGTGTGGATTTAGGCGAAATAGTACTCATATCTATGCAAATCAGCCCTGAGCGTGAAGATTCGATTATTCCGTTTTTGCCCAAAAGAACTTTTTCCACGTCCGGAGTATCCGGCAGGCAGGTGATAACAATATCGCTTTCTGAGGCGGTTAGAGCAGGAGTATCGGCCCACTGGGCTCCGGCATCAAGAAGCGCGGACGCTTTAGATTTCGTGCGGTTATGAACAACCAGAGAGTATCCGGCTTTGAGCAGGTTCATCGCCATCGGCTTGCCCATAATACCCGTACCGATAAAGCCGATGCGCTCTTCGGGCATTTTAGATTACCTCAAGTCTTTTCAGGGTAGCTCTTGCCCAGCGGCTTGTCCTTGCCTGAGCGAACAGAAGCAGCAGTAATATAAGAACCCAGAACCCGACAAATCTCAAATAGAACCATGCCTGTTCAATCAGTAACATATCGGGGTAATTTTTCAGGGCGGCTTTAAGTTCGCTCGGCGCAAAGACTGCTCCTGCGAGGAACCAGCCGAAACACTCCTGCCAAGGCATAAGGAAAACAAGGAGTATAAGCGAGATAAAGAAAGCTCTGCTGATATGATTAATTCCTCCAAGCCTTCCGACAAGAGAAATCTTCAGGCAGAATAAAATTGTAAGACAATAAAGCATTGCCGAAAATATTATGACAACACCGGCCGAGCGTATCGTCCATGCTATATGAACAGGCTTGATAATTTTGGTTACATCAACAGGTTTTCTCGTATGTTTTTCGACAACCGGCGTGTTCACATCAGCGACAACTTCCGAAGCGGCTTGCTGTATTTCAGCGGGTACTTCGACCGTTTGAGAAAGAGTAATAACGCCGTCGCCCGCCTGTTCGACAGAAATATTGATATCGAGTTCTTCCTGCGGCGAAGAGTCTTTAACGAGGTGCAAATGAGCCGCCCAGAAACATACCTGAATCAGCAGCAAAGACAGAAGGGTTATTAAGAAAAAGAAATTTTTCCATGCCTTGAAAACGCCAATAGCTTCAAGGCAATCGGTAGCATCAACGAGATTTTTCTGTTTATCGTGCTCAGTATTCATAATCTTCTACTCCCTTAGTAAGGTTGCCGATTAAGTTAAACGTTAATTACGGCTTAATACATGGGATTATTATTACCTAAGGGCGGCTGCATTTCAAGAAAATTATCTATCGAAGGGTTAATGGATTAGACACTATTTTGCTTGCCAAACAACCCCAATAGCCTATATACTTTGGGGTTTCGTAAAAAATGGTTCTGGTCCTGTATATTGAGGTATAATAATGAATCTAATAAAGTGGATTCGCAAGAACGAACGGAAGATTTTGGCGATAGTCGTTGTCCTTTTGATGGTCGGCTTTATAGGAGGCTCGTATATATCGCAGCTCGGCCAGGGCGGCTGGGGCAGAAATACGGCTTTGGCGACCTATGGGACGAAAGGAAAAATCACATACAACGACCGGGTAATTGCCCAGAATGAACTCGAAGCACTGCGAAGCATGGGGGCCGAACGGCTATTGCATAGTCAGGATTTACGAGGGTTCTTTTTATCTGAGCTGCTGTTTTCTGAAAACAAAATGGACCCCCAAATGTTTACTGTTCTAAAAAGACTTATAACAACCAAGGGACTTAGAATAACTGATGAACAGATTGGAAAATTATACCAGCGCACAGCTCCTGCGGATATTTACTGGATTCTTCTCAAGAAAGAAACTCAAAACGCCGGTATCGCAGTCGATAGCCAGAGTACTCGTGAGATACTAACCAGTGCCGTTCCGCAGATATTTCCTAACGCAACTTACCCCCAAATGATGGAACTTCTGGTAATGCGAGGAATGTCGCAGGATTTAGTAGAATCGGCTTTTTCACATTTATTAGCAATACTCGAATATTCTCAGCTTGTCTGTTCAGAACAGCCGTTGACCGAAAACCAGCTAAGGAAAACAGTAAGTGTAGACACCGAACTTATGGATACCGAATTTGTGCGATTTACTGGGGCGATATTCGCAGACAAACAACCTAATCCGAACGAAGAGCAAATATCTTTGCAGTTTGAAAATTACAGGGATAATTTACCCGGCGAATTCAGCGAGGACAACCCGTACGGCTTCGGATATAAGCTCGATGATATGGCGGCTCTCGAATATATGGCTGTGAAGCTCGATGACATTGCGGAAATCACCGAGCCGCCTACTCAGCAGGAAAAAGAAGATTATTACCAGAGAAACCGTGAACAATTCACTCGGCGGGTTCCGTTGGACCCGAATAATCCGAATTCCATGCAAGTCGAACGTACTGCAAGTTTCGGTCAGGTTGCCAAACTTATCACAGATAGGCTTACCCAGCAGAGGATAATGACAAAATCTGACATGATTATGGGTGAAGCAAGAAGACTGATACAGCAGGTTTACGAAGAAAAAAATATCAGCCAGCTTGAGCCGAATGAGCTTAAAGCTGCTGATTATAAGCAGATTGCAAATCAGCTTACCGAAAAATACCAAATAACGGTTTATTACGGAACAACTGGATTTTTGAGCACTCCCGATATGAGAGCAGATGCTTATTTAGCAGGTTTATTCCTGCAAAATCCTTCGGCGGGCCAGATGCCGATACCTTTATACGAAGCTGTTTTTGCTATGGAGCAATTCGGCGGCTCACAGGGGCTTATGGAAATAAGTCCGCCGAGACTTTATGAAACTATCGGCCCGGCAAGAGATATCAGGGGCAAGGTTGCTGCTGTTTTGAGAGTAGTCAATACAAGAAAGTCGTATGTTCCTGATTCGCTGAACGAAAGTTTCAGTAAAACCACAATCAATTTTAACGAATCTGAAAAAGCAAAAGATAAGGTTCATTCTGTCAGGGAACAAGTCATCGAAGATTTGAAAAAACTTGCAGCGATGGATACTGCGAGGCAAAAAGCCGAAGAATTTTCTAAAATAGCCGTATCGAATAGCTGGGATGAAGCCTTGAATCAATTTAACAAGCGGTATCCGCCGAAGGATTCTGATGAGCCTAATTCTTTCGGGCTAATCAGTCTTACTAACTTTAACAGAATAAGCCCTGATTACATCGAGGCTCTTGATTTTCGCAGCCAATCTGAAACAACGGCCCGTTTTGCAAGAAATCAGAGTATTAAACAAAATCAGGTCGCTCAGATTTTATATTCCTTGATACCGCAAGACAGCAATCAGCCGGCTGAACTTCCTTTAATAGTCCAAGTTAAGCCGGACATAGGTTATTATGTGGTTAAATATCTTTCAATAAGCAGGCTTTATGAAGAAGATTTTCAAGCCGCCAAAAGCCGCTGGGCTTTCGAGTTAGACACCACGAATATGCAGAATTTCGCAGCGGTTTTCTTCCAGCCGGATAATATAATTAAAAGAATGAACTTGAAATTTATTGAAGATGACAACAATAACTCTCAAGAAGCCCAAACATCTCCCGAAGGAGCCGAGTTCTGATGTCCGAAGGTTCTAACGAAAATAATTATTTACGTCTTGGGATAATAGCTGCAATCGGCTGGCTGGTGCCCGGCGGCGGATACTGGCTGCTCGGTGAATACAAACGGTCAATAATTGTTTTCTGCACGATAATATTGACTTTCTGCATTGGAATATATGTCGGTTCTATAGGCGTTATCGACCCAGTACAGGCCAAACCTTGGTTTGCCGCTCAGATGCTTAATTCGCCGTTAGTGGCAATTCTCGGAGAAACGACAAAAAGCGGCGAATATCTATCTTACGGCAGACCTAATGAAATAGGTCAGCTCTATACGAGCATTTCAGGTTTGCTGAATTTATTATGCATTATTAACTCTGTATATCTGGGTCATACCCGGAAAATCAGAAACAGCGGAGACTAAATATGCCGGCTGGTATTTTTGCAATTTTGGCAAGTTTTACTTCTCCAGAGACAATCCGGATGAATCCCCAGTCGATGCTCTGGATGCTTCCTTTGGCGGCTGCGATTGCCGTTATATATAAAGCTATAAAAGTTTCCAAGATTGTCCCGCTGCGATTTATCAGGGAAACTGCACTGCTTTTCGGCTCGATTATACTTTTTATAATCGCCGCAGCAGTAATGCTTTGCTTAGTAGCTTATCTGGCGACGGAATAATCCTCTTAAAATCCTACTCAATACACCTATCTTAAGGGTTGAGTTTTTCTGTACTGCATATTATATTTAACTTATAATTTGGAACGTTAGGGGCGAAGTTCGCTCGTATCCGGGCTGATATTAAGTTACTTCGATAAATTTATAATCCTGATATACGGAGACTCAAAGTGGGCGAAACTCTATCGAGCAAAATCACAGATAAAAAATGGCATACCTTAGACAGTACAGAAACCCTGCGTCTGCTGGATACGAATCCATCTGGTCTGGATAACAATCAGGCACAAGAAAGATTGTCCGAATTCGGGTCGAACATCTTAACCGCCAGAGAAAAAATAGCCCCTCTTTATATATTCCTGCATCAGTTTGTTAATCCGCTGGTTTATCTTCTTATCGCAGCGGCGATTATAAAATTCGCCTTCAACATCTACATTGACGGTCTGGTAATCGTAGGCGTTCTTCTGTTTATGGCTTTGACGGGATTTATTCAGGAAATGCGGGCGCAGAAAGCAATGGAAGCTCTGCTGCGAATGGTTTCCCCGAAATCCAAAGTCAAACGCAGCAACAAGCTTTTGGAAATCCCGGCAAAAGAGATTGTACCGGGTGATATAATCATTCTCGAATCCGGAGATAAAGTTCCCGCTGATGCCCGGTTAATTGACGCAATAAATTTTAAAACCAACGAATCAGCCTTCACCGGTGAATCGATGCCGGCTGAGAAAAATACCGGAACAGTAGACGAATCAGCATCCATAGCCGACAGAAAAAACATGATATATATGGGCACAAGCGTTACCTATGGCCGGGCGATGGCGGTGATTGTCTCTACCGGAATGGACACTGAAATCGGGCATATCGCAGGGGCTATACAAGACATCAAAACCGAAAAAACACCTCTTCAAAAAGGCATCGATGTTCTCGGTCATTATATTATAGGAATCGTTCTGAGTGCTTGTGCTTTGCTAATACTCATCGGAATCTTTAGGGGTATTTCTGCGGTAGATATTTTTATGCTTGCGGTCTCGGCAGCGGTTGCGGCTATTCCAGAAGGTCTTGCCGCTGTTGTGGTAGTAGTTCTGGCTATCGGAATGCAGATGATGGCCAAACGTAACGCTATCGTAAGAAAGCTCGTTGCGGTGGAAACCCTCGGTTCAGCTACGGTTATCTGCTCTGATAAAACCGGAACGCTTACACACAATCAAATGACTGTCGGAAAAATATATTGCGATGACAGATTTATCGAAGTTACCGGAAGCGGCTATGAAACATCGGGCGAGTTTAAAGAAAACGGCAAGCCGATTAAACAGCCGCTCGAAGGGCCGACAGGAACATTATTAACCGCAGCCGTACTATGCAACGACGCGTCGATAACAAAAGATTCGGGTTCCTCGGAAATTATAGGAGACCCGACCGAAGGAGCGTTGGTAGTACTCACCGCCAAAGCCGGACTCAACCAAGAACAGGCGGAAAAAGATTATCCGAGAATCTCTGAAATTCCTTTTCAAAGCGAAAATCAATATATGGCTACTTTGCATCGGCAGAAAAATAAAAGCGTCGCTTATGTGAAGGGTTCGCCTGAAAAAATTCTTTCGCTTTGCAGTGAGGTTTTAAAAAATAAAAGACCTGTAAAACTAACAGAAGACGAGAAACAAAAAATCCTTCAAGCCAACGAGTCTATGGCCAAAGACGCGATGCGCGTCATCGCGCTGGCATATGCGGAATATACCGACAGCGTTAAAAAAATCGAGGAGGAAAAACTTACAGGTAAGCTGATTTTTGCCGGACTTACCGGTATGATTGACCCGCCAAGAAGCGAAGCTATTAAAGCCGTCGCTGACTGCAAAGACGCGGGAATAAAAGTCGTAATGGTTACCGGTGATAATAAGATTACCGCCGAAGCAATAGCAAAACAGCTCGGACTGGGAGAAGGTAAAGCTATAAGCGGCTCTGAACTTGCTAAAATCAGCGACGAAGATTTGCACGCTCAAATAGAAGATTTTTCGGTTTTTGCCAGAATCGAACCTCTGCATAAACTCCGGATTATCGAGGCTTTTAAAAGCCGCGGGCACACAGTCGCCATGACCGGCGACGGAGTCAACGACGCTCCGGCACTTGAGTCGGCAAACATCGGTATCGCTATGGGAATAACCGGAACCGATGTTGCAAAAGAAGCTTCGGATATGGTTTTGGCTGATGATAACTTCGCTACGATAATAACGGCAGTCGAAGAAGGCCGTGCGATTTTTAATCGGCTTCGCAATGTGATTTTGTTTCTGCTAAGCACCTGTTTCTGCGAACTGCTCATATTGTTAACGTGCGTATTGCTTATAGGCAAATCGCCGCTGACACCTTTGCAAATTCTCTGGATTAATCTGGTTACAGGGGCTTTGATGGCGATACCGTTAGGACTCGAACCGAAAACCGGACTGGAGCTAAAACAGCCGCCCAGACATCCGAAAGTCGGTTTGCTTTTTCCGGGAATGATGCTTCGTATTTCATATTTCGCAGTTATCGGCGCAGGCCTCTCCGCCGCCATTTTTAAGTGGCTCGATTCGAGAGTGTCTTTCCAAGAAGCGTCAACGATGGTTTTCTGCAGTGTGGTAATTTTCGAATGGTTCATCGCATTTAACGCCCGCTCGGACGAAATGACAATTTTCAAACTCGGTCTGCTTCGCAACAAATGGCTGATTGGCGCGGTAGGAATTGCACTTTTATTACAGCTATTGGTGATATACGTTCCGTTTTTAAGGATACCTTTCAATACCGACGCGCTGCATCCTTATGAATGGGGGCTTGCCATGCTGCCCGGATTGATTCTATTTGTGACTGAGATAGTCAGAAAAATTTTCCTTCCCCATATTTTCAATTTCGGAAAATATAAACCGGTAGGTCTGAAATAGGATTAAAATTTACTCGCGATAAACTAAAAATCTTATACGCGAATAATTTATTCGTCCGGAGACTTGGGAAGCACCCCCAATTCGATAAGGGCGATGCGGGCGGCTTTTTGTTCAGCCTCTTTTTTATTATTTCCCCATGCGCTCGGAAAATGCCTGTCCGCCATAACAGCTTCGACCTCGAAACATTTATTATGGTCGGGCCCCTTTTCGTCGAGAACAGAATATGTAGGGGTAATATTGAATTGCTGCTGAGCATACTGCTGAAGGAGCGATTTATAGTTTCCGTGAGCTTGAGCGGCATCGGCCTGACTAATCATCGGCTCGAACCCGTCAAGAATGAATTTTTTGGCAGCTTCGAACCCGCCGTCGATATAAATCGCCGCGACCAAAGCTTCGAATAATCCCGCAGCCAGCGAGCCGGACAGCGCCATACTTCCGTTCATTCCTTTTCCGACTTTGAGATATTCCTGCAAGCCGAGTTTTTTGATAACTTTGGCACATATCCTTCTCGAAACAAGAGAGCTTTTAATTTTAGTAAGGTCGCCTTCGAGATATTGGGGGAATTTTTCAAAAAGACGCTGACAAATCACGGCACCCAGAACCGCATCGCCGAGAAACTCCAGCCGTTCATTGCTCATAGCCCTATCTTCGACTGAAGAAGAATGATAGAATGCCTGCGAAAGCAGTTTGCGGTTTGAAAATTTGTAGTTTAATATCTGCTCAATTGCGTCAAGAGCCTGCTGGTTCATCTGATAAACCTCGTCAAAACAGCTTGCGAGCAGATTACGAACTCCGCTCCGAAAAGAGTGATTTTCGTAACCGGCTCCGCTATTAATACGACATACATAATTTTACATAAAATACGAATCTTTGTCAAGACAAAGATTGCTGTTTTGGTGATTTATGCCTTGGGGTTCTGAAAATTATAAGCAGCTAAAACCTAAAATTTAATCTCTAAAGTCTCTACCAAGCATTTCAATTTTTCAATTTTCTGAAAAAAATAAAAAAAGTACTTGCAATAGTTATACTATATATATTATTCTATTATTTGACGGAGAGAAAACCGTCATTAAAACTTAACACTGAGATTTCAGACGTTTCAAGGTAAACCGTCAGTTTGCAATTTGGGAACGGATGAAAGGCTCGGTGCTCTCGTTTACAGGGAGCACCGCTTGCTTGTTCTATACAAGCAGCGGTTTCTGGTGTAAACTATAAAAAGAGCATCGTCCTTCATGTCCCAAAAGGCTCTGACGGGCCTTCCTTGAGCGTGATTGCGGCGGTGCTCTTTTTTTTGGCAAAAAAGCCCAAAAAAAGAGTCGTTAGTTAATAATCTCTGCGAGTTTTGCGGTGAAAAAATTAACCAGTACAGCTAACCTCCTGCTGTTGGGGCTTTGACGTACGTTCTATATGGAACGTCATGAATGGGGGCAGCGGTTTGTTTTATCAGGCCGCTGATGATGGGTTCATGGCCCTTAGGTAAAGCCCGTATAGGGCGCGTCAAAGCTTTTTTGAAAAAGTAGAAAGTAGAAAGTAATGGCTATGCCATGCCAAAGGCAAAAGGTAAAAGGCAATGGCTATGCCATGCCAAGGGCAAAAGTGAAAACAGAATTAACCAATTTTTATCCGCCTTTTACCCGCCCGTGGCGGGGCGGCGGAAACCATTTAACCAATGAACCAATTAACCAAACGAAAGGAGTTTAAATGAAAGAACAAAAAGATGTTAAAAAGAACGAACAGCAGCAGGATGCCGAGCTTGACGAATCGCAGTATTTGAAGGAGGAATTTGCAATATATATTCCAAAAAAGACAAGCAAAGTTCCGAAGGATTCATCCGGCAGTTCTGCTGCTACTAAATAAATCGCCGAATCCCTGAAAGACCGAGTTTGTTTTCGGACTTTTGTACTTGACATTAGCAAGTCAATAAACTATAATATTGTTACTATTTGAAAGGGAAGGTTATGTTCACAAGAACAAAAGGGAAAGAGGGGCAGAGCACAAGAGGGATGACACGGGTAGTGCTGTTTGTGTTTATTCTATCGTCAATTGTTATCTGCCCATGGAATGCTCTTGGAGACGAATACATCTGGATTGAAACAGTTAACATAATTCCATCTCAACCTACAGAGGCTGATATAATTACGTTCGATATTTCTGGTTGGGGAGGCGGAACTCCCAGTTGGGTAGAGGAAGAAGTTTATTCTTTAAATGGAAATTTTCTTCAACTCGACCTTTATATAGATGTTGGTGCATATCGAGCTTTGAGCAAATGGACACATTTGAAGCAAATTTCTCCTTTACCAGAGGGTACTTATACTTTAGAGGTAAGGCAATTTGACTATGTTTACAAATTACTTTTAGATACATATAATATAGAATTTACCGTAGTTCCTGAACCCACCTCGCTTTTCCTTTTCGGCGGAGGTATTCTGGCTATCAGAACCTTGTCCAAGAAAAAAGTGCCATATCAAGGATATATTCAAGATAACCGCTAAATCTTAATATAAAATGACAAGCAATACTGATAAAAAATATATAAAATTCTTGACTATTTTAGCCGGGTATGGTATAATATTCGACAATAAGGGGAGAAGGTGAGTACAGACACGGTTTTACGCATATTTATACGGTTTTTATGCTTTTTATGCAATGTAATTTGATATAATATAAGAAGTTGCAGATAAACACAGTTAATAGCTGAATTTTGCTGCTCTTTGAAATTTTGAAAGTCCACTGGACTAGAAACGTTCTCCGAAAAATACGCCACCTTTAAGTAATTAAAGGATAATTGAACGAGCGCAAAGCCAGTGTCCCCGAAACGGGACGCTGCTTGTGGTTTCGTTCATCACCCTTGGCGGGGTGTTCGGAGAAGTCATGAGATTTGCGTCCCTATATTTTCCGCAGTGTGCGGAATTGGGATTAATAAAGACTTTCTTTAAAATAACGGAGGCAAATATGGAAAAAGAGAATAAAATTGTAAGAATAAAAATAACTCTGCTGAGTTTAATCCTCGTATTTTTATTTCAAAGCTTATGTTTTGCCGGTTTTATAAAGATATACGATATCTGGATTACACCTGGATATCCCGCCGATATAGATAGCATAACCATCACAGTATTTGGTGGAGCCAATAGTCCCGGTCTTGTTACTTCTGCATTATTTAATCCGACTGACTTTACTTTGGATGTGTATATTGATGCGGGAGGAAATTATACCGGAATCAATTTCTGGACACATAATGAGCCTATCGGGACTTTGCCGCCTGATGATTATTCTATTACTGTTCGTGCTTATGATTTTGATGATAATACCCTTCAAGACGAATGTACTATAGATTTTGCCGTTACGCCTGAGCCTACCACCCTGTTATTTTTTGGCGGAGGTATTCTGGCTATCAGAACCTTCTCCAAGAAAAAATAACATCATAAAAGACGAAAACCGAAATAGGCACTAATCTTTTGTCAAATTAGGAAGGAAACCCCCTATGTTCAATAAAATTATATGCGCTTCTATAATATGTGTACTTTCAGCAGCTTCTTTAGCCAAAAATGATTTGCCTTATAAAGAAGGCAGAATTCTTGTCCGATTTGCGCCTAAATCAGATAAATCAAAAAGAACTAATATTGAGAATAATCAGATCCTTGCGTCGGTTAATGTCGGGACTGTAAAAGAATCTCTTGATTTTGTCCCCGGCTTGGCTGTCGTTAAGCTTCCGCCGAATCTTTCGGTAGAACAGGCTTTAGCCCGCCTAAAAAACAATCCTGAAATCTTGTATGCCGAACCGGATTATAAGCTGGAATTTCGCTCGACTTATCCGAACGATTATTATTTTGATGCTCTTTGGGCGTTTGAGAACAATCACGGCACCGAAGATGCCGATATAGATGCACCTGAGGCATGGGATATTGTTACTGACAGCCATATTATCGTCGCCGTGATTGATTCGGGTATCGATTATACACACCCGGATTTGGCCGAAAATATCTGGCTCAACCAAGCAGAATTAAACGGCTTGCCGGGGGTCGATGACGATAATAACGGCTATATAGATGATATTCGCGGCTGGAATTTCGACCCCGATGTTAATGATAATGACCCGATGGATTTATATGGTCACGGCACTATGATAGCCGGTATCATCGGTGCCGTCGGCAATAACGGACTGGGGGTTACAGGGGTCTGCTGGCGTGTAAAATTAATGGCTGTTAACATATCAGAATATGACGATATGGACTGGCACCTGCTTGCCAGCAGTGCGGTAAAAGGGATAAATTATGCGGTAAACAATGGTGCAAAAGTTATAAATGCCTCGTGGGGAGGAAGCACTCCAATTCAGGCATTAGAAGATGCTATCGAAGCCGCTGATAACAATAGTGTTCTAATTATTGCAGCAGTTCCGAATAAGTACTGGCTTGATATGGATGTATCTCCTGATTATCCATCTTGGTATAATTTCGATAATATTATTTCTGTATTAGCTACAAATACCAATGATAATAAAAGTAATTATTCGGCATACGGTCAGACTAAGGTTGACCTTGGTGCACCCGGAGGCGAATACAATGGCAATCCGTGGGGCGACAGCATGATTTGGAGTACAGTTCCGGGAGGAGGATATGATTTTAGCCAAGGAACAAGTTACGCAACCCCATATGTTTCAGGTGCCTGCGCTCTCGTCTGGGCGGCTAATCCGAAATTAACACACTATCAGGTCAGAGAGGCGATTTTAAGTTCGGTCGATGTAAAGCTTTCGTTGAGCGATAAATGCGCAAGCGGCGGGAGACTTAACCTGTATAAAGCTGTAACCTATTTTCCGATTCCCGTTCGTCTGACAATAACCGCCGATGTAAACGATTGCATCGCACCTCTAACAACTATAAATTACAATATTCACTATGACCCTAACGGTTTTGACGATACCAATGTTTATATCATAGATGAGCTGCCCGTCGGCGTCGAATATCTTTCTTCGAATCCGGCCGGTAATTATGACCCGTTCAATGGAACGGTTACATGGGAAATCCCTTCGTTCGGGCCGAACAATCCGGGGGATATTACTTTGACTGTTGCCGTCACCGAAGCCGCGAATCCCGGAAGCACTCTTATCAATATCTGTAAAATCATCGGGGATTCTTTCCGCAAGTCGGCTTCGGTTAATACCTGTGTTGACTGCTGGAGCGGCTCGATTATTTACGTTGACCCTAATGCCCCTGTCGGCGGCAACGGACGCTCGTGGTCTTCGGCGTATAAAAACATTCAGACCGCCATCGATGCCGCTGAACGGGATGTTAATTGCCCTTCAAGAGAAATCTGGATTAAGACGGGAGAATACAAACCGGTAAATGATACCGGCGTACCCTACTGGTATAATTACAGCTTCGAATTGTTCGACGACTTAAGTTTAATCGGCCATTTCGAGGGCTGTGAAAACAGACCTGCCGAACGGAAACTTAACAACCCTGCCTTCGAAACGATTCTGCAAGGCCAAATATCAGCCGGAAATAAAGTATATAATATTGTCAAAGCTGATAACGTTAATAACGCTGTACTGGACGGCTTTATTATAAATAATGCCGCTCAAGAAGGCCTTAAAATTGCTGCTAATTCAAATATCGCTGTTGCCAACTGCACTTTAAAACAGAATATTTACGGTATGAAACTTGAACAAAATACCTGTGCCGATATTTATAACTGTAAATTTATCAACAATTACTGCTACGGCATTGAAGCACATGCATCTGCCGCCAATCTCTCCGGCTGTCTCTTCAAAAATAATACAGATTCGGGCATTTATGCTGAAAGCTGTGATAGTCTGGCCGTCTCAAAAACTTCTTTTGACGGTAATGGTGGAAACTGTGATTGCGGATTACAAGCACTTTATATTGACAGTCTGGATATAACCGATTGCACTTTTGAAGGATTCCTCTATCAATCTGTGTACACATATGGTGTTAATCTTACAATGACCGACAGCCGGTTTAAATCCAACTATAGAGGTCTTTGGTGCGAAAATTCCGATGTATTTATTGCACGGAATATTATTTCCAATAATCAAGGTACCGGTATTGATTTAAGGAACCCGAATTCTGCTTCTATAACAAACAATCTGATTTACAAGAACAATTCTTACGGTATTTACATTGACTATCCCCCTGAGACAACTCATATTAGAAACAATACTATAGTCAATAACAGTTCATGGGGGATTTATTGCTCCGGCGGCGTCGCACCAACGATTACAAACTGTATTGTTTGGGGAAATTATTGGGGAAATAATATTTTCGGCTGTACAGCCGCTTATAGCTGCATACAAGGAGCGAACGGGACAAATATCTCCGCCGACCCGTGTTTTGTTAATCCTTGTACTGGCAATTTCCACCTTCTTCCTAATTCGCCCTGCAGAAATGCCGGTACAGGCAATTTCCCTGACGAAAAGGATATTGATGGCGAAGACAGGACAAGGGACGGAGTTACTGATATGGGTGCTGATGAGTACTGCTGGCCTGATATAGACCTAAACGGTGATGAAATCGTAAATTTAATCGATTTTTCACTCATGGCTTCCGGCTGGCAAGATACGTTTAATAATATTCATCTTAATATGTTATCGCATGATTGGCTTTGGGGTTCGAAATGGGGGCATAAGTATGACCTCAATAATGATTATATTATAAACTTTAAAGATTTTGCGACATTCGCAAATGTTTGGCTGTTTACCTCGAATTTTGGCTGCTGCGATTTCTATCCGGATAACCATATAAATAATGCCGACCTTGAAATATTAGCCCAAAACTGGCTGTGGTCAACCCCGCTAAAACTTGCCCAAACAGTTTATATTCCGCCAGCCCAGCCGATTCCCAACAGTATCGAAGAACCGCTGACTTGCGAGCAAATCGACGAGCTTGCTATGTGGATTGATGATATGTGGGACAGCAACGAGTTTGGAGGTACTTATGAGGAATATATCGAGTTTCGCGATTCTCTTTGGATAGGGGTTGACTGCAATGAAATTGAATGGGACCCCAATTTATGGTTTGGTGAAGGTTTGTATCAGACAACGACCTCTGAAAGCTCTTTTAATTCGATGGATTCGATGATGCCAGAGCAATTAATAGAAGATTTGGTTAGGTGGCTGGACGAAATATGGGAATCAGGCTATTTGAAAGATGCTATGACCTACGAGCAGTACCTTGATTTCCGTAAAGATATATTTTTGCCGTTCAAAGAATAATAATTTTAAAACAAATGCTTAACCAAGGCTGGAATAGCTGGTTTCCAGCCTTTTTTATTAAAATATAAGTTGTCTATGTCATGTTCCATAACTATTTGCCAAATCACAGTTAATTATTTGACAGATTAACTGAAAAACTGTTTAATATCCCGCCAACCGATTTCGCGGTATAGACAAATATTAATTCGGAGGTTTTCACCGAAAGATAAAGGAGCAAATCAGATGCCGAGACGCGAAGACATTAAAAAAGTGATGATTATAGGTTCAGGGCCGATAATAATCGGACAAGCTTGCGAATTCGATTATTCCGGAACCCAAGCATGCAAAGCACTTCGAAAACTCGGATATGAGATTGTTCTGGTAAATTCCAACCCGGCTACGATTATGACCGACCCCGGAATGGCAGACGCTACATACATAGAGCCCCTCAATTGCCGCAGAATGACAGAAATCATAAAGACCGAGCGGCCAGACGCCCTTTTGCCGAATCTCGGCGGGCAAACCGGTCTGAATCTCGCTTCGGAACTTCACAAAGCCGGAGTTCTGAAAAAATACGGAGTAAAAGTAATAGGCGTGCAAATCGACGCTATTGAACGAGGTGAAGACCGTCTCGAATTCAAAAAAACCATGAAAAAAATCGGCATAGAGTTGCCGCAAAGCGAAATTGCATATACCGTCGAAGAAGCTGAAAAAATAGCTGATAAACTCAGCTATCCTGTGGTAGTTCGGCCTGCATATACTATGGGTGGAACCGGAGGCGGGCTTGTTTACAATATCGAAGAGCTTAGACTTATAACCGCAAGAGGACTTGCCGCCAGTATGGTTAATCAGGTCCTTATAGAAGAATCCGTTCTCGGATGGGAAGAGCTCGAGCTCGAAGTGGTGCGCGACTCCAAAGGCCAAAAAATTACCGTCTGCTTCATTGAAAACGTCGACGCTATGGGGGTTCATACCGGCGATTCGTTCTGCACGGCTCCGATGCTGACAATTAATAAAAAGGTTCAGGAGAAGCTTCAGAAATACTCATATGATATTGTTGACGCTATCGGAGTTATAGGCGGAACGAACGTTCAATTTGCTCATGACCCGAAAACCGGACGTATTGTAATTATCGAAATTAATCCGAGAACATCCCGCTCTTCTGCTCTTGCTTCAAAAGCTACAGGTTTTCCGATAGCGCTTGTATCGGCGCTTTTGGCAAGCGGACTTACTCTCGATGAGATTCCATACTGGAGAGAGGGAACTTTGGATAAATACACCCCAAGCGGTGATTATGTTGTTGTGAAATTCGCCCGGTGGGCGTTTGAAAAATTCAAAGGTGTCGAAGACAAGCTCGGTACTCAGATGCGCGCGGTAGGCGAAGCAATGAGCATCGGTAAAAATTATAAAGAAGCATTTCAAAAAGCCATTCGCTCGCTCGAAACCGGCAGATATGGTCTGGGTTTCGCGAAAAATTTCAATAAGCTTTCTCTCGACGAGCTGATGAACCTTTTAACGCATCCATCGAGCGAAAGACAGTTCATTATGTACGAAGCCCTGCGAAAAGGCGCAGATATTCAGGCTTTGCATGAAAAAACTTATATCAAAAAGTGGTTTATACAGCAGATGGCTGAATTAGTAGCTTTGGAAGAACAAATTATTAAATACAAAGGCAAGCGAATACCAGACAAGCTGCTAAAACAGGCTAAACAGGACGGTTTCTCGGACAGATACCTTGCCAAAATCACGGCTGTGCCGGAGAAGGATATACGCAAACAGCGTATCGGCCTTGGAATCGTCGAAGCATGGGACGCGATTCCTGTAAGCGGAGTAGAAAACGCAGCATATTATTATTCGAGTTACAACGCTTCGGATAAGGTGTCGACTACAAACAGAAATAAGATAATGGTTCTTGGCGGCGGGCCTAACCGAATTGGTCAGGGCATCGAGTTCGATTACTGCTGTGTACATGCTGCCTTTGCGATACGGGACGAAGGTTTCGAATCAATAATGGTAAACTGCAACCCCGAAACCGTTTCGACCGATTATGACACCTCGGAAAAGCTTTACTTCGAGCCTTTGACAGTCGAAGATGTTTTGAGCATATACGAAAAAGAAAAACCGCAAGGTGTAATAGTTCAGTTCGGCGGACAGACACCTCTGAATATCGCGGGCGAACTGGCCGCTGCCGGAGTTAAAATAATCGGTACAAGTCCCGAAGCCATAGATTTGGCTGAAGACAGGGACAGCTTTAGAAAAATGATGGATAAGCTCGGTATTCCGATGCCCGCCTCGGATATGGCTAGTGATTTGGAACAGGCTTTGAAAATAGCCAAAAAAATCGGCTATCCGCTAATGGTTCGCCCCTCTTATGTTCTGGGTGGAAGAGGAATGGAAATCGTTTATGACGAAGAAATGCTTAGAAAATACGTAGCTGCTGCGGTCGAAATAACACCGGAAAGGCCGATACTTATCGATAAATTTCTCGAAAATGCTCTCGAAGCCGAAGCTGACGCTATTTGCGACGGTACGGACGCTTTTGTACCGGCGGTAATGGAGCATATCGAGCTGGCAGGGATTCACTCAGGCGATTCAGCGTGCGTTATTCCGTCCGTTTCGATACCGCAGAAACATCTTGATACTATTTCAGAATATACCAAAAAAATCGCAATTAAATTAAATGTTATCGGTTTGATGAATATACAATACGCTATCTGCAACGAGACTGTTTATGTTCTCGAAGCCAACCCGCGCGCATCGCGAACCGTTCCGCTTGTATCGAAAGTCTGCGGTCTGTCAATGGCTCGGCTTGCAACACAAATAATGCTCGGCAAAAAGCTTTCCGAACTCAGTTTAAACCATAAACAAATCAAGCACTTCGGTGTAAAAGAATCTGTATTTCCGTTTAATATGTTCCCGGAAGTTGACCCTGTCCTCGGGCCTGAAATGCGTTCTACGGGCGAAGTGCTGGGTATAGCAGGTTCATACGGAATGGCTTATTTCAAAGCTCAAGAAGCAACTCAACTTTCTCTTCCTTCGGAGGGGACAGTACTTCTAACTATAACAAATGAAGAAAAACCCCAGATTGTCCAAGCCGCCAAAGCCTTTGCAGAAATGGGTTTCAAAATCAAGGCTACTGAAGGAACGCATAAATTTCTTCAGGAAAAAGGGATACCGTCCGAGCATATACTCAAAATGCACGAGGGAAGACCTAATGTTGCCGACGCGATTAAAAACGGCGAAATTCATCTGGTGATTAATACCCCCGCGGGCAAACTCAGCCAGTATGATGATTCTTACATCCGCAAAGCCGCGATAAAATACAAGCTGCCTTATATTACGACTACCGCGGCGGCTGCGGCGGCTGCGAAAGGAATCGCAGCGCAAAGAAAAGATATCGCAGTCGTGCAGTCGCTTCAAAAGTATCACAGCCAAGTTACGTAAACTTGCGATGATTTTACACAAAATCTGTTATCAAGCTAAATCGTAAGTCCATTAGCATCAATGACTTGGGAATTGTTATTGATTTTCAACTAATCAATCGACAACAATACCTTTTTTGTTAACTGTATAATCTTAACGGTCTGCTTATAATGAGGAGCCGGTCCTGCCTGTCGCCGGCTTATCTAATATTTTTAAAATTTTTTATATAGGTTGTTCGTTTTTTTGTAGCATATATGGAGGAGTGTGTGTTATTATTCTGCGGCATATCGCTTCTGAAACTTCAATAAACTTTTTTCGAAGAATTCAGGAGCTTTACATACGTTGCCTTTACAAGATAATTTATTAAAAAAGGTTTTCGTAAAAGTCTTAATGTTTGCCGTAATAAAATACTTTATTGTTTTTTTAGGAATCTTATATGGAAGAAACGCAAATTGTCGTTAGAGAGGCC
>Ga0265293_10003774_pt1 | contig 27696 bp, 29 predicted proteins | sample Munlanlewell138R_FD_192505 | JGI IMG/M metagenome (GOLD analysis project Ga0265293, IMG submission 192505) | Leachate microbial communities from a municipal landfill in Southern Ontario, Canada - Leachate well 138R | ecosystem: Engineered > Solid waste > Landfill > Unclassified | place: Canada...
ACATCTTCCGCGGCGCGCTGGACTGCGGCGCCACCGCCATCACCGACGAGATGAAGATCGCCACCGTGTACGCCATTGCCGAGCTGGCGCAGGCCGAGCAAAGCGAGGTCGTTGCGCGCGCCTACGTGGGCGAGAAATTCCGCTTTGGCCCCGAATACCTCATCCCCAAGCCGTTCGACCCGCGGCTGATGACCCGCATCCCGCCAGCGGTGGCCCGGGCGGCCGACGAAAGCGGCGTCGCCCGGCGGCCCATCACCAACTTCTACGCGTACAGGCAGAAGCTGGAAGCCTTTGTCTACGCATCGGGCGCCACCATGCAGCCCATCTTCGAGATCGCGCGCAGCGCCGAGCACAAGCGCATCGCGTTTGCCGAGGGCGAGGACGAGCGCGTGCTGCGAGCGGCCCAGATTGTGGTCGACGAGGGCCTGGCGCGGCCCACGCTCATCGGCCGGCCCGCGCTCATTGCGCAGCGCATCGAGCGCTACGGCCTGCGGCTGGCTGAAGGGCGTGACTACGACGTCGTCAACACCGAATCGGATCGCCGCCATCGCGAGTTCTCGCAGATCTACCACCGCATGATGGAGCGCCGCGGCATCACCGCGCAGGTGGCCAAGATAGAAATGCGCCGGCGCCCCACGCTGATCGGCGCCATGCTGCTGCAGCAGGGCGAGGTCGATGGCCTCATCTGCGGCACCTGGGGCACCACGCCGGCGCACCTGCGCTACATAGACCAGGTTATAGGCCGGCGCAAGGACGGCGCGCGCGGCACCGCGCAAAGCATGCCCGTGCTGGCCTGCACCAACGCGCTGCTGCTGCCCGGCCGCACCGTGTTCCTGGTCGACACGCACGTCAACACCGATCCGCCCCCCGCCGAGCTGGCCGAGATCACCGCGCTGGCGGCCGAGGAGATGCAGCGCTTTGGCATCGAGCCCCGGGCCGCGCTGCTGTCGCACTCCAACTTCGGCACCAACGACGATCCATCGGCAGTCAAGATGCGCCGCACGCTGCAGATCCTGCGCGAGCAGGCGCCGTGGCTGCAGGTGGACGGGGAAATGCATGGCGACGTGGCGCTGGACGGCGCCGAGCGCGCGGCGTTCATTCCCGGCAGCGTGCTCAAGGGAGACGCCAACCTGCTGGTCTTCCCCAGCATGGAGTCGGCCAACATCGCGTACAACCTGCTCAAGAAGGTTGCCGGCGGCAACATCGCCATCGGTCCCATTCTCCTGGGCGCGGCCAAGCCCGCGCACATCCTCACGGCCACGACCACGGTCCGGCGCATCGTCAACATGACGGCGCTGACCGTGGCGGACGCCAACGCGCACACGTCGCAGGCGTCATGAGGCCGGCCGCGCTGAACGGCTGAACGCGCGCCAAGGCTACCGCAGCCCGCGGCAGCGGTTTCGGCTGCAGACCCTACCAGAGTTGTTGCCACGCTGCCCGAATACAGGCGCAAGGTGAGCAAAACACTCAATCACCCTTGATTTTGCGGGTGTTCCAAGGCACAATACATCCTTGGATTTTTTGATTTTTCTCAAAACGTCCGAAAGGTTTTTTGTCCGTGGGAATGGCATCGCGTGCTGCTGCGGCATTGCTTGTCGTTGCAGCAGGTGCAGGGCTGTGGTCGGGGGTCGCGGACCGCCCGGCACAAAAAGCGCCCGGCAACACCAGCGCGACGCTCTCCATGTCGCAGTTGTCGCCGCAGGGACAGCAGGTTCTGGACTTGGTCCACCGCGGCGGTCCTTTTGCATACGACAGGGACGGCGCTGTTTTTGGCAACCGGGAGCGGCTCCTTCCGATCAGGCACCGTGGCTACTACAGAGAGTATACCGTTGCGCCTGCGCATGCCCAGAGCCGCGGCGGGCACCGCATTGTCTGCGGCGGAAGCCGCCCCACGCAGCCAGATACGTGCTACTACACGCAAGATCATTATTCCAGTTTCAAAAGAATCACAGAACCATGAAAATGCATGAGCAATTTCAACCCGTGCAGCTGAGCGCAGAAGACGCAGCAGCGGCCCTTGCAGCGCACAGGCAGCAGAATCCGGCAGCAGGCAACGAACTGCTGCGCGGCCTGCGCAGCAACATCGTGCAGTCCATCCGCGCGTTCCATGCCGATGACCTGCAAAAGGCTGCAGGCAGCCTGGGCCAGCACTTCCTGTACGTCAACCTGGCCGACACGCAAACCAGGCAGGAAGTGCTTGAGGCCACGGGCACGAGCTTCCTGCTGCCCGCGCATTTTGGGCGCAACTTCGACGCCCTGTACGACTGCCTGACCGACCCGCTGCACAAGGCCGGCGCGCAGCCGGGGTTCATCGTCGTCGTCGAAAAGATCCCCTGCACGTCCAAGTTCGACCGCGAGGCGCGCGAGCTGCTGCTCGACGTCTTCCGCGACGCTGCCGACTACTGGGCCGAACGCAACGTGCCGTTCCGCTGCTTTTATTCCTTTGCAGCAAGCGCCATGCCCGCCAACGGAACACGCAGCAAGAAAGGCAGCCGCAGCCGCAGCAAGGCCAACGCCAGGGTTGAAAACGAGAAAACCGTCGTCCTGGACGGCATGGTCGAGGTCTCGCAGACCGCACTGCGCATGAGCAGCCCGTTCAACGCAGGCTACTGGAGCAGCGCGGCCTGAGAGCTTGAGAAAAAATCCCTCATGCCCGCTTTGACCGCCAGAATCTGCCCACTCGGCGTTGCAAATGCTCGCCATGGCACGGGCCATGCCTGCGCTTTGCGTCTTGATTGGACAAATTCTGACGATCCTCTCGAGCGCGATCAATTCATTCTCAAGCTCTGAGCGGCCAGCATCAAGTCACTCCCAAGGGTACCGGAACAGGCACGGGACCGGCGGCCCGGGCCTGTTGCCTGACTGGCGCCCGGCTCGCTGCCCCGCCGCCGGTATCCCATTTCCTGGCGCTCAGGAGGCGCCCGGATTCCCGGCACGCAGCGCAGCGCAGAGTTGCCGACATCTCGGCAAGCTGGCATACTGGGTGGGGGTTTGACACGCCATGTCGCGGATTTGCGATCCGGGTCCGCGACCGAAGGCAGCCGCTTCGGGCACGAGGCATGCCGGGCCGGTCTCCCGGTGGCGCCGGACTGATAAAAAAGAGAGGCAGCACGATGCAACTGCCCCTGGTCGTCCGCAAGACGGCCAAGAGGAGCCTGCAGGAACAGATTGCGGACCAGATCCGCGACCTCATCGTCGATGGTCGCCTGGCGCCGGGTTTCAAGCTGCCCGCGTCGCGAGAGCTGGCGCGGGACCTGGGTTTGTCGCGCAACACGGTGGTCGCGGCGTTTGGCCGCCTGGCTGCCGAGGGGCTGGTCGAATCCCGCGAGCCCACCGGCACCTTCGTCGCGCATGCGGTGCCGGCCGAGGGACCCATGCACAATGCGTGCAAGCTCAGGCCGGACGGGCCCAAGACCAAGGCACGCCTGCAGTTTCGCGGCAAGTCACACGTGGTCGTTGCACCGCACGGCGGGCAGCTGCAATTTGATTTCTGGGTCGGACGCCCCGACGCCCGATTCTTCCCGCTCCGGATCTGGCGCGATCTGCTGTGCCGCATGCTGCGCAACGCGTCCACCTCCCTGAGCAACTACGGCGACCCGCAGGGGCTGCTGGCGCTGCGCGAAGCCATTGCCGCGCACGTGGGCTCAACGCGCGCCATCGCAACCAGCGCCGACCGCATCGTCATCACCAACGGCATCCAGGAAGGGCTCAACCTGCTGGCCACGCTGCTGATTGCGCCGGGCGTGAAAGTGGCCGTGGAAAACCCCTGCTACCGGGGCGCAGCGCAGGTCTTCGAGAGCTGCGGCGCCAGCCTGCAACCCATTGCGCTGGACGCAAGCGGGCTGAACACCGCCAGGCTGCCCCGTTCCGCCGCGCTGGTCTACGTCACGCCTTCGCACCAGTACCCCCTGGGCATGACGCTGCCGCTGACGCGGCGCGAGCAGCTGCTGGCCTGGGCCAGCAAGTCCGGCTGCTACATTGCCGAGGACGACTACGACAACGACTTCTTCTACGACGGCACGCCGCTGCCGGCGCTCAAGAGCATGGACCAGCACGGGCAGGTCGTTTACCTGGGCACCTTCTCAAAGAGCCTGGGCGCCGGCCTGCGCATCGGCTACATGGTGCTGCCGCCCGAGCTGTGCGAGCCGGCGCGCAATGCCAAGGCGCTGCTCAACAACTGCCAGCCCTGGCTCGAGCAGGCGGCGCTGGCCACGTTCATCAGCGAAGGCGGCTACGCGGCACATTTGCGCCGCCTGCGACAGCTGTACGCCGCGCGCTGCCAGCACCTGCGCGCGGGCCTGGCTTATTTCTTTCCCGACTGGCAGGTCGATGGCGCCGGCAGCGGCATGCACCTGGTCGTGCGTCTGCCCGATGACGGGCCCAACGGCCACATGGTTGAGACCATGGCGCAGGCACACGGCATTGGCGTCTATGCGGTCAAGAGCGGCAACGCACGGCTGTGGAACCAGCAGACCCAGGATGCGCTGCAGCACACGCTGCTGCTGGGCTACGCATCGCTGAACGAAGCGCAAATCAGCAGCGCGCTGCTGCGTCTGCGCCGGGCCCTGCGCACCGGCCGCGCGCCAGCTGCCGTGCCCGCCTGATGCCGGACGATGCAGCGATCCCGCGCATTGTTTGCTGACGGCAAGATGACGCCCGCCCGCGGTCTTTTCCTTTGATCACAACAAGATATGCACACCAGGCAGCGGTCGACTGCTGAATCCAGGATCATTCCAGCACGATGCGCAGCGCCGCGGCCGCAGCCCAGGGCGCCAGCGCCAGGCCAACCACCAGCATGGCGCCCAGCAGCGAGTAGTGCGCGGAAACGCCCAGCCCGGAGACGGCTGCGTGCACGGCGCTGGACCCGAACACGAGCACGGGCACGTACAGCGGCAGCACCAGCAGCGACAGCAGGACGCCGCCACCGCGCGCGCCCAGCGTGAGCGCCGAGATGACCGCACCGACCAGGCTCAGCAGCGGCGCGCCCAGCAGCAGCGACACGAAAAGGACCCACGCCGCGCCGGCCGGCAGGTCGAACTGCAGGGCCAGCAGCGGCGAGAGCAGCGCCAGCAGCAGCCCCGAGCTGATCCAGTGCGCGGCAATCTTGGACAGCACCAGCAACGGCAGCGGCGTGGCGGCCAGCAGGAGCTGCTCCAGCGACCCGTCGCGATAATCCTCGGCAAACAGGCGCGGCAGCGACAGCATGGTCGCGAGCAGCGCGGCCACCCAGATGACCCCCGGCGCCAGCCCGCGCAGGACGTCCGGATCGCTGCCAACGCCCAGCGGGAACAGGCTGACCACGATGACGTAGAAGACAAGTGCCGCGCCCGTGTCCGACGGGCGGCGCAGCGCCAGCCGCAGGTCGCGCGTAAAGAGGCTGCGCACCGCCATCCAGAGCCCGCTGCCATGCGCCGCAGCGCCCGGCGCATCGACGTCGGGCGAGGCGGTTGCAGGCGGTGCGGGCACGGGCTGTCCGCCTCAAAGCGTGATGGTCGCCACCGCAACGGTGTCGGGCAGCGCCACGCTCTGGTGGCTGGTGAGCACGACGATGCCGCCACCCAGGACCTGCGCGGTCAGCAGCTGCAGCAGCCAGGCGACGGCGTCACGGTCCAGCGCGTTGAACGGCTCGTCCAGTATCCACAGCGGAATCTGCCGGCCCAGCAGCAGCCGGGCCAGCGCGGCACGCCGGCGCTGGCCCTGCGAGAGCAGCCGCACGGGAACATGCTCGCGCCCGGAAAGGCCCGCCTGCTGCAGCGCGTCCATGGCCGCCTGGTCCGGCGCTGCCAGCCCGTTGAGGCGGCTGTTGACGTGCAGGTTCTCCAGCGCGGACATCTCGTCCTTGAGCGCAACCAGGTGCCCCAGGAACAGCAGTTGCGCGCCAAATTCCTCGCGCAGGCGGCAGATGGGCTGCCCCTGCCAGAGCACGCGGCCCTGGCGGGGTGCAAGCAGCCCGCAAATGATTCGCAGCAGGCTGGTCTTGCCCGCGCCGTTGGCGCCTTCCACGCGCAGCAGCCAGCCCGGCTCAATGTGCGCCGTGAGCCCGGAAAACAGCAGGCGGCCCGAACGCTCGCAGCCGATGTTCTGCAGCGTCAGGCCAGCGGCGGCCTGCGTGCCGGGCATCCGTGCAGCCTGCATCAATCCGGCACGACGCGATCGATCGTGATCGCCACGTCCTGGCTGCCCACGGCCACGCGCTCGGCCGCGCCCTCCAGGTCGCCGGGTTGCGCGGTGGCGCTGCCCTGGTGCGAGACGCGCGCGATAATGTCGACGCTGGAAAAATTGGACAGCGCCAGGTTTTCCATCATCGCGCTGCTGTCGTCCAGCCGGAACGCCACGGGCCAGCCGGCAGCCTGCGTGCGCACCGCCGCCAGCGGCATGGGCGGGCCTTCCGGGGCACGGGCAAAGATGTACAGCGTGTCGCCCGCCTGCACCTGGCCGGCCAGCTCTGGTGCCAGCCGCACCGATCCGGTGATCGCGGTGGTGGCGGCAGCCGGTGCGCTGCCCTGGGCCGGCGGTCCGCCGCGCTGCTCCGCCTCGGTGCGGGCAATCAGCGCCTCGATGCGCTTGCGTCCGTCCGAATCCTCGGGCAGCAGGGCAACCAGGTGATGCCAGTACTGCAAGGCCTGGGGTACGTCGTCGCGCTGGAACGCGACCAGCCCGGCAAAGGTCAGCGCGCCCAGGTGATCCGGGTTCAAGTCCAGTGCGTGGTGGATGAGCTGCTCCGGCTCGCCGGTCAGGTCCCGGCCGCGCGTGATCGCCAGCACGTTGGCGTACTCGATGAGCAGGTCGGGGTTGTCGCCGTCCAGGATCACGGCCTTCCTGTACGCGGCCGCGGCCTCGTCAAAGCGCTCGAGCTGGCCGTACGAGCGGCCCAGCAGGACCCACCCCTGCACATCGTCGGGTTGCGCCGCAAGCCGCTGTTCAAGCGCTGCAATGGCGCGCTCGCTGGACTCGTGCGGCTGGCCGGTCTGCGCCTGCATGACGGCCGGATTCAGCGCCGCCGGCGTCCCCACGACGCGGTACACCACAACCGCCAGCAACGGCAGCAGGATGACGAAGGCGCCAGCAGTCATCCAGTTGCCCCGCACGCTGCTCCGGCCCGGCCCGGCGCTGCCGGCCTGAACCTGCAGCGCCTGGCGTTCCAGCTCGAGGCGTTCCTGGTCAAACTCCGCTTCGCTCAGGGTGCCGCGCGCATGCTGCGCTTGCAACTCGCGCATCTCGTCGGACAGGACGGTCAGGGTCGCGTCGCCATCGGCCGCGGCCCGTGCCGCGCCACCACGCAGCAAGGGCAGGATCACCAGCAGCATGGCCAGCAGGACCATGGCTGCGGCCAGGACAATGAAAAGGGTCATGATGGCGGATGGTCCTCGGACACGCCGAGCAGTTCGCGCGCACGCTGCCGCGCCCGGGGGTCAAGTGCGGGCTCTGCATCCTGCGACTCGGGGCGCCGGCGCACGATGCGCCACAGGACGCCGAAACCCAGCAGCAGCAGGACAAAGGGACCCAGCCACAGCAGCAGGGTCTTCATGCTGAACGGCGGGCGGTACAGGACAAACTCGCCGTAGCGGGCGACCATGTAGTTGCGAATCTGCTGCGGGCTCTGGCCGGCCTTGAGCTGCTCGCGGATCTGCTCGCGCAGGTCCACCGCCAGGTCGGCATGCGACTCGGCAATGGTCTCGTTCTGGCAGACCAGGCAGCGCAGCTCCCTGGCGATCCCCATCATGCGCGCTTCCACCGCCGGGTCTTCGGCCACCAGTGGCGCCTCCTGCGCCTGCGCCGGCCGGCCGACAGAAGCCAGGACCAGCAGCAACGCCAACAGCAACCCGGCGCGCAGTCCCGCATGGCGCCCGGACAGCCACGCAGGGACACGCAGCATGCGCGTGGTGCCTGGCGCCGGCCTCCGCTGCAAACGCTTGTCAGGCACCCAGCTTCCTCATCAGCGGCAAGATGGTCTCATCCAGCGCTTCCCGGGTGACCGGGCCGATCTGCTTGTAGCGAATCACGCCGTCCTTGTCGATGATGAACGTTTCCGGCACGCCATAGACGCCCAGGTCGATTCCGACCAGACCGTGGGCATCAACGGCCGATTCGCGGTACGGATTGCCAAAGCGCGCCAGCCACTGCTGCGCGTTGTCGCTCTGGTCCTTGTAGTTGAGGCCGTACAGCAGCACGTCACCCTGCCTGGCCAGCTCGACCAGCACCGGGTGCTCGACGCGGCAGGCCACGCACCACGAAGCCCAGACGTTCAGCATCCAGACCTTGCCGCGCATGTCCTGCGCGGCAAAGCTCTGCCCCGGTGCACCCAGCTGCGGGAGCGAAAACTCGGGCACCGGCTTGTTGATCAGCGGTGACGGGATCTCGCGCGGCTTGAGTGTCAGGCCAATGGCCAGGAACGCCACCAGAACGCCGAAGATGAGCAGCGGCAAGAGGCCTTTTCTCATGGCAGCGACGTCCGTGTTGCCGGCGCGGGCTGCGCCGTGCCACTGGCGGGTGTGGTCTCGCGCGTGCGCGCCGCAGGCGCCTCGCGCACGCGCCGCCGCAGGCGGTAGCGCTTGTCCAGCACGGCAAACAGGGCGCCCAGCGCCATCAGCAGCGCGCCACCCCAGATCCAGTCGACAAAGGGCTTGAAGTACACGCGGACAATCCAGCGCCCGCTGCTGAGCGGATCGCCCAGCGCCACGTACAGGTCACGCGTGGGACGTGGCTGTATGGCCGCCTCGGTCATGGGCTGGTTGTTGCTGCCCGCGGTGTAGATGCGGCGCTCCGGCCGCAGCGTCGTCACGGGCTTGCCATCGCGGGTCACGGTGATGGTTGCGGTATCGGACTCATAGTTGGGCCCCATGCGCACGTCGACGCCGTCAAAGCGGAACGTGTACCCGGCCAGCGTCGTTGTCTCGCCAACCGCCATCGCCACGTCCTTTTCCAGCTCGTAGGCGTTGACCACCGTGACGCCGATGATGAACGCCGCAACGCCGATGTGCGCAATCAGCATGCCGTAGTAGCTGCCCGGCTGCGCGCGCAGCTTCTGGCCAAGCGTCGGCGCCGGATGCTGGCGCAGGCGCTGCACCAGGTTCAGCACCATGCCGCTGGCGATCCACAGCGCCATGAACCAGCCAAAGCCGACCAGCGGCCGCCAGCTGCCCAGCAGCAGCGGCGCAATGATGGCCGCAGCCAGGCTGACGACGAACGCCCACCGCAGGCGCCGCGCCAGGTCGGGCACGCTGGCCTTGCGCCAGCGCGCCATGGGGCCCACCGCCATGAGAAACAGCGCCGGCGCCATCAGCGGCACGAACACCGTGTCAAAGTAGGGCGCCCCCACCGACAGCTTGCCCAGGCCGAGCGCGTCGAGGAACAGCGGGTACAGCGTCCCCAGCAGGACGGCCGCAAACGCCACCACCAGCACCACGTTGTTGACCAGCAGCATGGACTCGCGCGAGACCAGCTCGAAGTTGCCGCCGACGCCCACCCTGGGCGCGCGCCAGGCAAACAGGGCCAGCGAACTCCCGATGACGGCGACCAGGAACCCCAGGATGTAGACACCGCGCGCCGGATCCACGGCAAACGCATGGACCGAGGTGAGCACGCCCGAGCGCACCAGGAACGTGCCCAGGATCGACAGCGAAAACGCAATGATCGCCAGCAGCGCCGTCCACAGCTTGAACGTGCCGCGCTTTTCGGTCACCGCCAGCGAGTGCAGCAGCGCGGTACTGATCAGCCACGGCATCAGCGAGGCGTTCTCCACCGGATCCCAGAACCACCAGCCGCCCCAGCCCAGCTCGTAGTAGGCCCAGATGCTGCCGATGGCGATGCCCAGCGTGAGAAACAGCCAGGAGACCAGCGCCCAGGGCCGCGACCAGCGCGCCCAGGCCGCGTCCAGCCGGCCGGCCAGCAGCGCCGAGATGGCAAAGGCAAAGGCCACCACCGTGCCCACGTAGCCCATGTACAGCATGGGCGGGTGCACGATCAGGCCCGGGTCCTGCAGCTGCGGGTTCAGGTCCTGTCCCTCCATGGCCGCCGGCAGCAGCCGCTCGAACGGGCTGGACGTGAACAGGATGAACAGGGCAAAGCCTATGCTGATCGCGCCCATGATGGCAATGATTCGGGCGCGCGTCTCGTCGTCCAGGTTTTTCGAGAACAGCGTGACGGCAAAAGTCCAGCCGGACAGGATGAGCAGCCACAGCAGGATGGACCCCTCATGCCCACCCCAGACCGCGCAGATGCGGTACCACAGCGGCAGCCGGGTGTTGGAGTGCTGCGCCACGTACAGCACCGAAAAATCATTGACCACGAAGAGCGCGGTCAGGCAGACAAAGGCGATCAGCACAAACAGGAACTGGCCGCGCGCGGCGGGCTTGGCCAGCGCCATCCAGGCGGCGTTGCCGCGCGCCGCGCCCCAGAGCGGGAACACGCACTGGATGATGGCCAGCGACAGCGCCAGCACCAGTGCCAACTGACCCAGTTCTGCAATCATTGCCTGACCTTGCGCGGCGGGTCGCTCAGCTCGTTGCCGGCTGTTTTCAGCGTGTCGGCCACTTCCTTGGGCGTGTAGTTCTCGTCGTGCTTGGCCAGCACCTGGTCGGCGTGAAAGAGGCCACTGGGGTCAATCCTGCCTTGCGTGACCACGCCCTTGCCTTCCTTGAACATGTCCGGCAGCAGCCCGCTGAAGCGCACGGGGATGCTCTCGGCGCCATCGGTGATGACGAAATTCACGTCCAGGCTGTCGTCGCTGCGCAGCACGCTGCCTTCCTCGACCAGCCCGCCCAGCCGGAAGTTGCGGTCCTGCGGCGCCTCGTTGGCCAGCACCTGCGAGGGGCTGAAGAAAAAGACCATGTTGTCCTGGAACGCGTTGAGTACCAGCGCGGTGGCCACCCCGAGCGCGGCCAGCCCGCCCACGATGACAAGTGTTCGCTTGGTCCTGGTTTTCATGCTTGATCTCCCGTGCCCTGGCGCAGCAGGCGGCGCTGCTTAAGCCGCAGGCGCCCGATCTCCAGCGCCATGACCGCCGCGGTCATCGCCACCGAGCCCCAGACATAGCCTGCGTAGCCGCCCATGTGCAGAAAGTCGGACAAACTGTGCCAGTAAATCATGTCGATGTCCTGCCGCCCAGGCTGGCGTTCTGGTATGTGACGCGGGGTCCGCGGCTGCTGGCTGCGCCTCCCATGACCTCCTCGGCCCACGCGGCGTGACGCTCGCGACCCAAGATGATAACCCGCACCCGCATCAGCACAACTGCAATGCAATATGCCCACACGGCCAGTGTCATGATGAGCATGCCGGCCAGCATGGGCGCGGCAATGCTGGGCGCGCTGGACAGGCTGACCGAAGCGCCCTGGTGCAGCGTGTTCCACCATTGCACGGAAAAATAGATGATGGGCACGTTGACCACGCCGACCAGCGCCAGCACGGCGGTGGCGCGGTCGGCGCGGCGCGTGTCGTCAATGGCAGCGTGCAGGGACATGAGTCCCAGATACAGGAACAGGAGAATAAGTTCCGAGGTCAGCCGCGCGTCCCAGACCCACCAGGTGCCCCAGGTGGGCTTGCCCCACAGCGCACCCGTCCACAGCGCGAGAAAAGTCATGAGCGCGCCGGTGGGCGCCAGCGCGCTGGCCATCATGGATGCCAGGCGGACGTTGAAGATGAGCCCCAGCGCGGCCCAGAACGCCAGGGCCAGGTAGATGATCATGGAGAGCCACGCGGTGGGAACGTGCAGGAAGATGATGCGGTAGGCATCGCCCTGCTGGGCATCGGTGGGCGCCACCGCAAAGCCGACAAAGAGCCCGATCGCGCCCAGCACCGCCGCGGCAGCGGCAAACCAGGGCACCAGCTTCCCCGCCAGCGGGTAGAACCGCATGGGCGGAGCGTATTTGAACCAGTTGATCTTGCGCCGGGGTCGGCTGTCGCGGGTCATGGCGATGTCTGGGCTGTGGATGCGGTGCTGGTCGAGGCCGGTTGTGCGGCAATCTCGAAGACGATATAGCCGCCCGTGCGGTAGACCAGCCGCGCACCGGCCACATCGGTCTGGTCGTTGCCTATGAGCGGCAGCAGGCGCGCCACCAGCGTCTGGCCGGAGGCTTCGTCGGTCAGGGCGACGGCGCGCACCGAATCCGTTCCGCCTCGCAGCAGGCCATAGGCCGCATAGTCATTGTCCCGCATCCAGGCGCGCACACGCTGGATCATGCCATGAACCTCGCTGAGCGTGCCAAAGTCCCGAAATGCGACGCCCAGCGCCTCGGGCGCCATCTGCCCCAGCAGGATGAGGTCGCGCAGGTGCAGGACCAGCACCACCGGCCGGCCATCGCCCAATTCCCGCAGCGCTGCCATGCCATCCTGCTCGGGCGCCAGCAGCGCCGCGACAAAGCGCTGGAACGCGTCGCGTCCGGCCTGCAGGTCGCGGTCGCCGGGTTCCTGCCAGAACGCCTGCTCGATTCCCCGCACCGCTTCGGCCTGCCCACGCCAGTTTGCCGGGACAAAAAGGGGATCGCCCAGCGGCTGGCCAAACACGACGTCGGCATCCGCCAGCAAGCGGATCTGCCGGGACACATCCCACCAGGCCAGTACGGCGGCGTTGCCGGAGACGTGGCGCTGCAGGACGGGCGCCAGGACCACCGTCTCGGCCAGCGGCGGCAGCAGGGTCAGGAACGGGTCGTCAACAAGCGCCTGCCAGTCAAGCAGCACCGGACCGCTGGCGGTCCGGGCCAGCCGCAGCTGCGCCAGCGCGTGGCTGGGCCGCGGCGCAAGCACCTGCGCCGACCGGACCTCGGTGCCGGCAGGCAGCAAGGGCGCAAGCCCGTCCAGCTCGGCGGCGCCCAGCGCCGGGCCCATCTCATACCGGTACAGCGGCGCATCCTGGCCCGCGGCGTGCGCGCCAAGCACGCCGGCCAACGCCAGCAGGCCGGCGAGCATGGCGCGCCAAAGAAAAGGGTGGCACGGCACGTGCCACCCCTGCGCTGCAATCCCGTCGCCCGCGGCGCGCCGGTGGTTGGCTGCTGTCGCTGCGTACATGCTTGTTTCCCCTGGGCCTGCCTGCCGCCATGCATGGCTTGCTGCGCAGCGACCGGCCACCCCTTGCAGCGGTCAGGTGTCAACCGCTGGAGACCGAAGAATATCAGTCGGCAAGATCCTTTGCTCGTGTCGGGAAATTGCCGGCCAGTTGCTGCGGACAGGCTCCTTATTTCTGCTCGAGCTTCTGCAGCCGCTGCTCGAAATCGGCGCGCTCGCGCAGCAGCACGTCCTGCTCGTTGATGATGGTCTGGTCGCGCATCATGTCACCCCAGCCGTGCGAGTAGGCCCAGCCACCCGGATTCACGTGCTGCAGCCCCTTGGCATAGCGCGCCACGTGCTGCTCCCACATCTCGGCAAAGACGCGGTCCACCGTGGTGAACTGGTTGCCCTTGGCAAAGAACAGCGAGGCAAAGGCACCGGGCTCGTCCTGCTCGGGCTCAGGCAGCGCGGGCCGGTTGGTTTTTTGCCCCACGAGCAGGCCTTCGTCGTAGAGTGCCTGCACCACCTTGCGCGTTTCTTCCACCCTGGCCGTACCCTTCTTGATGCCGTCGTCCATGAACGTCAGGTAGGTTTCGGCAAAGCGGGGCGAGTGGCATTGCGAGCAGGTCTGCACCCAGGCCTGCTTGCGGTCCTGGAACCAGGGGTCGTCCAGGTTGTCGGCAATGTCCGGCGTGGGCAGGAAGCCCCAGCGCACCTTGCGCGTCACGTTGTGCGTGAACTGGCCCTTGTACTCGAAATGGCAACCGGCGCAGGTCGGGCCGGTAAAGCCGCCCTCGGTCATCTGGTCGGCCAGGCGTGCGTTCCAGTCCCAGCTGTCGCCCCGCGTCTGGTATTGCGTGCCGTGCTTGGAGAACATGTACTGCTCGTACTCGTTGTGGTCCACGCCGTTGTGGCAGGTGGCGCAGGCCTCGGGCTTGCGCGCCTCCACCGGGGTGAACTCGTGCCGCGTGTGGCAGTTGTCGCACTTGGGCTGGTTGGTATGGCACATGGTGCAGCTGGCGGCCACCTCGCCATCGCCATGGTTGACCAGGGCCGCCCACGACGCCAGCTCCACGCTGGCCATGTAGTCCACCGTGTGCGACGGATGCCCTTGCGGCCACTGGTCCTGCGGCCAGACCGCGGTGTCAAACTCGGATTCGGCCTCGGCAAACTGCTGCAGGTGGCAGGTGCCGCAGGTGCGCCTGTCGGGCATGCGCAGGTCCGTGACGTGGTTGCCGCTGGCCGCGCCCACCCCCATGTGGCAGTCTATGCACGAGACTTCCTTCAGCGGCACGTCGGCTGCCAGCAGGCCGAGCGAGCGCAGGTTGTTCTCGACGTCGGAGATCAGCTCCTTCTTGTACGCGCGCGAGTCACTGTCCGGCAGCCCGCGTATCTCGTCCAGGTTGGCGTGCACGCTCTTTTGCCAAGATTGCACCCAGCCATGCGTAATGCCCTGGTGGCAGGCGATGCACTCCTCGCGCTTGGCCTCTATGGCCGGCTCTGCCGGCGGCTCGTAAAACAGCGTGGGCGCCAAGTACTTGTCCATGGGTATGGGCTCCCAGTATTCGGCAAACTTGCCCTTGGTGTAATTGGCCAAGTAGCGCTCGGACAGGGCCTCGAACAATTCCTTGGGCGTGGCGTCCCGGGTCAGCTCCAGCGCGCCCAGCGTCTCGTCCGGCACCGTCTCCCAGATGGCGGCCGTGGCAGGCAATGACACCGCCATGAAACACGCCATGAAGGCGAGCAGACCTCCCATTTTCTTCAGCATGATAGTCTCCTTCCCCGTATGATTTTGCAGTCAGTGTTAGGCAGCCAAGAGGAAATGTCCAGTACCACAGCGCGATGCGACGATGGGGCCATGCCAGCCCTGCCGGCGGTCCATCACGCCAGACGTGCGATACTTTCCATTAGTTGAAGCCCACAGGCCAGGTCCGACCCATGGAACACACCGTCGCCACGCCTCCAGCGCCTGCCGGGGCCGCGCCAACGCCGCCGGCCCAGGTGGTTGCCGCGCTCGGGGCGCTCCTGCCTGCGCACTGCGTGCTGAGCACGGCAGAACAACTGGCGCCGTACGAATGCGACGGCCTGGTCGCGTACAAACAAAGACCGCTGGCAGTGGCCATCCCGGAAACCGAGGAACAGGTGCAGGCCGTGCTGCGCCTGTGCCACCGGTTGCGCGTTCCCGTGGTGGCGCGTGGCGCCGGCACCGGGCTCTCCGGCGGCGCCACGCCGCACGAGCGCGGGGTGACCCTGTCGCTGGCCAAGTTCAACCGCATCGTCGGCATCAATCCGCTGGCGCGTACGGCGGTGGTTCAGTGCGGTGTCCGCAACCTGGCCATCAGCGAAGCCGCGGCGCCGCATGGCCTGTACTATGCGCCAGACCCGTCCAGCCAGATTGCCTGCACCATAGGCGGCAACGTGGCCGAGAATTCAGGCGGCGTGCATTGCCTGAAGTACGGGCTCACGGTGCACAACGTGCTGAAGGTGCGCGGATTCAACGTCGAGGGCGACCCCATTGAATTTGGCAGCGCCGCACTGGACGCACCGGGCTATGACCTGCTGGCACTGGCCACGGGCAGCGAGGGCATGCTGGCCATCACCATCGAGGTCACCGTCCGGCTCCTGCCCAAGCCCCGGCTGGCGCGCTGCATCATGGCCAGCTTTGGCGACGTGCGCGACGCCGGCCAGGCGGTGGCCGCCATCATTGCGGCCGGCATCATTCCGGCCGGGCTGGAAATGATGGACGGCCCCATGACGCGCGCCGCAGAGGATTTCGTTCACGCCGGCTACGACGTGGATGCCGCTGCCATCCTGCTTTGCGAGAGCGACGGCACGCCGGAAGAGGTTGAAGAGGAGATCGGCCGCATGACCGCGGTGCTGCAGGAGGCCGGGGCAACCGGAATCAGGGTCAGCCGGGACGAGGCGGAACGCCTGCGTTTCTGGAGCGGCCGCAAGAACGCGTTCCCGGCCAGCGGCCGCATCAGCCCGGACTACATGTGCATGGATTCAACGATCCCGCGCAAGCGCATCGCCGACATGCTGCTGACCATTGCCGGGCTGGAAAAGAAGTACGGGCTGCGCTGCGTCAACGTGTTTCACGCCGGCGACGGCAACCTGCACCCGCTGATCCTGTTTGACGCCAGCGAGGAAGGCGAGCTGGAGCGGGCCGAGGAATTCGGCGCCGAGATCCTGGAAACCAGCGTGGAAATGGGCGGCACCATCACCGGCGAGCATGGCGTGGGCCTGGAAAAGCTCAACTCCATGTGCGTGCAGTTCTCGCCCGAGGAGCGCGAGCTCATGTTTGCCATCAAGCGCGCCTTTGACCCGCACGAGCTGCTCAATCCGGGCAAGGTCATTCCCACGCTGCACCGCTGCGCCGAGTACGGCCGCATGGTGGTGCGTGGCGGCAACCTTCCGTTTCCGGAGCTGGAGCGGTTCTGACTTGCCGTTGAGCGTTGAGCGTTGAGCGTGGTGGGCTCACGCTGGACGCTCAACGCTTGACGCCAAACCTTCATCAGCCGCCGCAGGCGGCTTTCATACGAGGCCCGCAAGGGCCGAGATCATCCGTCATCCCGGCGAGCCGCTGGAGTTTTCCGCGATCCACTTGGCGGTGGTCTCGTCGACCGCCTGCATCACCTGCGCCTCCACCGTGGGTTGCTCGTAGGGATGCGCCGCCAGCAGCGCGGCCTTCAGCTGGGCAAAGCGCTCGGGGACCGTCTTGAACGTGATGCGGTATTCGGCCTCTTCGTGCAACTCGTCGCGCCAGCGGTAGACGCTGCTGATCGCCTCGATCTGCGCGCAGGCGGTCAGGTGCCAGCCCACCATGGCGCGCGCCAGCGTGTCGGCCTGCTCGCGCGTCGCAACCGTCGTGGTCACCAGCCAGGGAAGTCGTGTCGTTGCCATCGATCGTGTCCAGCTCCCGCCCGTCAGGGCTTGCCGAATCCCATCTTGTCCAGCGCGTCGCGCAGGCGCTCGACCGTGCCCTCGATTTCCGCCAGCTTGTCCAGCCCGAACAGCCCGAGCCGGAACGTCTTGAACGTATCCGGCTCGTCGCACATCAGCGGTACGCCAGCGGCAATCTGCAGGCCCTGCTGCAGGAATTTGCTGCCATTGTGCACGCCGTCGTCGCTGGTGTGGCTGACCACGACACCAGGCGCTTCAAAGCCCTCGGCCGCGACGCTGGGAAAACCCCGCTCGACCAGCAGCTGCCGGATGCGGCGGCCCAGCCGGAACTGCTGCTCGCGCGCCACCTCGAAGCCGCGCTCGCGTGTCTCCAGCATGGTGTCGCGCAACTCCAGGAGCGCGGTCGTTGGCATGGTCGCGTAGTAGGCGTGCCTGCCGCCCTCGTACGACTGCATGACGTTGCGCCACTTGTTCAGGTCCAGAGCAAAGCTGGAACTGCGCGTCTCCCCAAGCCGCTGCACCGCCGCGCCGGACAGGGCGATCAGCGCGCTGCCCGGCGCGCTGCTCCAGCCCTTTTGTGGCGCGCTGACCAGGACATCCACGCCCACCTCGCGCATGTCGACCCAGACCGCGCCAGAGGCAATGCAGTCCAGCACGAACAGGCCGCCCACGGCATGCACGGCGCTGCCAATGCGCTTCAGGTAATCATCGGGCAGCAGGATCCCGCTGGCTGTTTCCACGTGCGGCACGAACACCACCGACGGCTGCACACGGGAAATCATAGCCTCCACCTCTGCAACCGGCGGTGGCGCCCACGCGGCCTGCGCGTCACCCGAATCGGGGCGTGCCTTCAGGACCGTCACGTCAGTTGCAGGGACAATGCCGCAGGTGTCCAGGATCTGGCTCCAGCGGTAGCTGAAGAAGCCGTTGCGAACGATGAGAACTTCCTGGCCACCAGCAAACTGCCGGGCCACTGCTTCCATGCCAAAGGTTCCGCTGCCCGGGACCACGATGGCCTCGTCGGCGCCATAGACTTCCCGGAGCACGGCCGAGATGTCCTTCATCACCTGCTGGAAGCGCTGCGACATGTGGTTGAGCGTGCGGTCGGTATAGACCACGGAAAACTCGACCAAACCATCGGGGTCCACGTGGGGCAGAAGTCCGGGCATACAATGTCTCTTTGACTTGAAAAAACAGTCAGACAACGGCTGGTCGGCGCCTTTTCCGCCACTGTGCAGAGCCACAGGTGTGCAGGAATACAGGGACAGGATGCATGCAGCACCACATGCCCGCGCGGCCTGCCGTGTACGCAGCCGCTGCCTTCAGTACATCGGCAATCACCCTGCTTCCACCAGCCACAAGCTGGCAAGCTTAGCACGCTTTCACAGGTTTCCATGGATACGCTTGGCCTGGCCACCACCTTTGGCAAAAGCCTGCTGTTTGCGTTGGCAACGATGTTGCCCATCGTCAATCCGCTGGCCTGTGGCCCCGGCACCATTGCGGTGGCCATTGCCCTGGGCGCGAGCCTGCACAGCAAGCGCGTCTGGATATCCGCCACCAGCCTCATGGGCGGACTGCTGGCCATGATGCTGGTGGGCGCACTGGCCGCGCTGACGTTCCGCTACGCCGAACCGCTGCTTGCACGCTTTGGCCACACCGGCCGCGTCGTGCTGGTGCGCCTGATGGCCTTCCTGCTGCTGTGCATAGGCATTGAACCTAGATTCAGCAGTCGAACGCTGCCTGGTGTGCATATATTGTTGTGAACAAAGGAAAAGCCAAGCTTGCACGAGTACACCATTTTGGTGGGCACGCTATGCGCCCGATCGCACAGCGCTGGACGCGCCATGCTGCGTTGCTCCGCCTTGCAGACAGTAGTCTGCCGCGTTGTCGCGTCTTGCCTGGCACGCCCATCGCAGCACGCTCGAACGCATCCAACTGCTGAATCTAGGTTGAAATCATCTGGGAGGGTGTGCGCGACCTGCTGCTTGAACTGCCCATCCTCGGTGGCTGATGCACGCGACCCTCAGACGGCTGACGCGGGCGCGGCACCAAGCGCGAGCAGTACCAGCGGGACACCTTCTTCCCGAAGGCGCGTGGCTCCGCTGTTGCGTGCCTGCCACGGCGTCACCGGCCGGTCAACGACATCGCCAGTCCATACAATAAGGTCGGACACCGTGCGGGAAGGCGCGCGCGACCTGCGCCTGGAATGTCCATTGTTGCGTTGAAGGGGACGTCCCTGCACCCTTTCGCGCCAGCGCATGCGGGACGCGGCCGCGCCTTGCCGGTGGTGGATGCGGCGCGAAGCACGGGCTGCGCACGCTGTTTTGTACAGTGTCCCTTTGACGCCATCCGGTTGGTGCGCAAATCCACCACCGGCTGATCCGCCCTGACCGAGCCTGTCGCCATGACAACACCTGCTCCCATGCAAACGCTGGACACCACCCGCATTGACGACTTGCGCATCAGCAAGGTTCGCCCGCTGCTGCCGCCGGCGCTGTTGCAGGAATGGCTGCCGGTGCCGCCACCCACGCACGCGCTCATCGAGCGCAGCCGCCTGAAGGTCGCGCGCATCATGTCCGGCCAGGACGACCGCCTGCTGGTGGTGGTGGGTCCCTGTTCCATACACGATACGCAGCACGCGCTCGAGTACGCGCGCAAGCTCAAGCCCGTTGCCGACGAACTGGCCGATGCGCTGCACCTTGTCATGCGTACGTATTTTGAAAAGCCGCGCACGACCGTGGGCTGGAAGGGCCTGATCAACGACCCGCACCTGGACGACAGCTACGCGATCAACGACGGGCTGCAGGTGGCGCGGCGCCTGTTGCTGGACCTGCTGGCCATCGGGCTGCCCACCGGCACCGAATTCCTGGATCTGCTGACGCCGCAGTATTTCAGCGACCTCATCTGCTGGGGCGCCATAGGCGCGCGCACCACCGAGAGCCAGAGCCACCGCCAGCTGGTCAGCGGCCTGTCGTGTCCGGTGGGATTCAAGAACGGAACCAGCGGCGCCGTCCAGGTGGCCGTGGACGCGCTGCTCAGCGCACGCGCCGAGCATGCGTTCCTGGGCATGACCAAGACCGGCCAGGCGGCCATTTTCGAGACGCGCGGCAACCAGGACTGCCACATCATCCTGCGCGGCGGCAAGACGGCGAACTATTCAGCCAGCGACGTCGATGCCGCGTGCCGCCTGCTCGCGGCCGCAGGCCTGCCGCAACGCCTCATGGTCGACTGCTCGCATGCCAACTCCAACAAGCAGTACCTGCGCCAGATCACCGTGGCAAGCGAACTGGCGCGGCGCATTGCCAATGGCGACGCGCGCATCGCAGGTGTGATGCTGGAAAGCCACCTGCACGAGGGCCGGCAGGACAAGGTCGAAGGCCAGCCGCTCACGCCGGGCGTGTCGATCACCGACGCCTGCATCAGCCTGGAGCAGACCGAACCGGTCCTGCGCGAACTGGCAGCGGCTGTCAAGGCGCGCCGGAGCGCCAGCGGCTGAGAATACCGGCTGCCGGCGGCTGGATCAGCGGCGGCGGCCGCCGCCGCGGCGCGGGCCCGGCCCGCCGCCGCTGCGGCGCTCCAGGTGCCGGAAATTGATGCGCCCCTTGGTCAGGTCGTAGGGCGAGAGTTCCAGCGTCACGCGATCTCCGGCAAGGATGCGGATGTGGTGCTTGCGCATCTTGCCGGCCGAATACGCAATCAGCTCGTGACCGTTGTCCAGCGTCACGCGAAACCGCGTGTCGGGCAGGACCTCGTCCACCACGCCCTGCATCTCTATCAGCTCTTCCTTCGCCACGTATTTCCTTTTTCCGTTACACAAAGCAGGCCGAGCCGCGCGTTGTCCGCGGCCGGTCCGGCACCCTGGGAGCGACCGGGGTTCCTGCTGGAAGCGCCAGATCCTTGCTGAGCGACTGCTTTGCACGTGTCTTGAAACCGATTGCGCGCACCCCGGTCCGGCGCGCGTGCATCGGGTAACACCTGCCATTTTACGCGTTTTCTGCTCAAAAATCCAGCAACTGGCGTTCAGCGACGCTCAGGCATCAGCAGCGCCCAGCTTGCCGGCAGCCGGCGCAGGCTCGTCTTCCGGCAGTTCTATCTTGACTTCAAGCACTTCAAGGTTGGCCTTGCGTTCCAGGTTGACCTGGATCTCGTCCGGGTCGATCTTGACGTATTTGCTGATGACTTCAATGAGCTCGCGCTGCAGCGCGGGCAGGTAGTCGCGCCGGTCGTTGGCGCGCGACCCCGAGCGCTCGTGCGCCAGGATGATCTGCAGGCGTTCCTTGGCGACGCTTGCCGTCTTTTTCTTCTCTCCCAGGAAAAATCGCAGGAAGGACATGCTTATCTGCTCCCGAACAGGCGCTTGAAGAAGCCCCTGTTTTCTGCATTGACGTAGCGCATGGGCCGCTCTTCGCCCAGGAAACGCTCGACGACGTCGTTGTACGCGCCGGCGACATCGCTGCCCTCCAGGTAGACGGCGGGCAGGCCCTGGTTGGACGCGCGCAGCACGGCCTCGCTCTCGGGGATGACGCCGATCAGCTTGATGCGCAGGATTTCCTGGATGTCATCCAGGCTGAGCATCTGGCCCTCGGCCACGCGCCCGGGGTTGTAGCGCGTGATCAACAGGTGCTCGCGAACCGCTTCAGCACCGTCTATGGCGCGCTGTGTCTTGCTGCCCAGCATGCCCAGCACCCGGTCCGAGTCGCGCACGCTGGAGACTTCCGGGTTGGTGACGATGAGCGCGTCGTCCGCATAACGCATGGCCAGCAGCGCGCCAGACTCGATCCCCGCCGGCGAATCGCAGACGATGTATTCAAAATCCATGGCGGCCAGGTCGTCCAGCACCTTCTTGACGCCCTCTGCGGTCAGCGCGTCCTTGTCACGCGTCTGGCTGGCCGCCAGCACGTGGAGGTTTTCACTATTCTTGTCGCGGATCAGCGCCTGGGTCAGGTTGGCCTCGCCCTGGATGACATTGACGAAATCGTAAACCACCCGGCGTTCGCAGCCCAGCACCAGGTCCAGGTTGCGCAACCCCACGTCAAAGTCGATGACCGCCGTCTTGTGCCCCTTGCGCGCCAGCCCCGACGCAAATGCGGCGCTGGTGGTGGTTTTTCCGACACCGCCCTTGCCCGATGTCACCACGATGATTCTTGCCATGTGTAAGCCTTTAACTGGAAATGGGGCGGAAGACAAGCTTGTCGCCCGTCTGGTCCGAGAGCAGGGTCACCGAGGCAGCGGCACCCCAGACCGAGTCTGGCAGCGGCTCTTCGCCGGTCCGGTAGACGCCCGCTATGGAAACCAGCTGGGGCTGCATCATAACGGCAAAAATCCGGGCCTCGGACCAGCCCCTGGCGCCGGCAATGGCGCGACCCCGCAGCGCTGCGTAGACATGGATGTGCCCATCGGCAATCAGCTCGGCGCCCGCGTTGACCGGGGCCATCACGACCAGGTCGCGGCCGCGCGCGTAAAACTGCTGCCCCGAACGCACCGGCTGGTCCAGCACCACCGCCCCTGGCGGCACGCCCAGTACCGGTTCGGGCGCGGCCGGCTGCGCGGCCGGGGCGGCGGCCTGCGGCCGCTCGGGCGCCGCTTGCCGGCCCAGGATATCGCTGGTGGCCGCCAGCCCGAACTCCTGCGCCGCTGCCATCTGCCCGGCGCTGCCATCGCTGGCGGCCATGAGGCACAAATGCCGGCGCGTCAGCAGCTGCGCCAACGCTGGAAAATCCAGCGACCGGTCCTGCTCGTCGGCAGGCAGCGCGGACAGGTCGACGACCACCGCATCGCCGCTGAAGAAATCCGGCTTGTCGCCATAGTACTTGTCCAGCTCGGCGTCCAGCGCCTGCAGGTCGGTGGTCTTCAGTCGCAACGCCAGCAGCGGCAGGTGGGCACTCTTGATTTCAAAAGTGGTGGGGCTGCGCCCCGCAACAGCGACAGGCATGAAAAGAAACGCGCAAAAACAGGGACGAAACAAGGCGACCGGCGAGCGCCATCTTAACAGCCGCGGCCGGTCACCCAGGCGGAAATTCCGTTCGCAAAAGGAACCGGTTCCCGCGATGGGCGGCAGGCCGGGCACCGTCCTGTTGACTCCTTGTATTCAATATCTTGTTGAGATAATTGATAATGACTAGAGAGGACAACTCCTGTGGAAAGCTGCAAAAAGAAAAAATGGATCAACAACATGCAATCCCGGAACCGTTGCAGGACAGGATGCGGACCATTGTGGACGGAACAGGGTCCGATGCCCTGCCTGTGGACAAGCGCCAACTTGTCCCGAAGTCATCCACAGGGTTTTGCGCCTCTGGCAACCGGCCGCAGCCGGCTGGCGGATTCTGCTATCTTGTGCGGGGACACCGATGCAGGAAAGCCGGCGGTACGGCCGGGGTCGGGGCCCGACAGGGAAGATGCGGCATGACGATGCACGGGCAGGCAACACGGAAACACGCTGGAGGCGGACATGAAAACCCTGGTAGCTGTCGATGGCAGCATCTACACGCGCAAAATGGTCGACTACATTACCGGACACCCGGAATTGCTGGCCAGCAGCACGGCCATGACGGTGCTGACGGTCATGCAGGAACTGTCTCCGCGGGCGCACGCCGCGCTGGGCCGGGAAGAGATCGAGGCGCATTACGAGCGCGAGAGCACGCATATCCTGGACGCGGCAACGGCCCGCCTGTCCTCGGTGTACAAGAACCTGGAAAGCAGATGGCAGGTCGGCCCGGAAGGACGCACCATTGCTGATTTTGCGCTGCAAGGCGGTTTTGACCTGATCGTGCTGGGCGCCAAGGGACGCAGCGCGGTGGGCAAGCTCATCATGGGGTCGACGGCGACCAAGGTCATGGCGTATTGCGAGATCCCGATGTTGCTGGTGCGCTGAGCTCCGCGCAAGCTGGAGCCGGCGGGTCCGCTGCCGGCCGCGGCGCGGCAACGTGCTGCGGTTGGTATCATGGCGGGCTTTCATGAAGTGCAACGAGGGTACCGAAAACACGCAGCGGCAGCGGCAATTCCGCGCAGCCATGGGGTTGTACCCAACCGGCGTGACCGTGGTGGCCACGCGCCGGGTCGACGGACAGGTGGTTGGGCTGACGATCAATTCGTTCAATTCGGTTTCGCTGCAGCCGCTGCTGGTTTCCTGGAACCTGGGCTGTCGCTCGCAGTGGCTGGACACCTTTTTGCATTGCGCGCACTATTCGGTCAATGTGCTCGCGGCCGGCCAGGTGGCGCTGGCGCGGCAGTTTGCCCGCCGCGACGCGCCACCTCCTGCAGCGGCACAGTGGCTGGGCACGGCAGCGGCCGCGCCGGTGCTGCGCGGGGCCGTGGCGTCTTTCAAATGTGTCAACGCGCAAAGTCACGTGGCCGGCGATCACGTCATTTTTGTCGGCCGCGTCCAGGATTTTTCCATGGAGGCCCAGCGCCAGCCGCTGGTGTTTTTTGCTGGCGACTACCACGATGGCGGCAGCCTGCGTGCGGCGGTGCACCGGTGAACCGGCGGCTCGCATGAAGTCTCCGCAAGCGCAGGCGCAGTCATGACACCGGATCGCGACGTGTCTGCCGTCTGGCACAAGACCGAGCTGGACGTGCGCGCGGCATCCATCCTGCTTGCCTGCTGCCTGTTCTGGGGCATACAGCAGGTGCTGATCAAGGCGACGCTGCCCGAGCTGCCGCCGATTTTCCAGTCGGCGGTCCGCTTTTCCGGTGCCACGCTGCTGCTGTGGCTGTGGTGCCGCTGGCGCGGCGTTCGGCTGTTCCAGCGCGATGGCTCGCTGTGGGCCGGCTTGCTGGTTGGTCTGCTGTTTGCCGGCGAGTTTGCCGCCATGTACCTGGGGCTGCAGCGGACCACCGCATCGCGGCTGACGATTTTCCTGTACACCTCGCCATTCTGGGTCGCGCTGGTGCTGCCGCTGTTCGTGCCGACCGAGCGGTTCCGGCCGCTGCAGTGGGTGGGCCTGGTCTGCGCGTTTGCCGCCGTGACCTTTGCATTTCGCGACGGGCTTTTCAATCCTGGCGAAGGCGTGAGCTGGCAGGGCGACCTGCTTGGCCTGGGCGCCGGCATGCTCTGGGGGCTGACCACGGTGGCCATCCGCTCGACCTCGATCGCGCGGCTGACCGCCGAGAAGGCGCTTTTTTACCAGGTCGGGCTCAGCGCCGCCGTGCTGCCGCTGCTTTCGCTGGGACTGGGCGAGACCTGGAACTGGAACTGGAGCTGGTTTGCGGTGGTTTCCGTTTTCCTGCAAACGGCGGTGGGCGCGTTTGCCACCTACCTGGCATGGATGTGGCTGCTGGTCCATTATTCTGCGACCAAGGTGGCGGTGTTTGTTTTCCTCACGCCGGTCTTTGCGCTGGCCGGCGGCATGTTTTTCCTGCACGAACCGGTCACGCCGGGCCTGCTGCTGGCGCTGGCGCTGGTGGCGGTTGGGATCATGCTGGTCAATTACCGGCCGCCGCGGTTGACGCCGGGCCGGACGCGTGTATAAAACCGGAAGGAACCGTGGTCTTGGCGCTGCGAACTGCGTGCCTGCCCGCTTGCTCAGAACATGAAATTCAAAGACTACTACCAGATTCTTGGCGTGGCCAAGGGCGCCAGCGCCGAAGAGGTCAAGAAGGCGTACCGCAAGCTGGCGCGCAAGTACCATCCCGACGTCAGCAAGGAAGCCGACGCCGAGCAGCACATGGCCGATGTCAACGAGGCCTATGCTGTCCTGGGCGACGCCGAGAAGCGTGCGGCCTACGACGAGGTGGGTGCGCAGGCCTGGGCGCAGGGTGCGCGCTCCGGAGACGACGTGCGGCCGCCGCCGGGCTGGCGCGGCAGCGCGCACGCCCAGGGCGCGGACTTTTCCGGCGCCGAGGGCGATTTCAGCGAGTTTTTCGAGCAGATGTTCGGCACGCGCCGCCAGCATGCCGGGGCGCGCGGGCCCATGCGCGGTCAGGACCGGAATGCGCAGATCGAGCTGGACCTGGCGGACGCGTACCACGGCACCGAGCGCGAGCTGACGCTGCGCGACGCGCGGCTGGATGCCTCAGGGCAGGTTGTGCCTGAAACGCGAACCCTGCACGTGAAGATTCCCAAGGGGGTCAAGGAAGGCCAGCTGATCCGCCTGGCCGGTCATGGCGGTGCCGGAGTGGGTGGCGGTGCCGCCGGCGACCTGCTGCTCGAGGTGCGATTCCGAGCGGATGCGCGCTGGCAGGTCGACGGTGCCGACGTGACGCAGCGACTGCGCCTTGCCCCCTGGGAGGCGGCGCTGGGTGCGCAGGTGCAACTGCCCACGCCAGCGGGAACCGTGGTCGAGGTCGCGGTACCGGCAGGCTCTGGCGCCGGCCGGAAACTGCGCCTGAAGGGAAGGGGTATTCCCTCGACGCCACCGGGGGATCTGTACCTGGTGCTGGACATTGCCGTGCCGGGAGCGGTCACGCCGGAGCAGAAGCAGGCGTGGCAGGCGCTGGCCAGCAGTTACCCCGGCTTTGACCCGCGCGCGGCATGATCAGGCGGGCGCTGCGGATGAGGGGGTGCGCCGACCCGGTACCGCACCGCTTGTGTTTTTGATTGCTGGAGTCCTCATTCATGACCCGACGCTTTGTTTCCATCACGGCCGAGGAAGTCGAGCTGCTTGACGACGCGGCACTGGAACTGCAGGAGCTGGCACGCTGTTGCCGCGTCAGTCCGAACTGGATCGCTGCCCGCGTGGAAGCCGGCGTCCTGCAGCCGATTCGCGGCACGTCGCGCAGCCAGTGGCGTTTTGACAGCCGCACGCTGGTGCGGGTGCGGCGCATCGTGCATCTGGAGCAGACCTGGGACGCCGACCCGCAGCTGGCGGCGCTCACCGCCGACCTGATCGAGGAAGTCGCGCGCTTGCGCCGCCAGCTGGGCCAAAGCTGAGTGCGCGCTGGCGAATCGTTGCGGCGGCGGACAGCTAGGCTGACGTGTCGTTGGCCGGTGCCGCTGCGGCAGGCCGGTGCAGGACCGCGCTTGACGGCGTGATGCGGACCAGGCCACTGTCCGCCGCCGTGGCGGTACCGTCGCAGATCAGCGAGTGGCCGGTGGCTTCAGCCGGCGGCCAGACCAGAGCCACCTGCGGGTTGGCCGCGATGCACGCGCACGTGCGCTGGCCCAGTCCTGATATGACAAGGGCGTTGTTTTCAAGGACCGGATTGACCGCCACCACGCGCGGCGCGCCGCCACCGTTCGTCGCCAGCAGGTACGCGAAGCGGTACTGCGCCAGCGTTGCCGCCAGGTCGGGGAGGGCCACGGGAATGCTCATGCTGGATCCTGCCTGGCAACGAGTGGGTCAGGCCACGGGGACGACGCCGCGCAGCGCGCCCCACAGCGTCATGACGAGCAGGATCGCGGTGGGCAGCACCGTGAGCATGAATCCCGGTCCGCGCTTGGCCGGGTTGCCCAGGTACGCGCGCCGGTAGACGAAGCGGCCGATGATCCAGACCAGCCCGATGGCGGCGACCCAGGTGCCGGGCCAGTACACGCCGGCGAGCAGCAGCACCGGCAGGAACGCGACCAGCTGCTCCAGCGTGTTCATCTGGACGCGGTAGACCCGCTCGAAGCCCTCGTCTCCGGTGACCGCGGGCGCACGCACGCGGTAGCGCACCCGCGCGCGGCCCACGCTCATGGAGAACAGCAGGTATTGCAGCACCGCCAGCGCGGCAACGATGTGGATGTACGCCATGGATGCCACTATAGTCTGAAGTTCCGCCTCGTGACGGCTCACTTCTGAGCTCAAAAGCCTGTCCGATCAACGATATATGATGATCTACGGCTTGCATTTTGTAGGCATGTAAACGCTTGCATGTTCGAGGGTAATAGTCTAT
>Ga0265293_10003775_pt1 | contig 27683 bp, 30 predicted proteins | sample Munlanlewell138R_FD_192505 | JGI IMG/M metagenome (GOLD analysis project Ga0265293, IMG submission 192505) | Leachate microbial communities from a municipal landfill in Southern Ontario, Canada - Leachate well 138R | ecosystem: Engineered > Solid waste > Landfill > Unclassified | place: Canada...
TGCGCGAAGAGTTTGATATTGTGGACGAAGATTGTGCTTTAAAGTATGAAAATTGTAATGAATTTTATGTAAGTGTCTCTTTTATGGATGATAATTTGTATTTTTATTGTGAAAAGGCGAGAAGTAAGTATAATGAATATTTACTTAGTGATCTTAAGCAGTGTGACTATTATATTGGACTAGATATGACCGAAGAAGAAGTTTATGATAGGTTGTTGGCCCATAAGGGAAATTGGATTTGGTTAGATGAGTATTATGAGGAAATTTTAGATATGTTTACTGATAGAGTCATGGATGTAAAGGAATGTAGGGGTTGTGTGCGGAGGGTGTTGGAGGATTTTGTGGAGGAAGTTTTGGTTTAATATTTTATAATACAAGAATAAAAGGAGAGGTTTTATGAGCAATAAGGTATTTGTGATTGGAGAAATCGGGATTAACGGAAATGGAGACATGAATTTGACCCGTAGTTTGATTAGGGGAATCAAAAATGCTGGCGCAGATGCCGTAAAGTTTCAAAAAAGAATTATTGAAGAGACTTATACTAAAGAATTTCTTGATAGTCCAAGAGAAAGTCCTTGGGGAACAACTCAAAGGGCGCAAAAAGAAGGCTTGGAATATTCTTTTGAAGATTATCAAGAAATTGATAGTTATTGTAAAGAGATTGGGATATATTGGTTTGCATCTGCTTGGAGTGTCAATGCTCAATTATTTTTACGGAAATTTAATTTAAAGCATAATAAAATTGCTAGCCCAATGCTCACAAATTTAGAATTATTAAAAACTGTTGCCGAAGAAAGCAAATACACTTTTATAAGCACGGGAATGTCAACCTTAAAAGAAATTTCTGATGCTGTAGATATATTTCAAAAATATAATTGTCCTTTTGAAATTATGCACTGCAATTCAGCATACCCCTCCTTGAACAAGGATGCTAATCTTTATATGATTGATTTATTGCGGCAAAAATTTAAATGTAAGGTAGGTTTCTCATCTCACGAGGATGGTAGGGTAATTGCATTATCTGCCGTTGCATTGGGAGCAACTTCAATTGAGAAACATATTACGTTATCAAAAGATATGTATGGTTCCGATCAAAAAGCATCATTAGAATTAGATGAATTTAAAAAGCTTATTATAGATATCAGAGAAATTGAACCAGCACTTGATATTGATGTAACTAAAAACTTTAGTGAAGCAGAATTAGCGGTTAGAAAAAAATTAAGAGGCAATTAGATGGCACTATACAAAGGAGAGACATTAATATCAAATGAATTTATAAAAAAACCTATCCAAGAGAATACCAAAATTTTTTATAATCACTTCGGCAGGTACTTTTATGCTGCCAAAACATTAAATATAAAAAAAAATCATGTATGTATAGATAGTAGTTGTGGGAATGGATATGGTACATTTTCGCTTGCCGATAAATGTAAATATATATTTGGACTTGATATTAATCAAGAATATATTGATTTGGCAAAAAAAGATTATAATAATCCTAATATAATATTTTGTACTTATAATGATTTCTACAGTAACTATACTAATATCTTAGCGGATCGAATAATCTGCATAGAAACTATCGAACATATCCCTAAAGAAGAAATAAATGATTTTATCAATAAGTTATTATCTAAGTTAAAACTAGGGGGAAGTATGTTTGTTACTATTCCCCTTGGCAATAATGAACCAAGTAGTTATAATGAGTTCCATTTAAATGAAATGTCAATTGGCGTAGTTTACGGTTTGTTTTCCCCTCACTTTACAAATATGAATATTGAAATAGACAACTTCACCAACTCTTTTGGTTATGATTGTCAATATTGCTATCTTATTTTAAAAAATAAAAAATAATGATTAACCGAATAAAAGGAGTAATTTAATGAGCGATTTCGGCGGTTTAACATGCGTGAATATAGAGTTATCGAGTGTGTGCCGTAAAAATTGTAAATTTTGCGGCAGACGTAAACTGGATAGAGAATATCCTGAAAAAGCATTGCAGTATGGTTATATGAGTTTAGAATTAATGCAAAAAATTGCAGAGCAACTTCCCAAAAGTAAAATACTATTACAATTACATTTTAATGGCGAGAGTTTAGAACACCCAAATCTAAAAGAGTCTCTTCAAATATTTCAAAACCATATCAGATGCTTGAACACAAATGGACAATTACTATTAAAAAAGTTTGATGAAATAGTAGAAAATTTAGATACTATAACTATCTCAATTATTGAAGGAGATCAAACTTGGGAAGAACAATATAAAATTTTGAAAGAGTTTTTAAATAAAAAAGGTAACAGAAAACCTTGGGTAGTCATCAGATGTACAGGCGATATTCCTGCCGAACAAAGAAAATTATATGAAAATTTAAATTGTCTTATTGCAGATAGAATCTTGCACGATCCTATGGGGAGTTATAATTATACTCATCCTCCGGTTGTACCAGAACATGGGATTTGTTGTGAGATTATGAGCAAATTAGTAATAGATAGGTTTGGTGTCGTAAGAGCTTGTGCTAGGTTCGATTATGATGATGAAAATATTTTGGGAGATATAAACGATGAAACTTTGCTTGAAATTTGGAACGGAGAAAGAAGGCAGAAATTATTGCAAATGCACGTAGATGGTAGGCGGAACGAAATATCTTTTTGCAATAGATGTAAATTTTTCGGAATTCCAAGGGGAGCAAAATAAAAATGATAGACCAATTTAACGAACACAACAAAGTATTTTACGATATGCAGAATGATGATAATCTCCAAGATAATATCGTGAGAGTTATTGACCTATTATTACACACTTTTAAAAACGGCAACAAAGTATTGATATGTGGCAATGGCGGCAGCGCGGCAGATTCTCAACATTTTGCTACGGAATTAGTAAGCAAATTTAAGAAAGATCGAAAAGCGTTGAACGCTGAAGCATTAACCACAGATACATCTTGTCTTACGGCTATTGGCAATGATTATTCGTTTAATAGAGTATTTGCAAGACAGGTTGAGGCCAAAGGTAACAAGGGCGATGTCTTGATTGGGATTACTACAAGCGGCAATAGTAAAAATATAACAAAAGCATTTAAGCAAGCACGAATTCAAGATATGATTACTATTGCTATGACAGGAAATTTTGAAAATATGAAATGCGAGAAGTATGCAGATTATATGTTGAAGATTCCTTCGAGGGATACTGCGAGAATTCAAGAAGGTCATGTATTTTTATATCACTTAATTTGCGATTATATTGAGCAAAGGATGGAATCATAACTTGAATTTTGATATTAAAGATATTTCTTTAGCGACTAAAGGAAAAATGAATATTGAATGGGCAAATAACCAAATGCCCGTTCTTAATTCAATAAGAAAGCGTTTTGCTATAGAACAACCACTAAAAGGACAAAAGATGTCCTGTTGTTTACACGTTACGGCTAAAACAGCAAATTTGGCGATAACTTTAAAGGTTGGTGGTGCAGATGTTGTTTTATGTGCCTCCAATCCTTTGTCTACACAAGATGATATTGCCGCTTCTTTAGTGATGGATTATGAAATACCTGTTTTTGCCATTAAAGGAGAAGACAATGCTACTTATTATGAGCATTTGAAGGTTGCGGCAGAACATAACCCAAATATTACGATGGATGATGGTTGTGACCTAGTTACTTTACTACATCAAAAATATAATTTAAACAATGTTTTAGGTGGTACCGAGGAAACAACAACGGGCGTTATTAGATTAAAAAGTATGGAAAGGGATGGCGCGTTAAAATTTCCGGTAATTGCAGTTAATGAATCTGATACGAAACACTTTTTCGATAATCGGTACGGCACAGGCCAAAGCACACTAGATGGTTTTATGAGGGCAACAAATATTTTGTTGGCAGGTAAAACTTTTGTTGTGGTGGGATATGGTTGGTGTGGCAGGGGATTATCAATGAGGGCGAAAGGCATGGGAGCAAATGTAATAGTTGTTGAAACCGATCCTGTGAAAGCACTTGAAGCGGTTATGGATGGTTTTAGAGTAATGAAGTTAGAACAAGTTATGCCCATTGCCGATGTTGTAATTACAGTTACGGGAAATTTAAATGTAGTAAATAAACGTCATATTGAATGTGCTAAAGATAGAGTAATTTTGGCTAATTCGGGACACTTTAATAATGAAATTAATATTAGAGCATTAGAAGAGTTATCAGTTTTAAAAAGGGAAGTTCGTAATTTAGTTGAAGAGTTTAGATTAGAAAATGGCAAGAAAATTTATTTATTGGCCCAGGGAAGATTGTTGAATTTGGCTTGTGGCGAAGGGCATCCTCCTGCCGTAATGGATATGTCTTTTGCTAATCAGGCATTAGGCGCGGAGTATATTGTAAAAAATCATAATAGGTTAGAAAGTAAAGTTCATAAACTTCCTGCTGAAATAGATAATAAAATTGCTAAATTGAAACTTCTTTCTATGGGGATTGAGATTGATGAATTGACCCAGGAGCAGACTGATTATTTAAATTCTTGGGAAAGTGGGACTTAAAAATGTATAAAGGGCACAAGATAATTGCTCTCATTCCAGCAAAAGGAAATTCAACCCGTTTGCCAAATAAAAATATAAAATTAATGTTTGGCAAGCCATTAGTGGCATGGTCGATTGAGAGTGCGCTTGAGTCTAAATATCTTGATGGGATTTATGTATCTACGGATAGCTCTGTAATTAAAGAAATTGCGATTAAGTATGGAGTAAGCGTTATTGATCGGCCAAAAGAATTATGTACGGCGGATTCTCATATCAAGGAGACTTTGAAGCATACGGCGGAGATTGTAGATACTGATTTTATACTTTTAATGAATCCCACCTCCCCGCTTCGCTACAACATTGACATATTTCTTGATCAATTTGATCCTGAGAAATATGATACGGCGGCATCCGTTGAAGAATGTAAAAAGTATCCGTGGGGGTCTACAGATGAGGCCAATATGCAATCATTAGAGCTTTTTTACTATGATACTGGGAGTTTATATATCCATAAATGTGATTATATTTTAGATGGAAAATATTGGTGTCCAGATAAGGATCGCAGACAACCGATTGTAACACCCCAGTACATGAATTACGAAATTGATAATGATCTAGACTGGGCTATTGTAGAGATGTTGTTTCAAAAATATTATATTTTATATTGGAGAATTTGATATGTATGAGTTTAATTTGATTCCTCAAAAAGTACCAAAAGTAAAAACTAAATACAGAAATATTCAAACTAAACTACCTGTACCTGAGAGTTTAGAGATAATCAATAGAAGTAAAAAATATGAGCCGGAAAGTATGTGCGGTCAACCTCTGGTAGTTTGGGATAAGGCGATTGATTATCAGATATACGACCCATACGGAAATATTTGGCTGGATTTTTCGTCAAGTATTTTTATAAATAATATTGGACATGGAAATTCGGATGTGGTTAGTGCTATTACCGAAATGGCAAAGAAACCATTATTGAGTTCATATGATTACTTTACGGAGATTAGAAGTTTGCTGGCGGAAAAATTGATAAAGATGACTGAATCTGAGGGTATGGACAAGGTATTTTTACTTTCTACGGGCAGCGAAACAATAGAATGTGCTTTAAAGTTATCAAGGTTATATGGATTAAAACAAGATAGTAATAAAAATACAGTTATTAGTTTTGAAGGTGCTTTTCACGGGAAAACTTTTGGAAGCCAGATGTTATCTGGCAAAATAAATGACCAAAATATTTTTCATCTCCTCCCTCCTACTAATCATTTTATTCAGTTAGATGAACAGGACGATGAGGAATACGGCAGAAGATTATTTTATGATGACTTGATGAGTTTGGGTGTAGATAATATAAATAAGATTTGTGCGTTTTTTATTGAGAGTTATTTAGGTTATGGAGCCGTATTTCATTTAACCGGATACATAAAAGCAATGCGTGAATTTGCCGATAGTATTGGGGCGTTGGTTATAGCAGATGAAATACAGAGCGGTTTCTGGCGCACTGGGAAACTATTTTGTTATCAACACTATGGCATTAAACCAGATATAATTTGTTGTGGAAAAGCAATAAGCGGCTCCCTCCCACTCTCTGCTGTGTTGACCAAGGCAGAAATTATGGATTTAGATAATGGATTATCCAGCACTCATAGCGGAAATCCTGTTTGTTGTGCTGCTTCATATGCTAATTTAATGTATATGGAAAATAATATTTCCGTGGAAATGATAAGCAAGAAAGAGAAAATAATTGTAGATACATTGAAAAGATGGAAACAAAAGTTTTCAGATAGAATTATCTCTTATCACGGCAAGGGTATGGTTTGGGGAATATTTGTCGTCAAGCCTTATACTGAAATATTAGATATTGATTTTGTAGATAGAGTAGTAGAACGTTGTTTTCAAAAGGGGGTTATCTTGGTTAGGACAGGTCGTGGGACAATTAAACTTGGGATGCCTCTGACAATTCCTGAAGATGCTCTAATTGAGGGGTTAGAAGTTATTGAAAAATCAATTCAGGAAGGATATTGATATGGGAAGACACGCCGGAATTGTTTGTGATAATCTAGGGAAGATGGTTGAGTTTTATAAATTACTAGGTTGTGAAGAAATTATTAACTCTAAAATTGAAGGTAAGTTAATTGATGATTTGATTGATTTAGAAAATGCTAATATACAGATTGTGAAGTTGAAACCTTTATTGGATAATACTGTAATTGAATTACTAAAATATAAAAATATAAACTTACCAAGTAAGAATAGAAAATTATATGAGCAGGGTTTATCTCATGTGGCGATTACGGTAAGTAATGTTGATAGTGTATATAAGAAATTGAAGGCAAAGGGTATAAAATTTAATATCCCTCCTCTACTTTCTGCAAAAGATAATGTGAAGGTTTGTTTTTGTAGGGATGTTGAGGGGAACTGGATCGAGTTAGTTGAGGAATTGCCAGTAAAGAAAAATAGTTATTTGGATGTTGTTTATAACGAAAAAGTTAGACCCAAAACAAATTATCCTGAAAAATTAGTGCAGTATTTAATAAATCGGTTCAATATAAAAAAGGATAGTATTTTACTTGATGTTGGTTGTGGAAGACGCGAGCATATTGATATGTTTGAAAAATATGGTATAGAAAGTTATGGTATTGATCTTGAAAATTATGATGGTAAAAAAGTGTTAAAAGCCAATTTAGAAAGTGATGAATTGCCTTTTGACAATAATAGTTTTGATGTAGTGTTTGGAAAATCAATTTTGGAACACCTGAATTGTCCTCTAAATATGATGAAGGAAGTTTATAGGATATTAAAACCTGGTGGATTATTTATAAATTTAGTTCCTGATTGGAGAACGTGTATTTATTTGTATTACACAGATAGTTTTCACAAACAACCTTATTGCGAAGAAGCATTATATGATTTACTACTAATTTCAGGATTTAAGGAGGTTCAGACGGAGGAATTTTTTCAACTTCCTGTAGTTTGGAAATATCCGATACTAAGAATTGTATGTAAATTTTTACAGTTATTTGGTGCGCCTAAGAAAATTGTAAGAAATAAGTTTTTACGTTGGAGCAGGGAAACGATGGTGCTTGGAATTGGTATAAAAGGAGAATAGTTATATGAATAAAGGACGCGTTTTAATGATTGTGCATGATCGTTATCAGGAGGATAACTTCTTGCCGTTGGGTTATGCATACATTGGTGCAGTATTGCTTAAAAATAATGTTGATGTCAAAGTGTACGATATGGCAATTTATCATTATACTAATGAACAGTTAGCAGAGTATTTAAAAGACAATTCTTTTGATTTAATTTTAGTATCATTTTTATCTGGTAGATTTAAGCAAACTGTTGAACCTTTATGTGAAGTTATTAATCAATATAAGAAAGATGCCTGGCTTTGTTTGGGGGGTCACGGTGCTTCGGCCTCCGCAGGGTATATGCTAAATACAACTAATTGTGAAATCGTATGTACTGGCGAAGGCGAGGAAACGGTTTTAGATGTTTTAGAATCAAAATTAAATGGTAAAAGTTTATATGACGTAAGGGGTATTGCATTTAAGGATTGTGGTAAAGTAGTTATTAATGAACGCCGAAAACCAATTCAAAACCTAGACATCATTCCCTTTCCTGCTTGGGAATTGTTCGATATGAATATTTACAGCAATAATTTAAAATTTCCAGGTATGGTCGAGGGGGATCATGCGATAGGTTTAATTTCAAGTAGAGGATGTATTAACAATTGTAGTTTTTGTTACAGGATGGAAAGTGGGATTCGTGCCCGCAGTATAGATAATGTTATTACTGAAATGAAAACATTAAATAAGGAACATAGCATGAATTATTTTTTCTTTTTAGATGAATTGTTTTTATTTAGTGAACGGCGTGTTTTTGAATTCGCCAAAGCACTTTACTCAAATAAACTTGATATAATGTACAATATAAATGCTAGGGTAGATATATTTTCTAAGGATGTTGCCCAATGTCTTAAGGATTCCGGTTGTTTGTTTGTTAATATTGGGTTTGAAACGACTAGTCAAAAGGTTCTTGATTTAATGAAAAAAAATGTAACAGTTGAACAAAATTATAGAACCGCTCAAATTTGTAAAGATATGGGGCTTGGGATGGGGTTAAATACAATTTTTGGATTGCCTGGAGATACCATAGAAACATTATGGAACAATGTTGCTTTTGTTAAACAATTTAATCAATATGATCAGTGCAGGACTTCTCGACCTATGACACCTTACCCCGGAAGTCCATTACTTACAGAAGCAGTAAATAGAGGTTTTATCAAACATGAAGATGAGTTTTTTGATATATTTAAGAACTCGGATTTAAGAATGTTTGATTACTGTGGAATTCCCGATGAAGAATTTTATGATGAACTTTTAAAAGCCAATACTGAATTAGTTTTAGATCACTACAAACATACAAACCAAGATTGGGATACTGCATGGAAGATCATAAACGGTTACAAAGATTTATATGAAGGCAGGATTGTTGAGTTTTATGGTGCGCGTTCAGATACAACCAATGAGGATAAAAGGAAAATACAAAAATAAAAGGAGATCAATGAATGACAAGGAGATTATTTACTTCAGAATCAGTAACGGAAGGGCACCCCGACAAATGTGCCGATCAAATCTCAGACGCTATTCTTGATGCAATACTAGAAAAAGATCCATACGCAAGAGTAGCTTGTGAAGTTACTTTATGCACTGGACTTGTACATGTGATGGGCGAAATAACAACAAATTGCTACGTTGATATTCAAAAAATAGTGCGCGAAACATTAAAAGAAATCGGATATGACAACGCAGAATATGGGTTTGATTATAAGACATGTGCCGTGATTGTTTCTATTAATGAGCAATCGCCGGACATTGCTTTGGGCGTTGATATTGAGGGTGCTGGCGACCAGGGCATGATGTTTGGGTTCGCTTGTGATGAAACTCCTGAGTTGATGCCCCTACCTATTATGTTGGCGCACAAATTAACTAAGAAATTAACCGAAGTTAGAAAGAATAAAGTTTTAAAATATCTTAGACCAGATGGGAAATCACAGGTTACGGTTGAGTATGAAGATGATAAACCTGTTAGAGTAGATACGGTGGTAATATCTGCTCAACATAATCCTGATGTTAGTATTGAGCAGTTGAGAAAAGATATTATCGAACAAGTAATTAAAACAGTTATTCCTTCTAATTTACTTGATATAGAAACAAAATTTTATATTAATCCTACGGGAAGATTTGTAATTGGAGGGCCGCAAGGGGACAGTGGGCTTACCGGGCGCAAGATAATTGTTGATACTTATGGGGGATATGCAAGGCATGGTGGAGGTTGTCAGTCAGGAAAAGATCCTACCAAAGTAGATCGTTCAGGCACCTATGCTGCAAGATATGTGGCAAAAAATATAGTTGCCGCAGGATTGGCAAGCAAATGTGAAGTGCAGATCGCTTATGCTATAGGTATTGCCGAGCCTGTATCGGTTTTGGTAGATACTTTTGGTACGGGCAAAGTGCCGGAAGAAGAGATTATGGAATTTATCAATAAAAACTTTGATTTAAGACCCGCGAGTATAATAAAAGAATTAGATTTGCGAAAACCAATCTATAAACAAACTGCTTGTTACGGGCACTTTGGCAGAGACTTTGCTTGGGAAAGGATAATATCTTGATGGAAAATCAGCAACTAGGTAATAACGAATATTACGAAAAAAACATGGCGGTATTACAAGAGAAACAACCTCATATTTATCAGAAAGTTAAGGCATTTGAAGATGGTACTTATAAATCTAAAGTAAAAGATATGTATGATGCTATCTTTTTGGCTCATAAAGATGATAACAGCAAAGAAATAATGAACGTAGTAATTTCAAAAAATGGCGATAATTATTTGGTTTGTGACCACAATGATCCTTTTGGACAAGCAAAGAAATGGTTAGATGTAGCAATTAGCGATGAAAGTAAGATTGAGTTAATTTTTGGGATGGGGTTATCTTATCATATAGAATTAATTTTAGAAAAATATCCGAAGAAACGTGTATTTTTGATTGAACCCAGCGTTGAGTTGTTTGTATATTTATTAAACTCCCGCGATATGACGCACATATTTGAAAAGGTTTGGATGTTGCTGGAAGAAGATTTTGAGATATTCTTTAGAAACTTCTTGAGATTATATTGGGATGCAAGAAATAAAGGGGTATTTAAATTTCAAACTATTAGTCTTTATAGTTTGGTATTTGATAGAGTGTGGAATGAATTCCGCGAGAAGATGACAAGACAGATGAATAATTTAACCGTAGATACCGCGACAAGGCATAAATTAACGCAGTTATGGCTCACTAATTATGTTTCAAATATAAAAAGATTAAAAGAAGCCTCTAATGCAGATGGGTTTTTAGGCAAGTTTAAGGGAGTTCCAGGGATATTGGTGTCTGCTGGCCCTTCGCTTGAGAATAATATACATTTACTAAATGGCATTAAGGATAAATGTTTGTTGCTGTCTGCAAGTTCCGCGAGATTATCCATGAAGCAATTTAATGTTTCTCCTCATATGTTTATGACCGTAGACGCTAGCGAAGGTGAAACAAGGATTGTAGAAAATATTAGTTGTGATAATGAGTATATGGTTTACTCCAATCAATTAGCACCAAGATCTTTGGATTTATTTGACGGCAAGAAGATATTTATTAATTATAACAGCGATTTTTACACTACTAACTTTTTGCAATGGGCAGGTATTAAGTCTGGTTTTGTAATGTCTGCTCCCTCCGTTGCGAATACTTGCTTTGATTTTTTATATAGGTTGGGGTGTAACCCGATTATATTTGTGGGGCAAGATTTGGCGTTTACTAAGGCGAAACAGTATGCGGGGAAAATTGATTATGGTATAGATGGAACAGAAGAAACATTTAAAGATGCTGGTTATCCTTTAGTGAAAGATATTTATGATAATGATGTTTATACAATGCCGCCATTTTTGGCAATGAAGACTTGTTTTGAGGATCAGATAACTAGGGCAAAAGCGGAGAACCCCGACCTAGTTGTTATTAACTGTACTGAGGGCGGAATTGGTATTGATGGAGTTGAAAATAAGAGTTTGGAAGATGTGATTAGGGATTTTGAAGATAATAAAGTTACTGATTTAATTGAAGAATTGTATCAGGCCAATATGTTTGATGACCATACGGATAAGATATTGGAGTTTAATAAGTTTTTAGTGACAGAGTTGGATGGGTTGAAGGGGTTAATTGATAAGCAAAAAGATGCGTTGGACAAGGTAGAGAAGTTTAAGATTATCTCTAAGGAAAGTAGGAAAGAGTTCGATAAATTGTTGAAAGAAGCAGATTATTTGTCCAGGTTGCGAGAAGGTACTTTTATATATAAGTTGCTAATATCACCTTTGTTGCAAGTTCAATTATTCCAGATGGGATTGCAGTTTGTGAAGGATAATGAACATGAGAAAAATTTTAAAAAGAAGAAGAAAGTTTATGTAGAGACGTTGCGCGAACAGGTTGGGATGATTGAGGAGAAATTGGAATGGGTTCGGGGAATGTTGGTGGAAGAATGAGATTGCTAATATAAAAGTTTGATGAGAAGTGGGTTTGTATTGAGGTCGCACCTCAATCTCTGCGTTACCCACTTCTTTTTGTTGTTTAAAAAACGCAGAGATATTAAAAACGCAGAAAGGGCGATGAAGATGTTGATAACAAAAGAAGTTGAAATAACTTGGTACAAAAAGACTAAGAAGCACTATGTGAATAAAGGTTATATTTTTACTAATTATCATGATAAATTTATGGCAAAAGTTGAGGATTTAAGTAATGGTTGTTTGGCTGAATTAGAAGTTAAGTGTGATTATTGTTGTGGAATTTTTTCAATTACATATCATCAATATAATGCAAGAAATAGAGACATAATTGATAAAGATTGTTGTAATGATTGCAAGGGTTTAAAAGCTGCTGAATCTAATATAAAAACAGGAAAAATAAAAGAAATAAATGCGTCTAAAAGAATTTCTAAGGCATCACAAATTAAATATAATAATTTTATTTACCGATCTAATTATAAATTAATAGATAAAAGAGACAATGGTGTTTCTGGTATTTATAGGATAATAAATAAACTGGATGGGAAAGTATATATTGGAAGTGCAGTTAATTTAAAATGTAGAAAAAATGAACATTATAGGCGATTAGTAAATAACAAACATCACTCTAATCATTTACAAAATGCTTGGAATAAGTATGGAAAAGATAATTTTAATTTTGAAGTAATAGAGTATGTTGATATTATTGAAAACCTTATTCAAAGAGAACAATATTGGATGGATTTTTATATATCTTATGATGATAAATATGGGTATAACATGAGACCAAAAGCAGAAAGCCCATTAGGTACAACAAAGATTATGCCTGAAGAAACTAAGTGGAAAATATCGAAAGCCAATAGTGGTAGAATTAGAAAGGATATGAGAATATATAATAATCCTCGTTGTTTGTTAACAGAAAAACAAATAAGTAATATAAAAACGGATTTATTAAATGACGTTTGTCCGAAAGAAATTGCTTTAGAATATGGAGTAAAGATTAGTTATATTTATGATATAAAACTAAATAGAAAATTTTCTTATGTTTTACCTGAAATTGTTGGATAAAAGGAGTGTGGTTTATGCCGAAACCAAGGGGAAGGCCAGTTGGTAGCACTAAAAAAACGCCTAAAAAAGCAATAGAAATTACGTGTGCAGCTTGTGGTGAATTAAAAAAACAATCACAGTTTTATGCTAGCTATAATCCAATTCATCAGACTGGGCGAATACCTTATTGTAAATCTTGCCTAAGAAAAATGATTTCTGATGAAAATGGCATAGTTAAACTTGATAAACTAAAAGAAACTTTAAGGTTAATTGATCGTCCTTTTTTATATGATCTTTGGAAAATATCAATGGAAGGTAAAATGGATACGTTTGGTTGCTATATAAAAAATCTACAAATGCCTCAATATCGGTATTTAGGCTGGGTAGATTCTAAGATGTTGCCCGATATGAATAATGAGTTAAACTATGACAACATAGAAGATACCGATAGTTCTTTTGAGGTAACAGAAGAAATTAGAAATAGATGGGGGCAATACGATTCTGATGAATATCAAAAGTTAGAACAGTTTTATTGGGACATGAAGGCTAGAAATAAGATTGAAACTCCTCAAGAAGAAACATATTTAAAGAAACTTGCCCTAATATCAATGAAAATGGATGCAGAATTAGAGGCGGGTAATTATACACAAGCAAAATCATTAGGAGATTTGTTTTCTAAGTATATGGCAGATTCTCAGTTTAGGGCAATAGACAAAACTGATGCGGATAAAACTGGCGGTTTAAGAACTTTTGGACAAATATATGCTGAAGTTGAAAAAGAGGATTTTATTCCTCCTTGGGAGCGTTATAGAAAAATAAAAGGATTGCGGCAAGACATTGTGGATAAAACCATAATGTATATCGCAAATTTCATTTTAAAATTAAACAAAATAGAAACTATGGCCGAACCCCCCGCAGATACTCCTGAGATTGATAAGGATGATTAGTTATGGTTCACTATAATAATTTTAGTCCTAGAGATAGGGCGTTTAGGGATTCTGATACTTTTAAAAGACCTGGATTATTTGAAACTAATAAAGTTAATGAACAAGCACTACAGGGATTCCAAAAATATAAAGAAAGATGGCGAGAATTATGTAGTTACTTTAGATATTATCCCGACCACTTTCTTGACTACATATCAGAAGGCGAAAATAAAATTGATTTGTATTTTTATCAAAGAGTTTACTTAAGGATTATGATGAGGTATAGGAAGGTTTTCCTTACTGCAACACGCGGCACCTCAAAATCGTTTTTACAAAACTTAGCATTTATTTTAAAATGTATCATGTATCCGCGAACACGCCTGTTTTGCTGTGCTCATGGAAAAGAACAGGCGGCAAAGATTACTGCTGACTGTATGGAGGATATATTTGAGTATTGGCCTTTATTGAGAAGAGAAGTTAAGTTTTTTGTAAAAAATAAAGATTATACCAAACTTATTTTTTATAATGGTTCAAAATATGATGTTGTCCAAATGCGTGACTCAAGCCGTGGCGGAAGACGTTTCGGTGGCGCTATTGAAGAAATTGTAGATAAAAAGTTTGATGGAGATGTGCTGAACTCAGTTGTTATCCCCCTTATGGCTAATGACCGCACAGCAATGTGCGGTAGAGTAGATTCTGATGAAATACATAAAGTGGAAATTTATTTAAGTACGGCTGGTACGCAACAACAATTTGGATATCAAAAATTAAAAGAAGTTTATCAAGATATGTTGCAGGGTAAATCTGCTTTTTGTCTCGGTAATTCTTATGAACTTCCTTGTATGCATGGTCAATTAGATATAGATTTTATTGAGGAATTAAGAGAGTCGCCTACATATAGCATAATGGATTTTATGCGTGAGTACCAATCGATCTGGACAGGTTCTTCTTCAGATTCTCTTGTTTCTGATGAAAAATTAAGAAAATGTAGGGTTGTTGGTATTGCTGAATGGGAACACTGTGGAGATAACAAGGTTGAGTATTGTTTGGCATATGATGTTAGCCGTAATGAAGGAGATGAAAATGCCTTATCTTGTTTGGTTGTAATTAAATTAACACCAAAAGGGAACGGCGATTACATTAAAGAAGTTGTCAATTTATTCTCAATGGAAGGGCAACATGATACTTGGCAAGCCAAATTTTTAAAACAAAAAGTTACTGAATATAAGGCAAGAATATTAGTGCTTGACGTAAATGGATTGGGATCGGGAGTTTGTGATCAATTAATTTTAGACTTAAACGATGGCAATCCTCCTTATAAGGTAGTAAACGATGAAAAGGGAACTTGGTCAAAGTATGAATTAGACGAAGGAATACCTATGGTATTTGCTGTAAGGGCGCAAGCCAAAGACACGCGTAATAGCGATATGATTAATCATTTTATGCAAGCTTTCAATAAGATTAGCGTGGGATTATTAAAAACTCCTCACGAAGGCATAAAGGATTTGGAGAAAAAATTAAAACGGAGGATTAAAGATAGTGAAGAACTACTTAATTGTGAGATTCCTTATATATTAACTAACAATTTGTGTGAAGAAATATTAAATTTAACTTATAAACAAGCCGGAAATGAAACAAAAGTTGAACGAGTTTCGAGGGCTATACCCAAGGACAAGTTCTCAAGTTTACTTTATGGTTTATATTGGATTTATCTTGAGGAAAAGAAAAATAGGATTCAAGAACAATCGCAGTTAGACACCGACTTCTCCCGCCTCTTTGTCCACGGTCAACGCAAATAAAATGAACGAAAGGAGATGATTATAACGTAAATGGCTGAACAAAAGAAAGAAGCGCCTCCCTCCTCCCCCTCCCTAGCACAACTACAAGAATCAGAAGTCAAATCTGAGTTTTTGAAAGCTTTTCAAATATTTTCAGATAGACTATTTGCCGAGTTTTCTAATCAGTATGCCCAAAATCAACCCCCAGTATTAGTATATGACTTTAACGCTTTTAACAAAGCTACAATCAATCGAACTTTTGATTCTACTGGTAAAAAAGATACCAAGGAACGAACAAGGGGATATTTAGCCAAACCTGAAAAATATGAAAAACAAATTAGAGATGTATCAATTTATTTATATAATTCTATTCAAGAATATAAGCACTTGATAGATTATATGTCTAAGATGCTTACTCATGATTACATTTTAATTCCCGATAATTTAGATAAAGATTTTAATGATAAAAAAATCCTTAATAGTTTCTGGAAAACCCTTCAGTTTATTGAGAACTATAATATTAAGAGCAAATTAAGTTCAATAGAGCCTATACTTGTTCGGGAAGATTTTTATTTTGGTTATGAACGTTCTGATGGAGATAATTATATTTGGCAAAGATTGCCAAGTGATTATTGCCGTATTCTCGGCTTTGATGAATTTGGAACGATTATGGTAGAATTTGATTTTACATATTTTAATAAACGTAGTTTGGCGATAGAAAATTTTGATTTGGAATTTAGTGCTAAATATAATATTTATAAAGAAAATGGCAGTATGCGTTGGCAACAACTAAGTGATAAAGCAATATGCTTTAAACTTGATACTTCAGTATTGTACGGACTTCCTTATTTTTCGGGGATATTTACTGACCTTATGGGGTTGGAGGATTATAAGGATGATCAGGAAGAGACAAATAGGGCTAATAACTATAAATTAATTGCATTAAAAATACCCATTTATGATAAAGAAAAAGGTCTTAATCAATATTTAGTTTCTTTAGATCATATTACACAGTTTGTCTCTAACGCTTCTCGCAATACGCCTGAGCGCGTGGGGATCTTCGCATTCCCAGGGGATGCGGAGGCATTAAACTTAACCAGTGCAACTAACTCACATTTTGAAGAAAATATGGTATCTAAAGCCCAAAACGATTTAATGACTTCTGCTGGAGTTTCAAAACTTGTTGGTAATAGTGAAAAAACAAGTATTGGTTTAGAGCGAAGTATTCAAGACGATGAGGCCGTAATGTTTAGTTTGCTACGGCAGTATGAATTGTGGTTTAAGAAGCGATTGAAGATGTTTAACAAGAGAAATTCTTGGAAATTGGTCTTGCCAGATATATCTGTATTTAACCGTGATAAAATGTTTGACAAATATTTAAAATCTGGTAATTATGGTTTTCCTTTAAAATTCTTTATTTCGGCATGTTTGAATGTATCTCAAAGTGGATTGCTTGGATTAGCAGTCTTAGAAGAACAACTAGGCTTGATGGATTTATTCAAGGTATTACCTTCGAGTGCTACAACGCCGGGGGGTGAAGGCGCAGAAAGTGGTAGACCGGAGAAAAATGTAGTAGATAAGCAAGATTCTACACAAATCGTTGACGATTTGGAGAGCGGTAAGTAAAAGGAGGTGACTTAGATTATTGAATGAAAAAGTTTTACATGGTTATTTCGAGTCCATAGAACCATACAACTCTTCTTTTAAAAAAGTAACTATCAAAGTGTTCGCCTTCGGAAAAAATCAAAAATTTTCCAATATAACCCCTCAGTCTTTTGAACTGGCACAAAATACAATATATTCCATACCGCTAGTTTCTAAATATATTGAAGATGTTACGGATGAATATGGGTTTGAGGGTGATTTGTCGGGTCACAATATGAAGTTGCGTAAAATTAAAACCCCTGAAGGGAAAACATTATGGGAAATTTATCAGGATACTACCCCTCTAGGAGTTGTCCCGGCTGATGCAGAAATATATTTTGAAGACATAAATGAAGGAACAGAAGAAAAACCTGATATTAAAACCTATATTGTTGCAAAGGGTTGTTTATTATGGATGAGATATGATGCCGCTAAGAAAATTGAAGAATGGCTTAGTAATGGAATAAAACCGAAAGTATCGATGGAAATTGGAAATATTCAAGGAGAAATTATAGATAACTATTTTACAGTAAATAACTTTGAGTTTGAGGCCATCTGCGCTATTGGTTCAGATAAGACCCCCGCATTTCCACGAGCCGAGATCACTAATTTTTCTAAAGAGAACTTTGAAAAGATGTATTCAGAAATGCTTAAGGAATTGAAAGAACTTACAGAAAAAGACCTAAACTTCATCAAAAAAGAAGATATAGGCACTGGCGATAAAATCAGTATCAGTTTAACTAAAGAAGATGCTTACGAAGGTTCCTGGGGAGATGTTGATAAGACAGCCTTGAGAAACAAATTGCTCAAAGCTAAAAATTATAAATCATTAGTTTCTAAAACTTATTTAATGGTTAAGGATGGGTGGGAAGATTCTCCCTCCTCACTATTAAAATATCCTGTTTGCAAGGTATCTACAATCGATGGTGTTGAAACTCTTGTATTGGCAGTTAAGGGATGTCAGTCTGCACTTTCTTATCTCGAAAAGAATACGGATGACCCTGATTATTCCAAGGCAAAAGCCAAATTGAAGAAATACTATAATATTTTGGACTTATCTACAGAGAATTTTTCTGTTGATAATATAAAAAATAAGAACGAAGGAGGTAACAGCGTGGATGAAAAGTTAGAACTTATATCAAAGTATTCAAATTTAACTGAAGAAGACGTTAAGGAGCTAAAAGCCGATATTGACAAATATTCTTTGGAGGAATTTGATACTAAATTAAAGGAGTTGTCAGAAAGCAAAAATAAAGATTTTGAAATGACCAATGAGCAATTAATGTCCGCTGTGTTTAAGGCATTGGAAGCGAGACAAGTAACAAAGACAGATTATTACGGGGAATCATATTTAACAAATGAATTCTATTATTGTGATCTGAAAGAAAATCATGTAATTTGCATTGATCATACTTGGTCTGCTTATTATGGTATTCCCTACACAGTTGATGGTGACAACGTTGTATTAGATTTTGATAACAAAGTTGAATATTTACCTGATTGGCGAGTAAAAGAGTCTGGATCTGCTGATTTTTCTTTGGTTAAGAATATTGTTGAAGCCGAAGTAAAACACAATGTTGAAAAAGCAGAAGCAAAATTTAGTGCAGTTGAATCGCCGGAATATAAAGAGTTAAAACTTCAATACGAAACTCTAAAAACCGAAAAATCTACTCTTGAATCTGAAAAATCTGCCCTTCAAATTCAAGTATCTCAATTTGAAGCGGAAAACACAGAACTTAAAACTTTCAAAGAAACTACCCTCACCAATCAAAGAACCGATGCTGAAAATGCTCTCTTTGAAAGATTTTCTGAGAAACTGTCTGAAGAAGAATTAAAACCCTTCAAAGATTCAGCAAAAGATTTTTCTTTAGAGCAACTTGAAGAAAAATTGAGTGCTTTTGCTTTCAAGAAAATGACGAAGTTTGAACATACTCAGAAACCAAAAGTAAATGTTGTGGTTGACAGAACCAATACTTTTGAAATTAAAACAGGCAAGCCATATGACGATATTTTAGAAAAATATGCGTCAACAGAATAAAAAAATAATTTAAAGGAGGAAAATAAATAAATGGCTAATACTTATCGTATGGTAAATCTTGACAAAATGCAAGCTATAAAAGCTGGCAACATCGTTTCTGTAAAATGGGATGGTGGTAGGTTACAAAACGGTACTCCCGTACTTCTTGGGAATTTAGTTACTGGAGAAAGAGAATTATATTATGCTCAATGTACAGGGGCAACAGCAAAACTTGCTGTCACTGGTGCTTCTACTGAAGCTAATGTTTATTTGGTTGCTGGCCCGGAAGTTATGTATGAAGCTGGAACTATGATTGATGATTTTGTTGTTGCGACTGGTTATCCTGTAAGAGCATACGCCCTTTATATTGGCGATATTTTTACTCTTTCTAGCGGGGCTTATATTGGTACTGCTGCATTAGGTGAATATTTACACATGGTTGCAACTGGTGATGGTAGTACTACTGGTTTATCTTGTTGGGAAGTTACTGCAACCTTACCTGCCGATTACAAAGTTGTGGCAAAATGTATTGAACTTACAACTATTGGTTATGACAGCAATACGGCGGCTGTGTTTGAAGTAGTCCGGGCATAATATATTACTAAAATAAAAAGGAGGAATTAATAAATGGCTAAAGAGTTAAATAAGTTATCTGTGCTTGGTATAGATATTTATGAAAATAGGCTTGGTAACTATACACAAGAAGATGCCACTAAAGCATTGAGGGAAGAATTTTGTAAAATTTGTGGTATGGAGAACCCCGACAGAAAAGCACTAAGAAGGCACAGCGCACAGATTTTTGAAATTATTGAAGAGACTTTAGATGTTTTGGTGGGTAGAAAAATTGAGGCGGCTTTCCGGGACAATGCCGAATATAGAAACGTAGCTTGGGGGGATTCGCCCAGGTTTATTTTAAAGAACCCAAAATTATTTAAAGTTGCTATTGTTTCTGATGGTACTCAAAACCTTAGAAGGCAAAGATTAGATGATGGTTCGTTAACGGTTACTGCATATAACAGGGGTATTAAAATTTATGAAGAATTTTATAGATTTTTAGCTGGTAGGATTGATTGGCCTGCATTAGTAAATAAAGTTGCAGATTCATACGTAAACGAAATTTATACCCAAGTTTATTCTGCTATTTATAATGGTTATACCGATCTGTCGTCTACATATGCAAAAACGGGTGCTTTTAATGATTCTACGATGAGAACTTTAATCGAGCATGTGGAAGCTGCCAACAATGCAAATGCTGCAATTTATGGTACTAAGAATGCATTGGGCAGAGTCGAAACTGCACAAATTTCCGAAGCTCAAAAAGATGTTTATGCAAGTCAAGGTTATTATGGCAGTTTTTATGGTACTCCTATGCGGAAGATTCAACAATCTCATACTAATGGAACCGAAACCTTTGCGGTAAACGAAAACTTCCTTATTGTCCTTCCCGAAGGTGATGAAAGGATTGTTAAGATCGTTGATGAAGGCGAAAGCATTATTCTTGAAACTTCTTCTGGTTCTATTGAAAATCAAGATCTTTCATTAGAGTATACCTTCTTACGGAAAAGTGGTATAGGTGTGGTTACAGCAGCGAAGTGGGGACAATATCGCCTTAGTTAAAATATTCTGTATATATGAATAAAAAAGGATGAAAGGAGATTTTTATTTTGGTGAGTAAAAAAAATACAACTGTAGAAAAAAAAACTACAGTAACTAAGAAAAAAATTGGAAGAAATGAACAAATTGAAGTAATGAGTTTTACTACTGGTGAAGTTATTTACATTAATCCAAGAACCCGTGAGGAATATATCTGGAGTGATTATGGCGATATAAAACTTGTACCATTTTCTGAGCTTATAGAGATGAAATCACGTTATCCCAAGTATTTAATGCAACCTTGGTTACTTATACTTGATGATAGGGTAGTTGAACATTTTGGTTTAGTTGATTTTTATAAGACACTAGTAAAACCAGATGAACTTGAAGCATTTTATCAAATGGGCGATGAAGAAATGGTTAAGTTTTTGCATAATACTACCAAAGATATGAGGGCGTTAATTGTATCTCAAACGAGGCAAAAGATTAGGGATAAGGAGTTCGGCGATTTGTTTAAAATTAAGTTAATTGAGAGTACGATTAATGAAATAAATACTGATGGTGGTAAAAATCCATTGTTACAGGTTAGTTTACTCGAAGAGTAAAGAGTGAGGTGGTGATGTGTCTACTTCTTATTTAGATGATATTTTTCCGCGTTTTTTGGGAAAAATTCAAGATTATTCTCATGATTCAACAACAATATCTGACCGAAATACTGAATTTGGAGGATACATTAAAAGTGTATCTTCCAAATTTGTTGAGTGTGCTAAAGATTTAAGTTTACGTACTGAGCCGGATGGTGAAACAGAACTATTTGATGGCGATGGGGTTACAGTTGATTTTACGATGGTTTCAACCGCAATAACAGGATCGGAATTTGTGGTGTTGGTCAATGAGGCAACTTCGATAAATTATACTACATCGGGACAAACTGTGACATTTGCGACTGGTTATGCTCCTTCTAGCGGTACTGAGAATGTTTCGATAAGTTGGGAATTTGCCGGGGAGTTTGAGGAAGACTTGACCGACCTAGAAGAAGAAATTATTGCTAATATGATGGTGTTAGAATGGTTAAGTCCTAAAATTTATCATATGGACATGTTGGAGTATCGGCTTGGGAGTAAAGATTTCGAGCAGTGGAGTCCGGCAAATCAGCTAAAGGAAATGAAGGATTTGCGGAAGCAAACCTTACAAGAAATTGATACTCTTATTGTAAAGTATACTACAAAAAATACTCCATTTTCTGGTTTGAGTACGTAGACTATTGAACGAAAGGAGATGTTATGAATACCAAGTTAGACTTAAATGATTATCTCGACCGTTTGGTTGGTAAAATATATAAGGCTCTTTGTATTCTTGAAGAAAATCCAGAGAATGCAAAAAAGTACTTAAATTCTTTAACCGTAGAATTAGATGGTTTTACACATTATTATTCTGATGATAGCTATATTATTAGCACTTTGTTTAGTTTGCAAGGGATTAAACAATGCACAGACCATAATGTGTGGAGGAAAACGGTTTTAGAATGTATAGATAATGTTAATAAGTTGAAAGTAAAATTGAATAATTAATTAAAGAAGGAGGAATATATATGGCAGTTAAAAATCATGTTAGTTTAATTGCAGTTGCGACAAGTGCAACATCGGCAAATAGTGCAGTGATAAACGCCAAGTCCATTTGTTGGATTACTAATCATGACGATACTAGTGCTATAACATTTAATTTTGAGGAAGGAACGGCAACTTCGGGAGCGTTTATGGTAGGTACAGCAGCTACAGTTAAAAATATAAATATTCCTGTAACTACTATATATTATGATTGTACAGGAGCAAGTGCTGCATTTAGTTTATTTGGAATAGCGAGGTAAAAGGAGGGAAATAAATGGCTGTAAAAAATCATGTTGGTTTGGCAACTACTGTAACAGCAGTAGAAAGCAGCACTGTGCTTAATGCTAAATCAATTTGTTGGATAGCTAATCATAGTGCAAGCGAATATATATTATTTAATTTTGAAGAAAGTGTTGGGACTTCGGGGACATTTAAAGTAGGAACAGGTCTTACAGTCACTGACATTAATATACCTGTTGGAACAATTTATTATGTTTGTTCGGGAGCTAGTGCTGCAACTGGTACATTTAGTTTATTTGGTATTGCTCAATAACTATAAAGAAAGGAGGGCTATTTATTGGTAAAAAATAGCTGGACAAGTTACCAAAATCGCCTTAATCGGAGTGGCGCAACACAAAAGGATCGGTTGATATATAATGCCCAGAGGGTTATTGAAGACCAATTTACAAATAGCCCTTCTTATCATTCCGTAACGGTTAATGGAATAACCCAAGACGTTCAAATAATTAAGGATTCTAACAAAAAACGTCTTTTATGCAAACCTGGTGATACGATTGGTATGGGCAATTTGGTCGTGTGGGATTCAGTAAATTGGCTGTGTGTTGATACTGATACTGATGGACTTTATCAAAGAGGCGTTATTCAGAAGTGCGATGGGTATTTGAAGTATTTGGATAGTGCGGGAGAATTGGTGGAGGTTCCTTGCGTAATTAACGATAGAATTTTAATGAATGTAGAAGAAAATAGATATTATTTACTTCCCGAAAATCAATTGTGGGTTATCGTTGGAGATGATGATGAAAGTTCGGCAATAAGTGTAGACCAGCGATTTTTGTTGGGGAGTAATGCTTATAAGGTTGTGGCTGTCGATAATATAACCAGGCCGGGAATTATTACGTTTAAGATGCATACAGACAGTATTACTCAAAATGACAATAAAAATTTGGGCATTGCTGATTATTACTCCAATTTACGCACTTATGAAATTGTAATTTTAAACGGCGATAGTGTGGAAATTACGTTGAATAATACTTTGCAATTGGAAACAGAATGCACAAATAATTCCGTGCTAGTAACTGCGCCTACTATAATATATTCGTTGGTAACGGGAGCAACGGGTGTAATTGGTATTTCTGCCAGTGGAGTGGTTTCTGCCGATGCTTTGGGAAGCGGAAGTATAATTGCCACTTATAATGAGGCTACTGATTTAATAAATGTTGATGTAGTAGCGGGTGTAGTTGAAAACTTTACCTATAGTTTATTAGCAAATATTGAGCCAAGCGGTGAGTTAAAATATAATCAAACTAAAACCTATAGTGCGACAAAACGTTACTCTACTGGAATCGAGGTAACGGGAAGCACGTTTGAATTTACAGTTGCATTAAGTACGGGAGCTTCTACAAGTAATTACTTATTGACTACAAGTGCTGATGCAGAGTGTACTCTTAAATGTCTCCAATATCCCTATTCAATTACTTTGATTGCTACGGATCAAGATATTCCGGCGAATAATGTTGCCAGAGTTATAAGCCTCAAGGGGCTTGTTTAAGGTGGTGGTTTATTATTAGTAAATTTGAACATCTCAATTTTGACATTAATAAAATTTTATCTAAATTAGTAGAAAATCAAGATTTATGTAAGTATCTTTATTATAATTCTGCCGATCCCATATCTCAATCCAATATTAATGATACGACTACCTTAATGTATACAAAAATATTCCCATACCCAACGACAACGGAAATGTTTAAAGATAGTGATGGCAATGTGGTAGCTAGTAGTTATATTAACGTATTATTAGATAACTTTCAAATGGGAAAACAGAATACAAAATTTAAAAGTGGCGATTTAATATTTGTTGTCATTTGCCATAATAGTTTATGGAAACTTGATACGGGAGAACTTCGCCCTTTTTGTGTATTAAACGAACTTGATGAAATGTTTTCAGAACAAAGAGTTGTAGGCATAGGCAGGGGCGAATTTAATAATTGTAAAATAATTTGGGCCGATAGCAATTTTTCCGGCTATCGTATTACTTATAAATCTTATGAATTCCTTTAAGGTGGCAATATGTTAACCGAACTCGATTTAAACCTAAAACTTCTCCGTGGTTTACCCATAGAAGTTCAAGGTATTAAAATTTATCCGCCAACAATTGATGATATCGTTGAAGCAACTTTTGAAAAATATAATGGTTTTTTAAATTTATTATGTATTGATAAAGACTCAATTAAAAATATTTTTAAATTAAAAGAAGATATTAGTGCATTTGAATTTATTGTTGTTGGCTGTAACGAAAACGATGAATATAAGAATCTTATATTTGAGGCACTACAATTCTTTTTAAAAGAAAAGATTGATACTCATTATGCGGGTTTCTTGGTTGACAAACAACCAATGAATGAAGAGGCGTTTAATGAGATTGTAAAAATAATAAAGTTACAAAACTGCTTAGTAGAAAAGGAAACTGAAGAAAAAATTAAACCTGCCAATGAACGTGCCAGAAAAATGCTTGAGCAGATGAAGAAAAATCAGGAAGAGTTAAATAAGATCAAGGCGAAAAATGTTTTGACCTTTTATGACTTAATTTCAATTTTTGCCGCTTACTCTGAAAATATTAATATATTAAATGTTTGGGATTTAACTTTTTTTCAGTTTAATGATCAATTTAATCGGTTGAAAATAATGAAAGAGTATGATGCTAATTTACAAATTCTTATGCATTGTGATACCAGCAAGAATAAGGTTGAACTTAAACACTGGTTAAGCGTTGGTAAGTGATGATAAGGAGGAGCGTGATGAAAAAGAAAGATTTAGTTGTAAATCTTGATTTTAAATGCAATGGTAATATGGTAAGTGATGATAAGGAGGAGCGTGATGAAAAAGAAAGATTTAGTTGTAAATCTTGATTTTAAATGCAATGGTAATAAAGGAAGGGTTGTGAAAGTTGAAGATGACTTTTTTACAATCTTATGGGTTAATACTAAACAATTTTATGATTATCCATATGATGAGAAATTGTTGGAATCTATGAGTTTGTTAGAAGAAAGGGTTATGGTTAATAAGAAAAAGAAGGAGGTTTAATGTATGGCAATATATGGGATTCGAGAGATAATGAATGTACTTTTTAAAGATATAAAAACTGGCGAACCTAAATTAGCATTACGTAGTTTAAAAGTTTCAGATTTAGATTTTAGTGCTGCGGAAGTAAAATTACAGGCCGGGAGGGGGAACCCTACTAGGCTGGTCTGGAGTTCTGATCGCGAGGTTGTCCTTTCTATGCAAGATGGGCTATTGTCTACGGATATGCTTCAAGTTTTGGCGGGAGCTACATCAACTGTAGGTACTGCAACCGTTCATATGTTTGAAGTTAAGGAGATTACATCTACTGGTAGTGTTACTGCTAAATATGAACCTTTGGGGTCAGCAGGAGATCAGAAATATGTGTTTAAATCTCCTGATGGGATAACTTTCGGTAGTGCGTTGGCTTATACCTCTGTAGCAACGGCAGATACATATCAATTTACTAGCACTCGTTTTTCGTTTGATCCTGCGGGTAGCGGAATGGCGACTGGAGACTCAATTTTATTAGATTATTATTTTACTGCTTCGGCAGCTTCGCGCACATTTGATTTTACGGCTACGGGATTTTCATCTTATTATACGCTTGAAGCTGAAACTTTATTCAGATCAGACGCGGATGGATTAGACTATCCTGCTATAATTACAGCAGACAAAGTTAAGATTAGTGATACATTTAAAATCGCAGGCAAAAATACGGGTGAACCTGAAGTTTATGATTTTACCGTGACGTGTATGAAACCAACTGGTAGTGATACAATACTTTCACTCCAAATTCTTGAGGGCGATCCTGATTCTTAATTAGAATACTAAAATAAAAATAAAACAAAGAGACTGTGCTATTATACAGTCTCTTTTTTGTATTAAATTTTCATAAAGGAGGAATCTAATAATCAATGGCAGATGTTGTAAAAGTAGTAAATAATGGTTTAGCAATTATAACTAACCGAATGATTGGTGCTGGAACTGAACCGAAATATATACATTGGGGAACTGAGGCTACTGCGGCAACGGTTACGGATACTGCTTTAGGGGCACCTAGTGCCGAGAGCAGAACTTTAGGTACGGGAACAAGAGCGACTAGTACAGTAGACTATGATACTTGGCAGGTTGTGGGACAGTTAACTTCCGCAAGCGTACAGGCGATTACCGAGGCAGGTTTGTTTGATAATGCAACTACTGGGATAATGTTTTTACACGGGACTTTTGACGCAATTAACCTTAATACGGATGATGTGATTGAGTTTAGTATTAAAACTGTTTTTGCAGATGGTAGTTAAGATGAAATGAGTATTTTATGTAAATTAGAAAAGGAGGTGCGCTCATCATCATGCCCGAAAAAACAGAAAACCTCGAAAAATCACTGCTCGAACTAAAAACCGCCGAACAAACCCACGCCCTCTCCGTAGACGGACAGGTGTGGCCCGAAATCGCGGCTGGGCGCACCCTTATTAAAGAAAGGAATGGTGTAGATGGCACTTTGTCTTTTAGGAGTGATCGGAGAATCGCCGGAGCGCGTCCGTGTGAATGGAGCCGTGCATTACAAGCCCGAAAAATTGACGGCAAAGCAGCGAAACGCCGGAGTTATGCTTGATGGTCTGACTGAAAAAGACGTGCCAAAACCGGAAATGATAAAGGGTAAAAACCCGGTTTTGTTTGTGAACC
>Ga0265293_10003776_pt1 | contig 27673 bp, 25 predicted proteins | sample Munlanlewell138R_FD_192505 | JGI IMG/M metagenome (GOLD analysis project Ga0265293, IMG submission 192505) | Leachate microbial communities from a municipal landfill in Southern Ontario, Canada - Leachate well 138R | ecosystem: Engineered > Solid waste > Landfill > Unclassified | place: Canada...
GCTTTACATGAGGTATATTTGGTAATTCTACTTTTTCAGTTATTTTTTTTATAGAAAAACTGATGAATATAATAATAGATAATAAGCATATGATTAAAATACTATTTAAGATCCATAAAGGATTTTTCATCAATTCTTTCCTTAGTTTATCTTTTTGAGCTAATTTTGGTAACAATAATCTTACTATAATGAAATTTTGTCAAGTTAGTTTTTTATTTTAGATTTAAGGTACTGGTATAACCGATAATATTTTTTTAATTATCTGCTCAGCTTTTATATTTTCAGCGTCTGCTTCATAAGTAAGTACAATTCTATGAGCAAGAATTGGTATTAGTACTGCCTTTATATCATCGGGAGTTACAAAATTTCTTTTTTTGAAAAAAGCATGTGCTTTTGATGCTATATTAAGAGCAAGAGTTGCTCTTGGAGATACGCCATAAGCTATATATTTTTTAAGTTCTTGTAATCTAAAAAATTCAGGTTTGCGAGTTGCAAAGACAATTTCAACTATATAATTTATTATCTTGGGATCTATATATATTTTTTTGATTAGTTCTTGTAAATCTAAAATATCCTTTTGTCCAATTATAGAGCTTACAGTATCTATAGTATGTTCTCTATTTAATATTGCTTTTTCCTCAGTCATATTAGGATAATCAATATTTAACTTGAACATAAATCGATCAATTTGTGCTTCAGGTAGTCTATAAGTACCTTCTTGCTCAAGTGGGTTTTGAGTTGCAAATACAATAAATGGTTTATCGAGTTCATAAGTTGCAGACCCTATAGTAACTTGCTGTTCTTGCATAGCTTCTAGTAAAGCGGCTTGCACTTTTGCAGGAGCTCTATTTATTTCATCTGCTAATATTAAATTAGCAAATATAGGACCTTTTTTTGTTTCAAAGTCTTGAGTTTTTGGATTATAGATTAATGTCCCTATCAGATCCGATGGTAACAAATCTGGTGTAAATTGTATTCTTTTAAAATTAAGACCCATAGCTTTTGTCAAAGCTTTAATCATAGTAGTTTTAGCAACTCCTGGAACCCCTTCTAATAAAATGTGCCCATTACATAAGGTACCAATTATCATAAAAATTAAAGCCTGATCTTGGCCTATAATTGATTTATGTACTTCTTCTAGTAAGTTTTGAAATTTATTGCTTTCTTGTGAGATTATGTCCAGCATAGTTTAATCTCCATTGTAATCTAATAAACAATATTTAAATAAAAATTTGTTTTGATTTTAACTTTAAACACAGCAGCAGATTAACATGAAATATATATAATTACAAGAAGAAAGTTTAAAATATTAATCTTAAAGATTTATTAATTTAAGATTAATATTAGTCTCTTAACTAGATATCATTCTGTATATATATTTTTATCCTATTTTATAGGATTTATACTATTTTTTAAAAAAATAACAGGTTTTACTCCAAACGTACTGATTAATTTAAAGATTAGTAGTTTTGCTTTTTTCGGTATTATATATCTTAAAAAAATTACTTTTTTCCAAAAACTCAACAGAGCCTAATATTTATTTTTTTTCGACTAATACAGCAGTCCCATAAGCTATAACTTTGGTAATACTGGAAATATATAAACGCATTTCAGATACTTCATAACGAACTCCTACAACAGCATTAGCACCTACTTTGTGTGCTTGTGCCATTAACTCATTAAAAGCGGTTTTTTTTGCTCTATTGCTTAATTTGGTGTATGTTTTTATCTCACCTCCGAATATGGATCTAAAACTCACCCAAATATTTAAAAAAAAGTTACAGGTTTTTACAGATGTACCTTCTATTAATCCTAAGTTATGAGTTATATTATAACCAGGAATTTCCATTAAATTAGATATCATTTCTTTTGTTATATTCATAATATTCTCTCTATTTTTAATAAGTTTTATTATTTTATATCTTAATTTTGATTAATTAAATATAGCAAAAATTAATATTTATTCAAATAAAGTCAAGAGTTCGTAGATGTTAGAAAATTTTATTATTTTTAGATTACTTTCAGTTTTTTGATTTTTGGAGATTAAAAGTGTTTTTATACCGAATTTTTCAGCTTCTTGCACATAAAGATTTATAAAATTTATAGGTTTAATTTGACCTGTTAAATTTAATTCGCCTAAGGCTAATATTTTTTCAGGTAAAGGTTTTTGAAAATAACTAGACAGTAGTGCTAAAGCTATTGCTAGATCGCACATTGGACCTTTTATTTTAAAACCGCCACTAATTTTAAAGAATATATCCTGAGTGCTAAATTTTATTTGTAGATATTTTTCAAGTATAGCAGTAATTAAGCTTACTTGCGTTGCATCTATACCTGATACTATTCTTTGTGACATGGAATACTTTGATGATAATACTAATGCTTGCAGTTCTATTAAAAATGGTCTAGATCCTTCTATAAAACTCGTAAGTATAGATCCAGGATTATTTGATATCTCTTGTAGTAATTGTTGATTAATATTAGAAATCTCTTCAAGTCCATTTGATCCCATTTGGAAAAATCCTATTTCATTAACAGTCCCAAATCTATTTTTAACTGCTCTTAATATGCGAGTTTGCCAATAATCTTCTGCTTGTAAATAAAGCACTGTATCGGTCATATGTTCAAGCATTTTAGGCCCTGCTATTACACCTTCTTTTGTAATATGGCCACTTATAATAACAGTTATATTATTTTCTTTTGCTAATCTCATAAGCATAAATGCTGATTCTTTAAGCATATTAATACTGCCAGGAGTGTTATTTGAATTTTTTAAAAAACAATTTTGAATGGAGTCTATAATAACTAGATCAGGCAAATTTTGCTTTGATATGCTTATTATATTTTCTAAATCGGCGCAATCTGAAAACAATAAATTATGATTTAAGCTGTTTGTTCTTTCTGCTCTTATTTTAACTTGCTCTAAAGATTCTTCTGAAGAGAAATAGAATACTTTATGATTTAACGAAATATTATAAGCTATCTGTATTAATAGAGTTGATTTACCAATACCTGGATCACCAGTTAATACGATAAAAGATGCAGGAACAAGCCCACCACCAGTTACTCTGTCCCATTCTTTTATATTTGATGTTATACGAGTAATCGATTTAGATTCTATTTCAAATAAACTGCAGAGTTTTATATTTTTATTATCAATTGAGTTAATTTCTGTATCTAAATTTTTAAGTTCAAAGCTATTCCAATTTTTACATTCAGGGCAACATCCTAACCATTTTATAGAGTTATAATCGCATTCTTTACATGTATATAATATATTTTTTTTTGCCATTATTTAAATTAATATATTGATAGATATATGTTGATAATTATTAATAAAACTAAAAATCAGATATTAAAATTAAAAGATTAGAAACTCTAGATTTTAATATCTTTTTATTAAAAGTTTCTATTAAATTGGTAATTTTTGCAAGATGCTTTAATAAATTTTTATTATATTATATATATCTATCTTTTACCTGCTGCAGTGATAATTACTCTAGCCATATTATTTGGCATATAACTATATGGAATAATTTGTTGATTTATTATTCTTAAATATCTTTTAGCTCCTTTTTGTTTAGTGCTTTCAATAGCTTCTTTTTGAAGTTTTTCTATAATATTATCTCTATCTGATAAAGAAATAGTTTTATCTATTTGAACTGATATTTCGGCTAAAGCTGCTCCATATGCATTTGCAACATGAGCGTATTTTGGAATGATATAATTAGATCCAAATATATTACTTTCAAAAAGTTGAGAGCCGCCTCCGACTAGAACTATATTGATATTATTGTTGTGACCTTTAATTCTTTTTTCTAAATAATTTATTTTTTCTTTAATTAGAGCAATTATATTTTTAATTTCATGTTCGTTCAATTTAATTTTATCTTTATCTGCATCTTTTATATTTAAATATCCTCTTTTTATAGCAAAATCTGTTAAAGTTATATATTCCCCCGAGAAAGCACTAGATTCTTGAAAAACTTTATGACCGCTACTTAATGGACCTATAGTAATATTATTATTATTATTATTTTTATTATTATTTTTATTAATGTAACTTCCTCCACCAAGAGCTATAGATAAAACATCAGGCATTCTAAAATTAAGATTGATGCCAGCAATATTTGAATTATTTAGGCTATTTTGTGCGAAATTATTAATAACAATCCCAGCATCAGTTGATGTCCCGCCAATGTCGATAACTACGCAATTCTTTAATTTAGCGAGTTTTGCCCCACCAATAAATGAGTTAGTAGGTCCTGCTGATATTGTCAATATCGGAAATTTTATTGCATGTTTTATATCTATTAAAGTTCCATTATTCTGAACTATGTATAATTCAGCATTTATATCAAACTCTTTAATTACTTGAGATAGGTTATTAAATGCTTCTGTTAAACATTTTTTTAAGGCGCTATTTAAAATAGTTGCATTTTCTCTTTCTATTATTGAAATTCCGCCAATTTGCGAAGATATAGTAACTGGAAAATCTTTAGAAATGGTTTCTTTTATAATTCCTAATGCTATTAGTTCCTGTTCTGGATTTATTGGCGAGAACGTTCCCACTATAGCTATACTTTCAGCTCCTGCTAAAATCAATTTTTTAGCGGCTTTAATAATTTCATTTTTATCAAATTTTGTAATTTCTCGACCATCACAATTAAAGCCACCATTTACTGTTACATGCCCTTTATATATAGCTTCTTTTAATTCTTTAGGCCATGAGTAACATGGTTCTAATTCAGGGTTGTTTCCAGAGATTCTTATTATTCCAACTTTATAAAGATCTTTTTGTTGTAATATTGCATTAGTAGCATGAGTTGTCCCTACAAAGATCGATCTTATATTATTTTTTATATCTATATTGTTTAATAAACCGTTTTGTAATAGATTTTTAATAACTTCTTTAAAGCCATCTACTATATTTTTTGTGGTAAGTACTTTTGATGTTTTTAATATATTTTCATTTTTATCAATTAGTACAGCATCTGTATTAGTGCCACCTATATCTATTCCTATTAATAGGTGATTTTGTGAATTTTTATTTGTTTTCATATTTTTTAATATCGTAATTAGTTGTTATAGATCTATATATTTTAAACAGGATTATAATCGATATCATAACCAAAAGCTTTTGGACTTACTAATTTTAAACCTTCTTTTGTCTGCCAAATTTCATTTGCTCTTATAGCGATTATGCTAACTTGTACACCATACAAAAGAGCATCGGTTGTAATCGCAATGCCTGTTTGGCTATCAAGTATTGTAATAATATCAGGGGTAGTAGCTACTACCTTATTATTCGCATAAGCTATTAAGTTTTCATTTTGGTATTCGATTAAGATAGTTAACTCTAAATCTTTATTTTCTATAGTTACATTACCTTTTAAAAATCCTGATTTAATAGATTGTTCTATATTGGTTATAGCGCCAGAACCAATAAATTTAGCATCAATTTTTTTTACAAGTTCTTTAACTGGATTAATATTATTTTTTTTAGCATTAGTTATAATTTCTCCTATTAATATTGCTTGTGTTACTGTTCCGCTTATAGCTGCTTTTTTAGCTTGTTCTCCGGTCATTAAAGCAACTGCAAGTGCTGCACTTGATCCCATTTCAACTGTTATACTTCTAGCAAATGCTTCTAATTTAAAATTATCGTTTGTATTTATAATAATACTATTGGCATGGCAATCTGCTAAAAAAGCAGGACATAATGGTATATTTTTAAGTGCTGCTGAATTTATTTGCAGCTCTGGAAATGCTCTTGAAAGTAAATCTGCATCTAAAACTGGAAGCCCTAATTGAGCAGATATTTTAAATGCTGTTAGAGCATTAGCGCCCTCAATTTCAGCTGACATGATAGCAGTAGGTTTTTTTGAAAAATGTTTTTCTATAGATTCTATAATCGCTTTAAATTCTTTTCCAGAGCTAAGTTTTTCAGTAAATACTAATGGTGCTCCCATAAAAGCAACAGGAACTATCAAATCGTCTTTAGATAAATCTTGAATAGATATTAAATCTATCGGTCCATAGTTATCTACTTTATGTTTAGCAAGTAATAGTTCATAGTTAGTATTACCTCCTCCACCTGATCCAAGCACAGTAGCTCCTATTGCTAAGTTCTCAAGTTCTTTTTTACCTATAAGTCTTTTATTTAATTTTGGTTTCATATCTTAATTTTCGTCTTTACAATTATTTTTTATATTTTTTAAAGTATCACAATAGATATGCACTATTAATAATAGTTGACTGTTGTCTTTAGTACATCCAATATTGTTTGCTATATCAATCATGTTATTAAAATCATGCTTTAGATCAATAATATTTAAAGTATCAAATAATTGATTTATGCTTTGTGTTTCATTTTCTTTAAAGCAACTTTTGCTAAACTGAGGGTGTGATGCTGCACTAGAGAGTAATATGGTTTCTATATTGATATTTTTCAATCGCTGTATATATTCATCTAAATTGCAGTTATTAGTAGAATTATTATCTTTGCTATAAGCTTGGATAATTATAGCTGCTTTATTAGGTTTTGAATTGATAAATTGCTCTGTATTAGTACATAAAATTAAATTTTGTTTATTTGATCTATAAGCTAATTGTATTTCATGTTTTTGATTGCAAGAGCAGCATCTTTCTATTTTCAGAATTACTGGTATCTTATTTTTAATAATAATCTGGTTTATCAATTTAAGAGATGCATAAAAAGCTACTTGTGGCCTATTTAAATTATCAGTTTTAGGATTAGCTAATAAATCTTTAAGTTCTTTATTGGCATTAATCAATTCTGCTTGATCTTGTAAGAATTTAACAGAATGTTGCGCAATCTTTTGTTGACAGCTTTTTATTAAACTCTGAGCATGATTAGCACTTATTTTTATTTCACTGTTATACTTATTTAAGTTTTTATAATTAGTCCTTGCTGATGGTGAATTATCTGTCTTTGACAATGTTAGTAAAAACATAGATGCTATAATATCTTTTTCTATTATGGCTTGTAAATTAATAAATTTATTTTTACAAAATTGTTTATAAATTAATGCTACCTCTATTGCTCTTGTTTGACATGCAGTATCGCCAATTAAAGGGTCAAGCATATATAAACTACCGTTTTTTAATTTCTCTTGAGTTTCATTAAAGCAATATTCTAAAAATTGAGATTTTTTATCTAAAGGTTGTTTTAATGTATTTACTTCCATACTATTAATATTCGTAAATAATATTAAATAAATACAAATATTAATTAATTTTATTTTTATATAATTCATTTTTTTCCTTAATTTTATATATAATATTTATAGATAATAATTTTAGCTATAATTTGAAATGGCTAGTTATTTATAAATATCATTTTGCTTGGATTTTTAATTTTATTTAATAAAAATTGTAATAAAATAATCCAAAAATATAGGCTAAATAGATTTATTAAATAATTAATGCTATTTATTCTAAATTATAGATTTATACGTATATTTTTTTATTTTGAATTTAATTAATAGATTATCGCCAAGAAAGGCTATAAGTATTGAAGTTTTGCCAGGAAATATTTTGATTATTAGATATGACAAGATTAGACCCATTAGATAATGAGTGATTAGAAAGATTACTGATTTTTATACTTGATAAAGTTATGAGAACTTCATCAATAATATTAGCCATGATAGACTCCTTAAAAATAAATATAAAATAATTATACTTAAATAATTTTAATTTAAAATATATCATAAAAAAAAATAATTGTAAAGTAATTTATATTATAAAAATATTACAAATAAATAATATATTTTTGTAAAATATTGACATATAGAATATATATTATTTATAATAATAGTAATTATATTTCATATATTTCAAGTATATTTGTATAAATATTTTAAAGTAAATGTAAAAAAATAAAAGGGGAAAAAATGAAAAAGTTACTTAAAGTCTTATCTATTGGTATGCCTTTATTCGCTTTTGATTTGGCTGCTAAAAGTGTAACTGTATATAGATGTTGTTCGCCATTTAATTTATGTGATCTGACAAATTTTAAGCATGAAGGTGACTGTATGAATGCTTGTGGTGGTGCTAATAGATGTGAAGCTGTTGATATTGATGAAGAGTATTTATAATAAATTAACATAAATATTAATATATTTTTAAGATATATTAATATTTATGTTTTTAATCTATAAGCAATTTTGTTATATTTTAAATATTATTGCTTATTAGCTGTGTTACTGCTAATATTTTTTTGATTCAATATATATGCTTTAATTTCGGATTTTTGAACCATATCATAAAAATATTGAATTTTAGATTTTATATAAAACTCTTTTTCTGGAATTAGATTTAGAAATATTTCTTTATTTTCTAAATCTTTGTATATTTCTTTATAAAAATCAGGATTCAAAAATTCTCCTGAGCATGATAAGAAATATGAAAACCTTGTTGTTAGATACCAAAAGAATTTATTTAAATTATCTGTATCTAAAATAGAATTATCTGATAGTTCTTTTAGATAATAAGCTATAGCTTTTACGGATTGCCAAGTTTCTATTTGATCTTTAGGGCTCCAAATTAATTTATTTATGATATTGGATAATAATAAATTAAGCTCAAGTTTAATATTACAGGCATGTAGGTCTCTAGAGTTTTGACTATTTTCAAAGATATTATGGATAGAATTTGATGTTTTTAATAGTGCAGTTTCTGGATTCTCTTTAAGTTCTTTAAAATCATCTGTTAGTAACTTATAAAGCTCTTTTTGTATTAGATCTATTTTAATTTTTTTTTCTTGTTCTATATCAAAATATGGTTTTAATATTTGGTTTAGATTTTCAAGTAATTCTAAAAAAGCATAACTATTGATATAAAATACTTCACTTAACTTTTGGTTAAGTAGATATATAATATTATAGATATATTCTTTTGATGAGCTGCTTTTTCCTGCGTAACTTAATAAGGTTAACCAATGAGAAAAATTAAATATCAAAAATTTTTCTGCATAATACTGATTATTATAAGTATGTTTTAAAAAGCAAATTATACTTGATTCGGTATATTTAGGTTGCTTTAAAAAATGCATAACTAAGCTTTGATTAAGCTCTTCTACTTGTGTTATGGGTAAAGCTTGTGATGAGTCTATTGAGTATAATTCTTGGCATTTAACTAAATTATTTGATATAATTAAAATAATATAAAAATAATGCTTTTTAAATTTCTTAAATATTTTCATAAATAGCTCTTAAATATATTAGTTAAAAATATTTTGTTTAAAAATATTGACAATAAAATAATGTTTATAATAATACTATTTTATTAAAAATTTTAATAGCTAAAAATTTTAAAGAGCTTTTAAAGAATTAATATTTGAACCTTGTAATTAGGGGTATAGATAAATGGCCTTATATTTTTATCGTGCATTTTCAAAAGATGGTAAAAAATTAAGTGGTTATCTAGATGCATCTACTATGCAATCTGTTAAAGAGCAACTATTAAAGACTGGTCTTTATCCTACAAGTATAGAGCTAGCAAAAGGTGGTTATAAACCTAAATTCTCTTTGGCATCCATTTTTGGTTCAAAAGTATCTTTAAAAGATAAGTTGTTTTTTACAAAGCAATTATCTGTTCTATTAAAATCGGGAATACCAATTTTACAAGCTCTTGATTTGTTGTCTGATCAAGCTACTGGCGCCTTAAAAAATATAGTATTATCTTTAAAAAATAATATACAAGAAGGTAAATCTTTTGCCGAGAGCTTACTTAAATTTCCTCAAGTATTTGATTCGATTTATGTACAGTTAGTAAAGGCTGGAGAAGCTACAGGTAAGCTTGAACTAATTTTAGATAGGCTTAACGAGTATCTTTTAAGAACTCAAGAAATACAGACAAAAGTAAAAGGCGCATTAAGATATCCAATTATTCAAATAATTGCGATAATAGGAGTGGTATTAGGATTATTAAAATTTGTTATTCCTGCTGTTACTGGAGCTTTTAAAGAAACTGGTATGAAATTACCTTTGCCTACAAGAACTTTAATGGCCATGTCAGATGGATTACAAAATTATTTCTATATTATAATATTTTTAGTTGCTCTAATGGCAATGTTTTACTATATGTTTAAGTCTACAGATTATGGCAAACGTACTATTGATAAATTGAAAATTGAACTGCCATTAGTTGGTTATTTTACTAAAAGTAATGCTATTGTTCAGTTTACAAGGACTTTTGGGCTTCTTTTGGAAAGTGGTGTAAATCTTCCAGAAGCTCTTGATATCGTAGTAAAAATTATTGACAATAAAGTTTTAACACAGGCTTTGGAAAAAGCGCGAGAAAATATAATTAAGCAAGGTAAAATTTCTCAGTATTTAAAAGAAACAGGATTATTTCCTGCTACTGCTATACATTTAATCAATACTGGTGAGCAAAGCGGAGAGTTGGGGCAGATGTTAACTGCAGTTGCTAAATATACCGAAGATGCATTAATAGAATCTACTGATAATTTAACTACATTGTTAAATCCTATAATGCTTATTATAATATTCTTTATAGTAGGATTTGTTGCGCTGTCTATATTGTCACCAATTTCACAAATGACTAAGTCATTTGGTGTAGAAACTGAGCAATCACAATAAGATAAATTAATTTAGATTTATATTTTTATAGTTTTTATAATAATGAAAGGTAAAATTTAACATGGAATTTAATTTACATAAAAAAAATAAACCAGGATTTTCTATTATTGAAATAATGATAGTCTTAATGATAGTTGGATTAATGATAGCAGGAGCTCTTGGCGGTTATAGATTGTACGAATCTCAAAAAGCATCTTCTACTGCAAGTACTATAAATACATTAGATGCTAGAGTATCGCAATATTATGATGCAATTGGTGAATATCCAGAAGATATGGAGGAATTAGCAAAAGGTCCTAAAGATTCAAGTAAGTCCAATGAATGGCAACACCCAGCCTTAGAAGCTAAAGATTTAAAAAATGCTTGGGGTAAGCCTATTGAGTATAGTAAGACTGCTGATGGTTATATATTAAAAACTTATAATCAATATGCAAAAAAGACTCTTTATTCAAGAGGTTCTGAAAAAGAAGGTTAAAATATAAATATTTATGAAATATTTTTTAAAATCTGGATTTACTTTAATAGAATTAATTATTGTTTTATTAATAATGGGACTATTAATATCAGTTGGGTTACCGAGATTTACGGATACCGGAACTAATAATACTGATAAATTTATTGCGCATCTGAATAAATTAACTTTAGAGGGTGCGCATAGAGCCCAAAGATTTAATAGAGTTTATAAAGTTTTTTTGAATATATCTGGAAAGAATATAGAACTTATGCCAAATATAGTTCAAGATAACTCTAGTATCAATTCTAATATAAAGATAGAAGATTCTGATGTTATCCCTGATTCTATAGAGATATTAGATTTTCTTATTGATAATAAAAGTCAATTTAGTACTTCTATGTCCCAAAAAAGAAGTGCTTATTTTCTAATAGGACCTTCTGGTATTACTCAAGATACTAAAATAATCTTTAAAGATCATAATTCAAAACCAACGAGAATGAGAGTTTATGAGATATTGCTTAATCCATTTATGGCGCAATTTAAATTGTCATAAAAAAAATGGTTTTACTTTAATCGAAACTATGTTTGCTATATTAACTTTAGGAGTTTCTTTTGGAGCGATAATTGGCTTTCAAGCTATGCTTTTAAATAATTCTTCTAGAGCACATGCATATGCTTTAAGACTTTCTTATATTAAAGATTTTTTTGTCAAAGTTGATAGAGAGAATCTTTATACAAAAAATAATATGGAAGAAAAAATAAATTTTCCAAAGTTAACTATAAATTATAGTGCAAAAGATTCAGGGAATGTAAAAGGTTTTGAAAATTTTAAAGATATTATTATTGAAAAATTAGATGTTAGTTGGCAATTGAGTTATGGCAAATATAAAGAAACTTTTGTAAGATTTAAGTTTAAGCAAGATGATCAAAATAGTGATAATAAAAAGTAATAGCAAAAATATTAAAGATATTAGTCATAATAATAAGAAATCTGGATTTTCTTTTATAGAAATAAGTATCGTGATATTAATATCATCACTTATATTTCTTAGTCTTTATCAGATGGTGAATTATGCTTCAAATTCAGTCAGACAAATAAATAATACTATTAACAGAGATGCGCCTATAATTCCGTTTTATAATCAACTTGAACTTGATATTACAGGTATGTTTGTACCGCAATCAACTGCTGCTTTTTACTCAGATAAATTTAAACCTAAGAAAGTAGATAATAGATCTAATAGTAATTCAGATAATAAAACAGATAATAAATTAGATAATAAATCTGATGTCCAAAATCAAGATACTAAAAATTCCGAAAATAAAGAGAAAGAAGATAAAAAAGTAATAAAAGATATTTTTTATATTAAAATTACTGATTCTGGAGATCTAGTTTTATCTTTTATCACTACAGCAGGTATTAAAACTCTTGAATCTGATGGTTCTTTAAAACCGAGCTCATTTATGTATAGAGTTGCTTATATTTTACAGAAAGATCCTAAACGTCCAAATACGCATAAGATTATTTACAGATGTGATTCTGATACACAATTACTAGATGTTAAAAATATTTTAGATTCTAAGTTTCAACCATCTTATGAATTAATTTCTGGCATAAAAAATCTAAAAATTAAATTTACTGTTTATGAATTTGTTGAAGTTGAATCTGATGATAAAGATAATAAAGATAATAAAGCAAAAGTTTCAGCTAAAAAAGAATCTAAAAATATTGTTTTAAGTGAATGGTCTGAAGAAGAGAATTTTAAAAAATATAAAGCTTTGATTCCTGCTTATTTGTCTTTAGAAGGTGTATTTATTCAACCTAATATGCGTAAAAATAATAAAGAAATAGAATATGCTTTTAATTTTGAATTTAAAGTGCCTTCATATGCACCTTATTTATAGCTAATTGATTATAATTATATTATAAATAGGTACATAAATCTTATAATTTATATTATAATTTGGGTTAATAATTTAAATAAATTTTAATAATATGGCTTATAAATGAAAAAATATATAAAAAATAAATATATAAAACATGTTATTACTAACAAAAAATCTGGTTATATATTAATATTAACGTTATTCATGATATCTATGACTACAGCTATATTAACTTCTATTTTGCAAAAAACATTAAATTTTCAAAAACAAGTTAATTTTGATTTTAGCAAGCAAAAAGCAAGGGTATTAGCATTGTCGGCTATAGAGCTTGCATTAAGCCAAATTTCTTTCAAACAAGCGGTTGTTCAAGATACAGATAATCAAGAATCAGGTTCTGTGTATAGTGGTACTAATCAGGGTAAAGCTGATAATCATGATGATAAAAATGCTCAAGAAAAAGGCAATTTTGAAAAAGAATGGTTTAAAAACTTAAGTAAGGTTATTAATAAATGGCAGATTATAAATGTTAAAGAAGGGAATTTGTCAGCAACTATAAATTTATATATTACATGCCAGGAAGGTAAATTAAATCTAAATTATATACAAAAGAAAATAGAGCAGAAAGAAAAGAATAAATCTAATAATAATTTTAAGCAGACTAGTAATACTGCTAATAATCAGTCTGCAAAAGATCAAGAGAAAGATAAAGTAAAAGATAAAGACCAAAATAAAGAAGATGGCAATAAGGTTGAAAATAAAGAAGGGGTTAATAAAGAATCAAAAGAACAGATAGATGAGGATTCTAAAGGCTTTATTGGAGTAATTAATCAGCTTGTTAGTAAAAAATTAAAGATTAATTTAATAGATAGTATTAAAGAATTGAGAAATAAAATTTTAAGAGATATAGATAGTCCGTTAGATCTTTTAAAATTAGATAAATTTTCAAATCTAAGACAGAATATTTTTTATGATATGAGCAGTAAAGAAAATATTTACTTGACTGATCTTTTTTCAAGTGATATCTATGAGTCTAAAACTAACGTTATTCCTATATTTTCATGGATGTTTGGTGGTTCAGCTACTGATAAATCAGAAATAAACCCATGGTTTTTATCTAAATCTTTAGGTAAACTATTAGAGTTAAACATGGATCAGATAAATTTACAAGATCTTGCTAGTAAATTTAAAAATAATATTAATTGGCAAAAAGATTGGGATGAGATATTTGCACCGATATACGGCAAGAGCTTTAGTTCTATAGATAAAGATATAAGTAATTTATTTTCTAAAACTTTTAATCCTAAATCTTTTTCTGTTGTTATACATATAAATTTATCAAGAAGTAGCCAAAGATTATTTGCTATTCTTAAAAAAGACGATTTTAATCAAGACAAGAATTCAAAAAGTGCGAAATTTAAGATATCAAAAATTTATTGGTTTTAATTATTTATGGCTTTCTAATTTAGAATTTTTAAGGATTAAATTTGCAAATTAAAAAAGAGACTATTGTTGGAACCTTCGTTTTAGCGTCTATATCTGCTTTTTTGTATATGGGTTATAAGATTGGGTTCTTTAATATTGATCAAGCTAGTTATGTTTCTTATTATGTAAACTTTTCAAATGCTTCGGGGCTTACTAAAAAAGCCGATATTCGCATTGCAGGTGTTAAGGTTGGTTGGGTAGATTCATTTAATTTAAGTAGTGCTAATAATTGTTGTGATGTAGTTACAAAAATTATGGTCTTAGGTAAATATAAATTAGGTTTAGATACTCAAGCCTATATAAAACAAGATGGCATATTTAGCATAAAATTTATTGAATTAATACCGGGTAAACAAAGTGATATAATATTAAAAGAAGGAGATTTTTTAAACAAAGAACTTTCCGCTGTTCAACCAACTATAGAGGATTTAGTATTATCTGTTAATAAGGTTTTAAAAGAAACATTACAGGTTACTAATTCTTTAAAAAGTATTTTTGTTGATAAAGATATTATATATGCAGTTAAAGATAGTCTTGAGAGTGCTTCTTTAACAACTAAAATCTTCAATAATTTTATAGCTAAGAATCAAGAAAAGGTTGAAACAATAATAAAAAATTTACATAAATTGAGTATAATAACTCCAAATATTATAGAGAGTGCTGATAAATTTATAGATAAAATATCAAACGGTAGCGATATCATTATGGATACTTTAACTAAAGAGCCCTGTCCAATTGATAATAATTCTAAATTGCCTAGTTCTAGTAGTAAAGAGCCGTTTATCTCTGACGTGATTGAGACTGTTGTTGGTGCTAAGAGTGTTATAAAAAACTTTAGCAATATTTCTCTGGGGATAGATAATAATTATCAATGTTTTTCTGATATTAATAATCATAATAATTTTGAGTCTGTTTTAAATTTTTGGATCCATCCCAATGATTATCTATATTTTTTGACTGGAGTAACTTTTTCAAAAGATGGTTTTGTAAAGCAAAAAAAAATAGATTTGATTCGAAATCCAAGAGAAACCTTTATGTTAAATACAACTCCAAATGGAGATAATATTGCTTATGAAGTTTTTAAAAGAAAGACTAATTCTTTTTTATTTAACATGCAGATAGGAGGTTATTTTTTTAATAATTTTGGTGCACGTGTAGGGTTTTTCAGATCTACTCCGGGGTTTGCATTAGATTGTTATTTACCTATTTTTAAAGATAAATTAAAGCTAATATCAACTTTAGAAGTTTCAGATTTTACAGGTAAAAATCATTTTGTTAAAGATAATAAACCGCAGGTAAGATTTTTAAATAAATTATTTTTTACCCCAAATTTTTATATTTCATTTGGGGCTAAAGATTTTACAAATTCAAAGAATATAGGCGGTTTTATAGGACTAGGTTTTGATCTAGGCGATACTTTTTTCAGGTCTTAAGATCATGAGCCTTATTATCTAATATAGAGTTACTAATTTGAGGTTCTGTAAAAATTATTAATATTGAACTAATTCTGGCATCGTATCAAATATATCATTTAATAAATAATTCATATTTAAAAGTTGATCATTAAATCCATTTACAAGATCTTTTATTTCTATATCTTTAATAGCTAAATAATTATTAATAATATCTGTGCCTATTCCATTGTTCTCTAGATCTTTTTTAAGTTTAACTGATGTCATAGTTTCAGGATAAGATATGCTAGGACGTTGAGGCTTTTGTTTATATATTAATATGTAAGGTGATGGATCTTGCTTTACTACAGCTTTAGATATATTCTCTATTTCATTTTTATTAGCTACTCTTATTATAGAATCATTACAATAATACCAATTATCGTTTTTATTTATATATGCTGAATAATGAGAAGTTTCACCATGATGCATAATTATTGCATTTAGGTCATATATATATTGTTGATTTTTTATAACATCTAAATTTAAATATTTTTCTAAATTCAGATTATTTACAGGGAATGATACACCTGTGTATATTTTTTTGTTGTTAATTCCATGCCAACGTATATATTGAATTATTAATATACTTGGCAGTTTAATTATATTTAAATTTTTTTTAATTAAATCTGCATTTAGACATTCGTAAATACTTTTGTAAATAAATTCAGGTCTATATTCATCTTGTATACTTAAGCTGAGCGTATTATGGGTCTCTATTTGGCCCATTTGTCCATATTGATTTTTACTATATGTTGTTTGAAAAAGTTCACTTAAATATGTTTTTATATTATTTTGAATAGGAAATCCATAATAACCTACGCTATTTGGGTTTTTGATATCTATATTAAATAAATGATCTAGCAGTACAGTCATTAATTCTTCAGCATCTCCTGTACAGCATTTTCTAAATATATTATTTCTTTGAGAATTTTTTGTATTCCATAATTTTTCACACCAAGCTATTGGTTTAAAAATCTTTGAATTTTTATATAAATTATTTTTATAATCATATAAAACATTTATATAGCTTTGAGCTAAGCTATTTTGCTTATAATAATCAGTATTTCTCTTTGAAAGGAGAAAATCTGTCATCTCATCAATATTATAAAATGATTGTAGTACAGCATTTATAAAACAAGTATTGCCTATATTTTCAAGACCTATAGGAGGTTTTACACCTCTATTTGGTATTCTCATACTAAATAAAGAGAAATTATTAACTAAAGCTAAAAATAGAATACATAAATTGATTATTATTTTATTGAACATTTTTTATTACCTTTTTTTTAAATATATAAATAAAAATATATATTTTTAATATTTATATATAATTGCCAAAATGACAATATGTTGAAAATTAGTTATCCTAATTTATTTTAGGGTAACTCTTATTTATTAAAGCCCTAATAGGTCCCTGATGTTATCCTTTAATTGATCTAGAGTAATATTATTAGAATTCAATTCTAGTGAAAATATGTTCTGGTAATCTTGGTATTCACGAAGCATTAAGTATAAATCTAATTGTTCATCATTAAAATCTTCAAGTAGTTTATTTCTAAGAGTTTGTCCGTTTACTATGCCTTGATTTGCTAATATTTGGTTTGTTTTATTATCGTTTAAGATTGAAAAAATAATTTCTGCAGAATATAAATCTATTATATTTTGCGAAAATGAGAGACGATCCATCATGTCTTGTTGTTCATTGTTTGTAGTTGATATTTCTTCTTCATATGATTGATTGTTTGCAAGATAATCTTTAATATCTTGTTTTACTTCTTTTATTCTCATTTGGCATTTGCTAACTTTTATAGTTAATGCAAATATACCATGACTCTGTAAAATTCTTCTTTCTGAAACAAGCCTCTTATATTTATCTAATTCTATTTGAGTTAGAGCATTTCGGCCATTTTTTAAGTCATATTCTAAATCATTAACTGTATATAATCTGGAACCATTGATTAAGGATTCTGCTAATGCTTGGCTTTCAAGCTCTTCTGCTAATGTTTGGATTTCAAGCTTTTCTGTTATATTATTATTTGTCAAATTAGATTTAATTATGTCTTCTATATTAATAATACTAATATTAGTGTCTTTATTGATATTAGTAGCATCATATGTATCAATGTATGTTGATGTCCTTTGCTCGTAATTAATATTTTTAGGTTTATTATTTATATTAGATTTAATAATATCTACTATATATTCTATATTGATAAAATTCTGTTTTACGCCTTTTATCAGGTCATCTATTGAGATATTATTTTGATTTAAAAATTTACTTATATTATTATCATCAATATGACTTAGTAATTCTTGATAAAATTTATTTTCATCAATTTCATCATTTTCATCATTTTCATCAATTAATTCATTATTAATTATATTAATATCTGAGAAGTCTTGTTTTCTTTCGTAAAATAATATATAAGGTGTAAAATTCTTAAATTTATCTGAATTGTCTGCTCTATTATTTGCGATTGCGAAGACATCTTTTATTTTTATTTCTTCTGTTTTTATATCATCACAACAATACCATTGATTATTTTTTTTGACATAAGCTATATAATGACCGGAATTATAATCCCCTGATTGCATTATAATAGCGTTTAAATTATATAAGCAGGATTCATTTTTAATATTATCATTTACATATGGTTTTAGATCTAAATTGTTGATAGGAAAACTTACACCTTTGGTTATTTTATTAAAATTATTATTCCCATTTGCTTTTTCATACCTTTTATATTCTACTATGAATATTTCTGGTAATTTTATTATACTTGCTTTTTTATCTATTTCTTCGATTTTATTGTCTAAAATAAAATCATGTACAGTTTCAGTTGAAAAATAATTATCCAAGCATTCTTGAAGGGAATTAAACACTTGATTCTTATTACTTGAGACAATATTAATAGGTAGGATATTAAGTAATTCAGGTGCATCATTATTTAGCTTTTTATTCTGTCCTTTTGTATATTTTTCTCTTATAATGGTCATATTAAACAATTCTGTAAGTTTTGTTTGTAATGATGATTGAAAAGGAAACCCATAATGATTATGGCGATTATCTCTATTATCTACATCTTTGTCTAATATATGATCTAATAATGTTTTTAAAAATTCTGCTGCATCTTGCTGTGAACCTCTTTTATTTTTATAATGATCTACTGAATAAATCTTGTCATAAAGATTCGATGTGCTAAATGCATTATGTTGCCCGTTTGCATCTTTTTGTTTATCTAAATATATATTTAAGAAATCTAAATAAGATTTACCTAGGCTATCTTCTTTATAATAAGAGTTATTGCTCTCAGCAAGTAATAAATTAGTGACTTTATCTATATTATAAAGTGATTGAAGCACCGAATTTATAAAACATGTATTTCCTAAATTCCAAAGACCTAGAGGTCTTGCTTCAGCTTCGCTTAAATCATCTGTGCTTTTAGGTATAGTATTTTTGTCTATGTTTAAAAAATTGGAGTCACAATGCTCCATGGTAGAAATATTTAAATTGTTAAATATAACTAAATTCAAAATAGTTAATTTGATTAGTGTATTTTTTAACATTTTACCTCCTGATTTTATGTTTTATTAGTTTAATTAATTTAAATTATAATATATAAAACATAAAAATACAAGTGGAATAATAATAAAAAATACAATTTGTTAATTAAGATTACAAGTATAAATTATAAGATATTTTATTTTATAATGCTGAAAGCCATATTATTGTGATTTATATTATTTTTTTAATAAATTTAATATATTTATAGAGTTTTTTAGTTATTTCTTGATTTTTGATTTTAATCTTCATATTCTATTGCATTTTATTCTATATTAGAGTTAATATCTAAGACATTTTCAATATTATTTTTTATTTGATTTATGGTTATATTACCTTGATTAACTGATTTTGCTAAATTACTTATTGTTTCATTTGATAATATCAAATATTCTTTAAGTTTTTTTGCAGGGATTGTTTTTAATAATTCTGTCTTAAGCATATCTTTAGATATACTCTGCTTATAATATTGTCTATTATAAAGATACCTGCAGCACGATCTAGCTATAATCTGATTTAAATAGAGATTACTTAATATTATTATAGAAAAAATTCTTAAATTAAATATATTTATTTTTAACATTTATCTTCCAATAATTTTAATTTTAACATATATTTGTAATTAATTATAAAATATATTATATATAAAAATCAATATAAATTATAAAAAAATATTTTTATAATTTATAAAAACCGGTATTTCTAGTTTTTTGAAACATTAAAATTAGAAATATAATTGATAATGGTAGGTATATTAAATTTAGAATAAGACTTTTTGTTAGTAAATGTGTGTTAATATTTGAATTATACAGTAGGTCTCTTATGCTTTCAAATACATAAGTTGTTGGTAATATGTTTGTTATAAAATGTGTCCACTTAGGCATACTTTCTATTGGGTAGAAGATAGCGCTAAAAGGAGCAAATAGATATCCAAAAGAATATATTATATCCTGGGATTTTTTTCCGAAAATTAATATTAAACCGCATATTGTAAAGCCGATAGATAGTCCAAAGGTTAATAGTAAAAATATGCTTGGTATTAATATATATTTTAAATTCAGAATATTAACGGAATATATAAAAAATATTACTAAAGAGCTTATTATGGATATTAGTAATGTTTCAATAACTCCTAAAATGATTGATGCTAATATCCATTCGCTTAATTTTAGTGGTGATGCAAATAAATTGATTAAATTTTTACCACTTAAATCTTCGTATAGATTTTTTGCTGTTTCAATATTTACTCTAAAGACTATCTGCCATAATGCTAAACTTGTTAATATGCTAATATGTAAATTTGCAATCTTAGCCTGTTTTTCTAACCAACTACTTGAAGTTCCCCAGATTACTATATTTATAATGCTCCAATATATAGAGCTATATATTCTATTTTCGATAGGTTTTGAATATAAATAACGTAATACTATTGCCCAAATTCTTTTAATTTGCATAGTCTATCTGACCATTCTTTATACATATGACTCTATTGCACATGTAATTTATTTCTTGTATATTATGAGAAGTTAATATTATTGATAAATTATTTTCTTTTTGTTTTGTTAATATAAATTCTCTTATTTGTTGAGCACTTTCAGGATCTATCTGACTTGTAGGTTCATCTAATAAAAGAATTTTAGGATTTGTGATTAACGCTTTTATAATCATTAATTTAAGATTTTCTCCTGAAGATAAAATTTCTATTTTACTATCTATATATTTATACAAATTAAAAGCGTCTAAGTAATTTTTTATATAATTTTTATTATTTTTATTATTTTTATTATAAATTTCTAAATAAATATTTAGATTTTCTTTAACTGTTAATTTATCTGGCAATTTTACATAATTGCTTACAAAATTTACATCTTTTAATATTTCTGATCTATATTGAAATAAATCTTTTTTAAAATATTCTATAGAACCTGAAGTTGGGGTTAAAACGCTTAATAGCATTTGTATAATAGTAGACTTGCCAGAACCATTTTTACCTATAAGACCCAATATTTCCCCCGATTTTAAATCAAAAGAAATATTGTTAATTATAGTTTTAAAATAATTCTTTTCTTTAAAGACTTTAACTAGATTTTTAACAGATAATATAGTATTTAAGTACATAATAACAAATAGCTTTATTAATTATTTATATTTAAAACCTAATCTAGAATAAATTGTTGATAAAGTAAAATATTCAATAAAGCTTTAATAAAATGCTTATTAATCTACAGCACCAGCATTTATAAGTAATTTTATTATATCTTCATGTTTATGAAATCTAGCTAAATGTAAAGCAGTAACTCCTATACTGGTTTTGTGGTTAACATTAGCATTATTGTTTATAAGTATTTTTACTATATCCTTATAACCCTTTAATGCGGCTTTTATTAGAGCTGTATCACCACGATTATTCTGTATATTTATATTTGTATTAGCGTTATTATTTATAAGTAATTTTACTATACCTGTATGACCATTTTGAGCGGCCCAAATTAAAGCAGTATCACCATTGTTATTTGTAATATTGATATTAGTATTGTTATCTATAAGTAATTTTACTATGTCTGAATTTCCATTTCTAGCAGCTTCAATTAAAGCAGCATCATAATATCTTGCTGAATGATTAACATCAGCACCCATCTCTATAAGTAATTGTGCTATTTTTGTATGACCATATGTAGCAGCCCAAATTAAAGTAGTATCTTGCAAACTGCCTTTATAATTAATATCAACCCCAGCAGCTATAAGTAATTGCACTATATCTGCATGGCCTAATTTTGTAGCTTGAATTACAGCGGTAGTAATATCATGAAATTTTTGTATGTAAAGATTAGCTCCTGCAAGTATCAATTTAACGATCTGAGTAAAGATTATTTCTTGATTATCCTTATTATAATCATTAAATGGATCTAAAAATGAGGCTAATTTATCATTAAGTTCTTTTTGAGATAATCCTTTATATTCGCCTTGATAGTCTTTTTTGTTTTCTTCTATCAATTGTGATAATCTTTTGTATATTAATAATCTTATAGATTTTCTCAGGTTGTCTTTGTCATATTTAAGATGTTTATTAATATGTTTAGATACTAAAGGCATATTAAATAAAACATGTTCAATTGCTTCTTTTATTTGCCTAAAATCATTAATATTATTCCAATTATTTAATATGCTCTCTATAGCTTTTTTATGGATAATTTCAATAAACTCATATGGTAGATCTTCTAATATTGATAGTTCTTTATAACATTCGTTGATTCTAGGTTTTTTATTCAGTAAATTCTTGTTATTACCTTGTTCTTCAGCAAAATGTCTTTTATTGTTGTTATCTTCCATAGAATCTAGTTGATTAAATAAAAAAACTATAATTGTAAATTTGATATATTTATTTATATTTTTTTTCATTTGTTCCTAACTATATCTATTAATTCCAGTTTTAATATTAATATTATTTTATTGTAATAAAAGTATATAAATATACAATATTATTGTCAAATTTTTATATTATAAATTAAGATTTTATATTAAAAATGTAGAAGGCCTAAATTTTTTAGGTTATAATATAACTGTATATTACAATTTAATATATTAACTTGGATTTAAAATTATGTTAAAAAATAAATCATATTGGTTTTTATTATTTATTGCTTTTGTAAGTAAGATTAATATTTCTTATTCTATGGATCAAAAAAATATTGTTTTTAAAACATATACTATTGAACAATATATGTTGGATTCAAAATTAAAGAAAACATTGAAAATAAATGATCCTTGTTCTGATAATTATGACTATGCTGCTTGCTTGCTTTTAAAAGATGCAAATCCTAATTTGGTCTTTAAATCTAAATTAAATAAGATTCCTATTACTTCGGTATTAATTTTTATTATACGTTCTAATAGTTTTATTAATTTATTAAATCTATTATTTAATAAAAATGTTGATCTTAATTTTCAAGACGAACTTGGTTATACAGCATTAAGTTGGGCATCTTATTTAGGTAATGTAAATATGGTAAAATTACTTATAGATGCTGGTGCAGATCTTAATATTAAAGATAATGATGGTTATACTGCTTTGATGATATCATTACAAAATGAATGTAACGATATTATTAAATTACTTATAGATGCTGGAGCTAATCTTGATATTAAAGATAATAATGATTGCACTGTTTTGATGCAAGCGTTAAAAAATGAGCAGATAAATATGGTACAATTATTTATAGATGCTGGAGCAGATCTTAATATTAAAAATAAAAATGGCGATACTATTTTGATAAGTTCAATTTTATATAATAATATACATGTAACTGAAATGATATTAAATAGTGAGCAATATTGTGATGTTAATAGTATGAATGCAACTGGAGATACCGCATTAACCTTTGCAATTAAAAAACATGGCAGATTTAGTGTTATTAATTATTTATTGGGTTACAATTATAAAGAATTTATAAAGCTATTATTATCTAATAGGTATCTTAATATTAATGCACAAGATTATGAAGGAAATACTGCCTTAATGCTAGCAATAAAATTAGGCAAAATAGATATTGTTAGATTATTGCTTTCTGATAGTTATAATTTGTCAAGTATGTCAGATATAAATATTAATATTAAGAACAATAACGGAGATACACTTTTAAGTTTAGTACGTCAAAATAACTATAAAGATGTAGAAGAGTATTTAATATCAAAATATAGCACTAATATTTATAGCAGTAGCTATTTAATCGATGATAATCTTGCTGAAAAATCGGTATAAATATGTCTTATTGTGTTTTTTAGGTATTTAGTATATAATATATAGTATAACATTATGTAATATTATTATAAATTAATTCAAAATTATATTTAAGAAATTATTCTAAAAAAATAAATAAAAAGAGAAATAAATATGAAAAAAAATTTTCATCCAGAAACAAATCATATAAATGTGCGTTGTACATGTGGACATGAGTTTAAGACAACTTCAACTTCAAAAGAAATAAAATTAACTTTATGTTCTCAATGCCATCCATTTTTTACAGGTGAGCAAAAACATGTTGATACAGCAGGTAGAATAGAGAAATTTAACACCAAATATAAGAAAAAATAAAAATATATGTCAGCTCAAGATAATAACTTAGATAAAGATTTTTGGGATAATACTGAAGTTCGATTTAAAGAGCTTGATCAAGAATTAAACTCTGTTAATCTGGACTCAAAAAGCAGATCTGTTTTACAAAAAGAACATTCTTCCTTGAGAGTTTTACTTGAAAAACATAAGGAAATTGAGAATTTACATTCAGAGATTAGCGATATATCTCATCATATCTTAAATGAAAATACTGATAAAGATATGTTAGAACTTTATAAAGAAGAATTATCTGAGTTAGAGTTAAAACTAAATCAAGAGATAATTAATCTTGATAACTTATTGTATCCGCCAGATGAAATTGATAATAAATCTGTTTTTTTGGAAATACGAGCAGGAACTGGTGGCCAAGAAGCTTCTTTATTTGCAGCGGATTTACTAGCAATGTATATGCGTTATGCTCTTAAAAAGAATTGGCGATTTATATTGTCAAGTGAAAGCGAAACAGATCTTGGAGGTTATAAAGAGGTTATTGTTAATATTCAAGGCAAAGGCGTGTATGGGCATTTAAGATATGAATCTGGTGTTCATAGGGTGCAAAGAGTCCCAGAAACTGAAACATCAGGCAGGGTACATACATCTACCGCTACAGTTGCAGTTTTACCTGAATTTGATGAAGTTGATTTTGAGATTGATCCGCAAGATCTTAAAATTGATACATATAGAGCTGGAGGTGCTGGAGGTCAGCATGTAAATAAAACAGATTCTGCTGTTAGAATTACACATATTCCCACAGGAGTTGTTGTTGCTTGCCAAGATGAGCGCTCTCAACATAAAAATAAAGCCAAAGCTATGAAAATTTTACAATCACGATTACTTATGAATCAAAAAGAAAAGCAAGAATCTGAAATTAGCCAAAAAAGAAAAGAGCTGGTGGGATCTGGAATGAGGTCCGAAAAAGTAAGAACATATAATTTCCCTCAAAATAGAATAACAGACCATCAAATTCATCTGACTCTTAATAAATTAGAATATGTTATGCTTGGTAATCTTGATGAAATAATAGATGTACTAATATCTAAAGCCAATCAAGAAAGACGTAAAAAAAATAAAGCTTAATAAATTTATCTTATAAATCTTACCCTTGTTCAACTACTTTTATTAAAGTACCTTGAGGGGTTTTATGTACAAGAAAGTTAACAGGAAATTGATCTTTCATTGATGTTAAATGAGAGACTATTATAATTTTTGAAAAACTTTCTTGTGTTTTATATATAATATTCATTATATTAGCAAGTCCTTCTTCGTCTTGGGACCCAAAGCCTTCATCTATTATTAAAGTTTGAAGTGATGATCCTGCTCTTCTTGTAAGAAGTTTAGATATTGCAATTCTTAAAGCGAAATCTATTTTAAAAGTCTCTCCTCCTGAAAATAGCTCATATGGGCGTAAACCAAGAGCATCTGATATTTTAATATCAAGAGTTTCTTTGGTTCCACCTGACTTTAAATCTTTTAAAGAATCTATTATAATATGTGATTGATTATCTGTCATTAAAGATAATAGTCGATTAGCTTCATTTTCTATTTCAGGGATAGCGCTTTCTATTAAAAGTGCTTGAATGCCATCTTTGCCTAGTGACATAGCAATATTCTTATAATCAATAATATCTGTATTTAAAGTGTTTAAAGTATCTTTATGTGCATTATAATCAGACTCTTTTTGAGCTATAATTTTTACTTGCTCTTGTATAGCTCCTTTTTCTAGAATTAAGATTTCTTTATCGGCTAAGATTTGAGATAATTTTTGTTGAATTAATCGCTCTTGATTTTGAAGTAATAATTCTTTTTCAAATATAGGTTTTAATTTTATATATTCTAGTTCTTTTTGTTTTTGTTTCTTTTTTAATTCTTTTGTATTTTTGCATAACTCAGATATATTTTGTTTTCTATCTTTTTGTAATGCAGATTCTTTTAATAAATGATTATGTTCTTTTTTTAATTCTTGTAGTTCTTGTATTTTATTTATTAAAGCATGTTCTGTTTTATAATTTTTTAGTTTTTCTGTGATTTTATGTAATTCTAATTTTAATTTTGTAATTTCTGTTTTTAGTAAATTAGAAGTTTGATCTTTTTGAATAATTATCTGTTCTTGAGATTCTAATAGATTAATTGCAGTTTTTAAATGCTGTAAGTTAATATTTTCTTGAATAATTAAGTCTTTATATTTAATAATTTCTAATTCTGTTTTACTGAAATTCTTTTTAGCATTATCTATTTTTAGATTTAATATATTAATTTCTTCATGCTTTTTTCTAGTATTATTTTGTTGATCTAACAATTCTTTTAATCTGGAATTTATGCTGATTATTTTATGTAATTTACGCTCTAATAAATATTTTTGCTTTTCTAATTTAGATTTTAAATTATGTTTATAATTATCGCTTAAATTTTGCTCACATAATGGACAATCTGCTTGTGTTTGTTTATTGTTAATTAAACTTATTTTTTGATTTATATCTTTTATTTCGGTTTCTATCCAATTTGTTTTTTCTTGGAATTTATTATAAAAAGTCTTTCTTTTATCAAAAATTTTTTCAAAATTTTCATTATAATCATCTCTTATATTTTCAAGATTGTTTTTGAGCATTTGAAGATTATTTTTTTCTTGAAGATTATTTTCCTTTAGTTCTTTCAATCTATTATTGAGATTTTCTAAATTAATTTTATGTTGTTGAGCTTGAAAATTTTGAGATTGCAAATCTTGTTTAAAATTATTGCTTATTTTTGATATATATTCTTCAAGTACTTTGTTCTTTAAAAATAACTCTTCTTGTAAGTATATTTTTTTTTGAGTGCTATTTTGAACGCTATTGAGTTCTGATATTAGATTATTATATTCGGTATCTAATTTATCAAAGTCATAATTTTGTTTATTTTGTCTTGATATATGGCGCCATTTTCTATATTCCTGCATAAGCAAACTGGTCTGATTTTTAATTAACAAATTTAATTGCTCTTTTTCAAATATAATTTGTTGAATATGAGTTTTAATATTTAAAATAGACTCTTGAGTGCTTTTGATTTCTTTTAATTTATTCTTATGATCTTCTTCTATTTTTGCAAATTCTTTGATAT
>Ga0265293_10003778_pt1 | contig 27656 bp, 23 predicted proteins | sample Munlanlewell138R_FD_192505 | JGI IMG/M metagenome (GOLD analysis project Ga0265293, IMG submission 192505) | Leachate microbial communities from a municipal landfill in Southern Ontario, Canada - Leachate well 138R | ecosystem: Engineered > Solid waste > Landfill > Unclassified | place: Canada...
AAACACTATGAAAAACCTGTTAGTAATATTGTTTTTTCTAAGTCTCACCACCGGCGCATTTGCCCAGGTGCAGGAGGTACCTTTCACGCTCGACGACCGCGACAGGATCATGCGCACCGAGGAGCAAGTAAAATCAACGAACGATAAAATCGAATCCCTCCGCAATGAGATGAATGCCAAGTTTGAAACTGTGGAATCGAAATTTGATTTACTTTACTGGCCCTTTGGAATTTTATTTGGACTAATAACTTTTTTGATTGGTTACATTATGTGGGACAGGCGAACAGCATTGTTTCCTGTGCAGAACAAAACGCACGAGCTTGACGGCCGGATGAAGCAACTGGAATCGCTGGCGCGCGCTCAAGCCAAAAAAGATCCCGCTTTTGCTGAGCTGCTTAGGTTGGCCGGGCTGCTTTAACCAGTAACTTACAGCAAAATCAGCGTGGCAGTAATTCCTCTCATTTCCTCACCAACCCCAGCCCTGTATGATTCCCCATTTTATCTTTTCGATTTATAAAATGCAAAAGCATTCATCGCGGCATTCAGTCGATAAGGATGGGAGAGAAGCGAGCGGGAGTTTTAGTACAAAGAAATGCAGATAATGTAATTCCATCGAACAAAAAGACTTTGTACTTTTGCGTGTGTTTTTGAAAAATCATATTCCGGCTTTTAACTGGCTTCCCGGTTACAACTTCAAATTTTTAAGAAGTGATGCTTTTGCCGGCATGACGTTGGCTGCCTATGCGCTTCCGGTTTCGCTGGCGTATGCTTCGCTTGCCGGTTTGCCTCCTCAATACGGTGTTTATGGCTATCTTTTAGGTGGCTTCTTTTATGCGCTTATTGGAAGCAGCCGGCAATTGGCTATCGGGCCTACCTCGGCGATATCGTTGCTCATTGGTGTTACCATTGCCAATATGGCCGCCGGCGATACCCAGCGCTGGGCCGAGATCGCCTCGGGTACAGCGCTTGTATTTGCAGTGTTGAGCCTGTTGGCTTATTTGCTGCGTTTGAGTGGCGTTATCAATTTCATCAGCGACACCGTATTGTTAGGCTTTAAGGCTGGTGCAGCATTGGCCATAGCATCTACGCAATTGCCTAAACTATTTGGCGTTACCGGCGGAGGGGCTAACTTTTTTGACAGATTGCTGGTTTTGTCACAGCAGTGGCCACAATACAACTACTATGTGCTTGGTTTCGGCGTTGTTGTGCTCATCCTGCTTTTTATTGCCGAAAAGAAATATCCCGGTAAGCCGATAGCTCTTTTGGTAATGGTTGTTTCAATTCTGGCCATTACGTTTACTCCCTTGGGCAACATGAGCTTTAAAACGGTGGGCTTGATTCCGTCAGGTTTACCTCAATTTCATGTCCCCACCATACATGCTTCGGATATTCGTGCTGTTTTCCCGTTGGCCTTTGCCTGTTTTTTATTGGCCTACATCGAAAGCATTTCTTCGGCCAAAGCCATGGCGCAAAAGCATGGTTATAAAATTGATCACCGACAGGAGTTGCTGGCGCTTGGCATTGTTAATCTGGCCACTGCTTTCGGACAAAGCTATCCTGTGGGCGGCGGCTTATCTCAAACTGCTGTAAATGATAATGCTGGAGCAAAAACGCCTCTCTCCCTGGTTTTCGCCTCCATTGCAATCGGGCTGTGCCTGCTGCTGCTTACGGGTTTGCTTGAGAACCTGCCCAATGTTGTGCTGGCCTGTATTGTGCTTGTAGCGATAAAAGGGCTGATTGATGTAAAGGAGTTTGCTCATTTGTGGAAGACCAACAGAACAGAGCTTATGCTTGCCCTTATCGCGGTAGTTGGCGTGTTGGTTTTGGGCATACTCGAAGGGGTGCTGATTGCTGCTATCGTTACGCTGGTACTGGTAGTTAAGGCAGTTTCGATGCCCCATGTGGCTATCCTCGGTCGGATTCCGGGTACCAAACGCTACTCGGATGTAGTACGAAATCCTGACAACGAGTTATTCCAACACCTTTTCCTGTTCAGGGTCGAATCTTCGGTTTATTATTTTAATACCGACTACATCGAAAATCTTGTTTTGACAAAGGTTAACGAGGCCGGAGTTTTGCTGAAAACAGTAGTTTGGGATTTAAGCACTTCGCCTAATGTCGACCGCGCAGGAGCACAAATGATTGGCCGGCTCTACCTCGATTTGAAAGCCAAAGGCATCCGTTTGCGCCTTGCCGAAACCCGGGCCGGCGTGCGCGACATTTTGCGCAATGAACAAATCGATAAACTTTTTGGGGGAATCAGCCGGCAGGTGTCGCTCAACGATATTGTGAAGGATGAGCTGAAAAGCGTGAAGCCTTAAAAGAAACCTGTCATCTGATTTGTGTTAATTTTGCACACCAATAAGATTTTAAAATGATGAAAATAAAAAATTACGCTATCAGCAAAGACATGAAAATGTCAGATTTGATATTGGACAACCATTTTATGATTTTAGTCCTGGAGCGCTTTGGTATTGAATTGGGTCTGAAAAATAAAACGATCGAAACAGTTTGCCGGGAAAACAATGTAAGCACCGAAGTATTTCTGACTATCGCCAACTTTCAAAATAACAAGACTTATATCCCTGAGCTTTCGCTCAAATTTTCGGCCATCAAAGAAATTATTCAATACCTAAAAAAATCGCATCAATATTATACCGATGAAGTTTTTCCAGATATTATGGCCAATATTCATTTGATGAGCGAATACAACCAGAAACCTGAAATGCAAATGGTTGAGCGTTTTTTTGATGAATACAAACGCGAGGTGGACCAACATTTCGATTACGAAAATGAAATTGCTTTTCCTTATGCGTTAAGCCTGTTTGAAAATAGAAAACTCACCGGCTCTGCCAATGATTATTCAGTAATGGATTACAAAGAACATCACGATGATATTGAAGCCAAACTTGATGATTTAAAGAAATTGTTGATACAACATTTGCCGCAAAAACGAGATTGTGTAATACGGCGGAAAATTCTGTTTGCTCTCTTCAGCTTAGAGCAGGACCTGGTTGTACATGCTAAAATTGAAAATGATATTCTCGTTCCTATGGTCGAGAAAATGGAAATTAAAAACAAGGCATAGTTGAAGGATATTTTCAAAATACTGATTATCGAACCTTCCGTCATCGTTAGGGAGGGGATATTTAAGTTGATAGCATCGATTGATTATAAAATTGCAACTACCTGTGTTAATTCCCTAAGCGATGCCTTTGAACTTGCCGGGGATGAAGATTTCGGGATGGTAGTGGTAAACCCGGTGCTATTTAAAATTAACAAAAACAGCTTTAATAAATTTTCTACCCATTTTAAAAACACAAACCAATTAGGACTTATCTCCATCTACTACGACAGGAGTATTAGCACAGCATTTTCTGATTGTATTTATTTGAGCGATGATAAAGAAGCCATCATAAATACAATATCACGATACCTAAAACCACAATTAGATAATAATTTATCTTCCGACAGCATTTTGAGCGAACGCGAAACCGAGGTGCTAAAGTTATTGGCAAACGGTAAATCGCACAAGGAAATCGCCGACAATTTATTTATCAGCATTCACACGGTGGTTACACACCGCAAGAACATAAGCACCAAACTGGGCATAAAGTCCACCGCAGCATTGGTAATTTATGCAGTTGCAAACAACATTATCAACCTGAACGATTCATTGAAGACAAGCGTTTAAATCGCGGTTTCCAATCCTTGCGTCCTCAATTTATGGGATTGCGCTCCCTATAAAATTCACAACTTCTGGGTATTGTGCAGGCTGAGAAAACAGCCCACTTTTGCACTCGTATTTATTTAAGATAAAAGCAAGATGCAAAACATTTTTAATCACCTGCAAGCGGGTATTACTGTCTTTATTTTTCTGGTGATTTTTACAAACCCGGCAAATGCTGCTGCCATAAGCGGGACGGTTGTAGATTCGGGTACCAAAGAAAGCCTGCCCGGGGTAAGTGTTTTTGTAAAAAATACGGTGATTGGCACCTCCACCGATATCAACGGAAACTTTTGTTTAAATAAAATTCCTGACCATGCCACCACCCTTGTTTTTTCGTTTGTAGGCTTTGCCACCCATGAAGTAAATATTTTAAACAATGCCCCCGACAGCCTTAATGTGGAACTCTATCCTTCGACCATTGCGCTGCAGGAAGTGGTGATTAGTACGGCCAAAAACCAACTCAAAAGTTTTGAACAAACCACGCCGGTTTCCTTGCTTACGCAAAGCAAAATTAGCGAAAATGCCACACAGGATATTGCCGACATCATAAGTCGCGAGCCAGCCATTTCGCTGGCAGGCGAGGGATTTCACAGGGCAGCCTCTATCCGTGGGCTGGCGCGCAAGCGCATTGTTGTTATGGTGGATGGCTCACGCATCAGCTCCGAACGAAACGTTGGCCCTCCCGGCACATTTGTTAATCCTTTGGATGTAAAAAATATTGAAATACTGCGAGGCCCCTATTCTACCTTGTATGGCTCTGATGCCGTTGGGGGCGTTATTAATATTATCACGCAAGATTATCAGCAGCCCTTGTCAAACAATTATGTTGGTGGCACTTTTAACTCAAACTATCAATCCATCCGCAAGGGCTACAACGCCAACCTGATGCTGAGTTCAAAATTAAACGACAAGGTTTTCTTTCACCTTACGGCCGGTACGCGAAAAGCCGAATCGTACAAAGATGCACATGGAAACGAAGTGATGGGGACGAATTTTTCGGAAAAGTCGCTTACGGCAAAAGTTAACTGGCAAATCAATAAAAATCATAAGCTGGGGCTAAACGGCATGTTGAGCAAGGCTGATTCTATTGGCAAACCCGCCTATTCTGATTCGTTAAATGCACTGCACCCCAACGACGACCATTACAAAATTGGATTGAATTACCAATGGACTAATATTGCCGGCTGGCTGCCAAAAATGAACATTAAGGCATCGGCGCACAAGCACGATATTACTGCCCGCATTTACAACTACCAAAATGCACAATACGGCAGGGTGATGAACGTGAATAAAAATTTGTACAACACCGACTATGTTTATCAACACGACTTTAGCTTTATCATCAATCCAAAACTAAAAGTGCTGGCCGGCTTGGATTTTTACCAGCGCGATGATATTCATATCGATGAGCTTAAACGGGCATTTATTTACGAAGCAAATAATCCCGGTTTTCATATTGGAGAGTTGGCCTACACCGGCCCGCAGGACACCACCATCGATAACTCGTACCAGCGAAGCATGGGGGTTTTTGCCCAGGCCAACTATTCGCTTTCCGAAAAACTGGCGCTGAACGGTGGCCTGCGATGGAACACTTTTTACACCCACGCCAATTTGATAAGCACAACGAATGTCGGCCCTCCTTACGATTATTCTCAAAACGTGCATGAGACAAAAACGAAGTCCGATGATGCTTTTAGCGGAAACTTCGGACTCCTGTACATGCCTGTCAAGCAGGTACATATTACCGGAAATATTGGGCAGGCATTTCGCGTGCCTTCTACCAAAGAGCTGTTTGTTAACACCATGACCCTGGGCGGCATGAATTATTGCAATCCCGATTTGGTGCCCGAGCAAAGCTTTAACTTAGATTTTGGAATAAAGCTGAATGATAAAAAACAGAATAGCCTCGAGCTGGCCATTTTCAGGAATAAAATAAACAATATGATAATTCTTGAGTGGGATTCATTGCACGCCACCGGACAGTTTAACAATAAAAACGCCCTGGTGTATGGTGGTGAAATTACTTTCGATTACAAGATTTTAAAGCAATTATCGCTTCGCGGAAATCTAAGCTATGTAAAAGGTGAGGATGAAAATGATGAGGCGCTGATGGATATTCCACCCTTGCAAATAAATTTGGAAACACGCTATTTTATCAAGCCCGAAAAACTATTTGTTGCCCTGGCCGGCAAATACAACGCAAAACAAAGCAAGGTGGCTGTGGGCGATGTGCCAACAGATGCTTTTGTAGTACTCGATATTTTGGCTGCGTGGAAAATGAATAAATATCTGAAAGCTACTTTTTCGGTGGCTAATGTTTTTAACAACGACTATCGCGAACATTACCAATTTGCCTGGGTGCGCCAGCCCGGCAGAAGTTTTAATGCAGGATTACAAATAAATTTTTAATCATAAATAAATTCAATTCAGTAATGAAAAAATTCTACATCACAATTACAGCATTATTAGTGGGCTTTGCACTTTTAAATGCCCAAACCACCACTGTTTATCCCAGCGATGACATGACCACAAACACAGGAAGTTCAACCATGTTTCCTAACGATGGCGAATTGTGGGTAGCCAATTTGGCCGCCATGCAAAACTTCCATCAAACTTTACTAAAATTCGACCTAAGCGCGTATTCAGGCCAAACTATTAATAGTGCCAGCCTGAATCTTTACCAATTTTTTCATGCTCCCGATGGCACCCCTACACCATCAAAAATTTATGCCATTACCGAAAGCTGGGACGAGCAGAGCTGGCCCACCATAAACAATGTAAGCCATAGCTCTGCCGAATATGCAAGCCCCAATTTTACATCAACACTGGGCTGGTATTCAATTGATATTACTGCGCTGGTTCAGGAATGGACAAGTGGAAATATGGAAAACAACGGACTGGTAATTATTGGCGATGTGGGAACCAAATTTGCCGAGCTGTACTCAAAAGAGGCTGCAGATGCATCCAAACATCCATTCCTCGAAATAGAAGGCTCGACATCTATAGCTGATATCAGCACTTACATTAACCAGCTTTCGGTGTTTCCAAATCCGATGGAGCAAAAGGCAAGCCTTGACTTTGATTTGCTATCTGCGCAGGAAGTAAATATTTATATTGTAAATAGCCAGGGAATCCAGATGCAACAGATTTGTAAGAAGCATTTTACCGCCGGAAAACATCACCACAGCTTCGATTGCAACAATCTGAAACCGGGATTCTATTTTATTAGATTGGAAACCATGGGAGCAGTGATGACCAAAAAGATTATCATTAAATAAAAGGGAACTTTTATCAAACCACCCAAATGCAACAGCTAAAAACGAAATTCATTACAAAAATTTAAAAATACGAAGTACTATGAAAGATTGGACAAAATTGAAAGAACAGTTTGAAGTAAAAGATGTACGCACCCTGAAAGGTAATTTCCTGCCGGCGATATTAAAAAAGGCGCAAAACCTTGAGGTGGGAAAAGGCTTGTGCGTGATACAAAGTTTTGAGCCTATTCCGCTTTATTCGGCTTTGGCCGAGATGGGCTACGAGCATCAAACCAACAAAGTATCGGATACCGAATACCGGGTTTATTTTTATCGTCATACAAAAACCACCCCCAAGCATCCGGGTGGCATGGACATGCCTTTAAAACCCACGGCGATAGTAAACTTCAACACCATCGACCCTAAACTTGCCGACAATGTGGTTAACTTTTGGAACTACATTTGGGGACAGGAAAACCCGGCCATCGACATGAAAACCCGCCTCTTGCTTTCATTATCGAATGGAGTTGGTGCAGGTCGAATGCGCCAGGCAGTGCGCGAATTTTTAAAGGCCTATTCCATTGGTGTGAGCATCGCCGAGTTCGACGAGCTTTTTGCCATGTTTGCCTGGAACCAGGGCGTAGGATATTTTGCTTCCGAAATTGGCCCATCGGCATTATTTGCTGCTTACAAATATGCAAAATCGCAGGAAGAAAAAGGCACAGAACGCAATGACATTGTAAAAGGACTGATGGAAAAATTTGGTGAGAAAAACCCGGATGTTGGCACCTTTTTTAAAAACAAAAATAGCGATGATTAAGGAAAACGACAAAATTGCCGACCTGCTTACAAGCCATCCTTTTTTAAAAGAAAAACTGATAAGCAGAAACCGCATCTTTAAAAACCTGAACAACCCGGTTGTATTTAATACCGTAGGGAAATATGCCAGGATAAGCGATGTGGCAAAAGTATCGGGTGAAAAATTAAGCGAGTTGCTGGATTTTATAAATGCCGAAGTAAAAAATGAAACACACGCTTAAGGGTATTCCTGAAACGCTATTCATCTCTGCTTTTCGCAAAAGCTTTAAAAAATATTCATCTCCAGTTTGAAAAATAAAAAATATGCAAAAAGTAATAAGCCAGACAGAAAACGGTAAAACTTTCAGGTGCTCATCCTGCAATAAAATACATATCGAATTCAACAACCTTAATTTTAATTTTGATGAAGAAGAGTTTGAAAATTTTGCCGGGTACATCGAAAGTTTAGATGGTGAATACTGGGAATCCATCAATCAAGATTCGAATTATCAGCGTAATATAATCTTAAAAATCGGACATCAAAATGTAAATATGCTATTCAATATTCGTGAATTAGAGGAGCTAAAACACCTGCTTAATAATTCCGGCAAACAAGCAAGTGAATCTTACATTTCCGGAATTAAAGATTTCAATCTTCATCTGTTATTAAATTAAAAAAGCTGAATGAAAATAACATGAAAGAAAAATTACTTTACATATCTACCGCATTTTCATTCTTTATTATTTGTCCAAGAATGGCCGGTATGCTGCATGTAATATGCGCTAATTCGGATTTACCACTTTACCGAATTGCAATATTAGGGTCATTAATAGCATTGCCCTTAATTTTATTAATGGTATGGATGTTTTATAAATTTAAGATAACGGGGGCTTTAATATATTGTGTTGGTACTGATTTGGTTGCTGCTTTTTTATTGTCCGATATTGGATATAAAGCTGGTTTAGAGACTGCAATTATTGCATTATTTGTTTTTGTTGCAGTTAAAATTGCACCAAAAATTTCAAATTTAGTTTTTAAAACACAATAATATGTATTCGGAAATACTAATCACATCAATAGCTTTTGCACTCTTTATTGTATGCCCGCGAATGGCTGGAATGCTGCATGTTATATGTGAAAATTCAAAAATGCCTTTATTCAAAACCGCATTTTTAGGATCGTTAATAGCGATACCATTAATTTTATTCATGGTGTGGATGTTTGCAAAATTTGGAGTTGTAGGTGCGTTAATATTTTGTGTCGTAACCGATATGCTGGCTGCCTATTTATTAAAAAGTATTAGTTATAAAGCAGGTTTTGAAACTATCATAATAGCAGCTTTTGTTTTTTTGGCTGTAAAAGTTGCACCACTTATTTCAGGTGTAATTATTCAATAATCATTAGCTATTAAATTAAAAATGAAAAAAAATGTCTGGGAAATAAATGAACTATTCCGATGTCCTGTGGCCGGTTTTTGCTTATCGCCATCGGAGCAGCACGCTATTCTCAGGAAATTTGTACCCAGGGAAAAATGAATATCTGCCAGACGGCGAATGCATGATTTTATGATTGCCAATATTTCAACGAAATCAGACATTGCTAAACATGTACAAAAATTATTGGACAAAAAATACAGCAAAGAAATTGGCTCTTACCAGGCTTTAGATGCAGCAATGTGGATTAAGGAAGCTGACACTTTGGTAAACTGGGAAAACTTTGGTGCGTTTATCTGGATTTCGGCAGCCTATAAAAAACTGAACGAAACTGCAACTGAGCTCATTCTGGGCAAAATTCATAACTACAGTCACCAAATGTACACCGAACTTGGAGATGCAAAGCACGGCCGTATCAACATGTGCGAACAACACAAATTGATGCATACTAAATATCGTGATATTCGCGCCAAACAAAAAGAGACCCAAAAAGAAATACGCGATTTAAGGTCAAGTAATGGATTGTTTGCATCCAGGAATAATGCGCTTCGTGATGAAATTGAAACATTAAAAAAACAGCATCACGACGAAAGCAGAAACCTTGCAAGGTATGCATATCTTGAGCGGGAACTCGAAGCAAAAGAACAAATTCTTCTTGGTTTGCAATCGGAAAACAAAAAATTATCAAAAAAGCTAAGTGCTCAAATGTCGTTTTTTTTGGAAATGGAAAATGATTTTGAGAAACTACTGAACGACCTGAAAGGGCAAAAGGAAAAGTGCAGTGCGTGCGACAAAATTGACCTATGCCGGCGCAGAGTTTTGATAGTTGGAGGGATTACGAAAATGGAAACCTTTTACCGTAAAATAGTGCAAGAGCTGGGCGGGTATTTTCATTACCACGATGGGTATTGCCGACAGGATGAATCGGTGATAAATAATCTGGTAAGCCAGTCCGATATCGTAATTTGCCCGGTGGATGTAAACAGCCATGCAGCTTGCTTGCAAGTAAAAAAAGCCTGCAAAAAAAGCGGAACCGATTTTTTCATGCTCCGAAAATCAAGTATCAGTACAATTTATAATACCCTTAAAGAGGTGGCACGGGCATAATTTTTCAGGACATTGTATTAAAAACAGTAGTGTCCGGTTAAACTTTTAAGATTTCTCCCTATGGTCGAAATGACAAGACATTCTGAGCATCTTGGGAGGGTGGGGGGTTGTGGCGGCAAAGCCGCCACACCCCCCCACCCCCATCAACGTAACACCTTGTCATTCCGAACGAAGTGAGGAATCTAATTTTATATAACCCTGAAGTTCTATTTTCACCGGACACTACTGTATTAAAAACAGACACTAAATTACGGAAAAGTTAGCATTGTAGTCGTGGTGGTTTTGATATAATAGGATTTGCCGGGTTGTAATGCCGTTAATGTTTGGATATTCATCTGCGGCCAAAAAACATTTGTGCCTGCAGGCTCTGTAATAATTAACAGATCATCGCCCAGTTGCAGCAGGATATCCGAACACATCATGCCCTCGGCGCACAATACGGGCATAAGGTTCCAGCCTTGCTGCAAAGCGATAGTCTTGTTCTCTACCTCACTGCCTTCAAGCGTCAGGTTTACGTCAGCGCTGAGTTTTATCAGATACCCCGAGGTATAATCCCAGTTGCCGAGGGTATTGATATCCATCTCAGGCCAGAAAACGCCTGTCGAATTGTGAAGAATTACCAGATCATCCAGTACCGGGGCAAACATATCTTCGATCGAAGTATTGGCAGGAACAAAGCAGGTGGAAATGCCACTCCATCCTTCGGGAATGATCAGGCTTTGCGTATCGTTCCAGCCGGCCATTTTTGCATACATCCACCAGGCGGCAGCGCCTTTCATATTGCAGTTAGCTGCTTCGGAGTGGCTGCAATAGCAATCCCAGCAATATTCCGAGCCGGGATATTGGCTGCAATATTCGGAGGCCCAGTTGCCGAGTAAATTCAGGTTGGCATCATAAAAATCGCAATTATCGTGGGCATATTCGTAATAGCTTCCGATAGGGTCGTAGCTTTCGATGTCGGCAAAATCGAAGAGGATTTTGTCGTAGGCCAGGCAGTAGTCTCTAATTTGCTGGTTTCGAGCCTTTAGATTGGCGTCGGCCCAAATATCACGGTGGCCGGTCATATACACAAACTGAACATCGGGAAAATCCAGCTCAAGCTGGTTCATGGCGTTGAGATAAATATTGATGCCCTGCACGGTATTGTCGGATACACCGCCACACCACGACCACATCACCACATTGCGGTCGTTGGCCGGATCGTTGAGCTGCTCGCGGGTCATCACTTCCCAGCCCAAGTCGCCGTTGTGACCCAGGTCGCCATATACTTCCTGATACGACAGAAAGCCTGATGATCCTGCGGAGTTGTAACCAAACAAATCGCCCACATGGCCATGCAGGTTGTTCATGCCGGTAGTTATCTGGCTTCCGTGCGAGGTGTGTCCGTACCATATCCGCAACTCAGATTTTGCGGCTTCGATCCATGCGGTAGGAATGTCCGTGCGATGGATATGTTCGTGATTGGCGATAATCGGTTGTGCATGCAGTGTTGTGAGGCACGAAATAAAAAGCATTACCAGCCCTGTGAAAAGTAGATTTTGTTTCATAATATTTATTTTTAGATGAGGATTCTAATTCATAAACGATTTAAAAAAACAGTTTATAAAAATACTAAAATCCCGAAAAGGTCTGATGCATTTCGCTCACAGTAAAATGGTTGAAATAAAGCGTTATCTTTGTTTTTATTAAAAAATTGATTATTAATACTATGCATTCATTCGTTCAGTTTTTCAAAAAAGAATACATTACCTCATTAATAAATTTCCGGGAAGGTGAGGAAAAGTTTGGCCAGGCGCTGCACGTTGCCACTGATGGCGATTTGCGTAGCTTTCGTGGTAAATTTGTAATACTGGGAATTGCCGAAGATATTGGCATCCGGGCAAATCACGGGATGGCCGGCGCCGCTTCTGCGTTTCGCTCTTTTATCAAAAGCCTTGTCAACATTCATAATTCCAGAGATTTAAATGGCGATCAGTTTTTGCTGTTAGGAAAAATACGTACCGGCGACCTGATGGAAGAGAGCCAAAATGCCGACATTGAAACCTTGCGGCAATTAACCGAAAAGTTGGACGATATGGTATTCCCGGTCATTCAGCAAATTGTGCATGCGGGAAAGATTCCAATCGTTATCGGTGGCGGGCACAACAATGTTTTCCCGATATTGAAAGGCTGCTCATTGGCCTGCAACCAATCGATAAACACGATAAATCTGGATGCCCATGCCGACTTTCGGCCCACCGAAGGACGGCACAGCGGAAATGGTTTCAGGTACGCGTATGAAGCAGGTTATTTAAAAAAGTATGCACTTCTTGGCCTGCACCATGCCTACAACAATGAGCTTATCATTGATGAACTAAATGAAAATCCCGACTTCCTGCCCATCATGTTTGAAGATATCTTTTTGCGAAGAAAAGAGACCTGGGAACAAGCAAAGCGCCGGGCCATAGATTTTGTAAAAACGAACCGATTTGGCGTGGAGCTGGATGTGGACAGCCTCGAAAACTTACTCAGCAGCGCCTGGAGTTCGGTCGGGGTTACTTCCGACGAATCGCTCAACTACCTCTACAACTGCGGGAAAGAACCACAGGTTTGCTATTTGCACATTACCGAGGCTGTTTACAAAAGAAGCGACGGGATGGAAAATGTGCTCATCGGCAAACTCATCAATTATATGGTGCAGGCTTTTTGCCGCGGCGTGCAGGAGCAAGGGTAAGGTTCAGAACTTCCGATCCCTAAACCTCCGTTATCACATAATGCTTTTCATTTCGATCCGCCGGCTGGCGGAGAGAAATCCATTCCACAACAATTGGATTTACGAATAATTGCCAGCAACCATCGGGAAAGCAACTATAATCACTTCAACAAAAGAAAAACACACGACGCCAGCGTGATGAATAAAACAGATTTTTTAAAAACCGGCACAGGAATATTGCGGTTGATTTTCTTTCCGATGAAAGAACCCGCAAAAAGGATGGGTAAAAACAAGGCCGAAATTTCAAAAGTCCGCATCGTCAACAAACCACAAAAGCCATATCCTGCCAAAGCAATTACAGAAGTAGCAATGCTAAACCAGGCAAATATCTCGCGGAACTCCCGGTTGCCGACGTTTGCCGAATGAAGAAACAGTGCCAGCGGTGGCCCGCTGATGGATATGCTGCCCGTTAAAAATCCAATAAAAGCACCCGCTATTTTGTAGGACAACGGCGAAAATTTAAAGCTGTGTTTTATTCCGACCAGTGAAAAAATGGAAAGGAGTATAAAAAAGATGCTTACGATTTTGATGATGATCTCTTCGGGAAAATAGCGGAGCGTCAACACGCCGGCAATGGTGAATATTGCACCAAATACGATCAGGTGCCTGAATTGCCTGCCCACGAGTTTTTGTTCCTTTTTTTGGAGCACAATGATGGCCGAAGCAATCAGGTTGCAGAGAATTAACACAGGAATAATTTCTCTGGGCGAATACCAGATAAGCAACAACGGGAGTGAGACCAGCGCAAAGCCAAACCCGGTAATCCCTTTGACGAGACTTGCAGCCAATACAATTATTATGATCCAGAAAATTTCCATTATAGTTATAAATTAATAGTAAGCGCAATAAACGAGCTTACGCCAATCAGCAGCCAGAGAGCAATTCCTAAGATAAAGCTTCTCAGCCCGGCCTTTTTAGCTTCGGAAAAAGAGATGCCGGAACCGATAAGGAAGAGCGCGATCACCATCCCGCGTTTGCCCAGCCAACTAAAGTGAGCGAAGGTTTCGGCGCCGGCCGGGAATAGATGTGCTATCAAAATACTTATTACAAAAAGCCCGATGAACCAGGGGATTTTAATCTTTCCGCCGCCTTTGCCTTTTTGCGCAAACGCAATAACCAACGACAACGGGATGATCCACAACGCTCTGATGAGCTTCACGGTGGTAGCCACTTCCAGCGCTTCTGCGCCGTAAGTTGCGCCTGCACCCACCACCGAACTGGTATCGTGAATGGCGATGGCTGCCCAGTTGCCAAACACTTCCTGGCTAAGGTTGAAATGATGACCGATGGCCGGGAAGATCAACAAAGCAACCGCGTTGAGGATGAAGATTACGATCAATGAAAATGAAATCTCACTGTGTTTTGCATTAATTACCGGAGCCACGGCGGCAATGGCGCTTCCGCCGCATATTGCTGTACCAGCGCTGATGAGCAGCCCCGTGCGCGACTCTACCCTGAACACCCGCGTCAGCAGAAGCCCGGCACCAATTACAAAAACAACCGAAATGGCCGTTTCCACAAAGCCGGTTTTGGAGGCGCTGATAACCTGCGTCAGGTTCATGCCAAAGCCCATCAGCACAATAGATGCCTGCAACGAGAGCGACGTGTAACTTGCTACCCGTGCATGTTTTATTCCAAGCAGTGAGAATAATATCCCGATTGCCAACGCCAGGGGAGGAGTAACGAATGGCATAAAGCAGAGGAAAAGCATTACACCATAAATTGTACTGATCTGTTTGCTGTTGAAATTCATGTTTTATCTCCTTTTTAAGACGCTGCAAAATTACTACGCCTATAGTCAAAGACAAATACTGAATTGCTATAATGGATAACTAAAAGTTATACTGAGAAAGGAAATCAATAAACAGTTTTGCGGCTGAGGTGTGGTGTCCCTGCCGAAGTGCAATCCGGAACTTACGATTCAAAGAGATGTTTTTGATGTTGATTTTCACAAGCTCTTTTAGCCGCAGCTCCTTTTCGATCGACTTTTCCGACACAAGCGCAATTCCATCAAAATCGCACAGGAAATTTTTGATGGCTTCGGTACTTCCCAAATGGATCAGAATATTGAGCTTGTCGATGATGATGCCTTGTTTTGTCAGCGCATTTTGGATTACCTGAAGGGTACCCGATCCTTTTTCGCGAAGGACGATGGGGATTTGTTGAAAATCGGCAGAGGAGATCAGTTTGCGTTTTGCATACATGCTGTTGCTGCCCGTTACCGTAATGATTTCATCGTCCAGAAAGTCGATGTAGCGGATGTTGGTTTGCGAAGCTTCATTTTCCACCAGCGCCATATCCAATTCGTTTTCCAATAGTTTCTGCTCCATTTCAAAAGAGTTGCCGTTGAGCAAGTGGAGCTCAATTTCGGGATAGCGTTTGTAAAAAGCTGCAATCACTTTGGGCACTACATACTGCGAAATGGTAGAGCTGGCGCCAATGCGCAGGGAGCCTTTAAAAGTATCATTCAATCGCTCGATGTCAAATTCAAGCTCGCGGTAAAGTTGCCGCACTTGCTTCAGGCGATCGTAGGTGAGCGTGCCGGCTTGCGTCAGGTATATCTTGTTGCCTTTTCTTTCGAACAGCGCTACATTCAGTTTGCTTTCCAATTCCTTGATGTGGTTAGTTACCGCAGGCTGACTGATAAACAGCTCTTCGGCCGCTTTCGAAAAGCTCAGATTCTCGGCCACCGTCAGAAAAACATTATCTCTATAGTCCATTTTAAAAAGCTTGTTGGGACAGGATTGATCATTTATTTTAAGCTGTGACTTTTTTGTTCTTCTTCTTCCTCTGCGCCTCCGCGTCTCTGCGGTTTTATTCGTTTTCCTCTCTATCCTCCGTGGTTTTATTAAAACCTGATTTGCCCTGTACCGTTAATTCACCACAATCTCCGCCGCACCCGCTTCGATAGTTCCGATGGCAGCGGCTTCTGCAATGCCGGCCTCACGGAGCGTTGCAACCAATGCGTCGGCATCTTTTGCAGCCACTGCGATGAGCAGACCGCCGGAAGTCTGCGCGTCGCAAAGGATCAGTTTTGTAATTTCGGATATTGTGTCGTTCCATTTTGTGAGCGCAGCCACATATTCCAGGTTGTTTTTTGTTCCGCCGGGGATGGCTCCCTCCTGTGCCATCTGCATCACTCCTTCGATCAATGGCACTGCCGCGGCGTGTAGAATTGCCTTCACTTTCGATCCTTGCACCATCTCTTTCAAATGCCCCAACAACCCAAACCCGGTGACGTCGGTACAGGCATGCACGGCAAAATTTTCCATTAGCCGGGCGGCGGTGGCGTTGAGCTGCAGCATGTGGTGGCGGGCGCGATCGGCGATCGCTTCGTTGGCAAGGCCGCGTTTTACGGCGGTAGCAATAATTCCGGTTCCGAGCGGCTTGGTGAGCACCAGCACATCGCCGGGAAGTGCGGTACTGTTGCGCATCACCTTGTCGGGATGCACCACGCCCGTTACCACCATTCCAAACTTTGGCTCCGTATCTTCCACGGTATGGCCGCCCAGAATGGAGATGCCCGCCTGGGCAGCTTTGTCGGCGGCGCCGCGCAATATGTCGTGCAGCACCTGCATCGGGAGGCGGCCGTCAGGGAATCCCACGATGTTGAGCGCAAAAAGCGGTGTGGCGCCCATTGCATAAATATCACTCAAAGCATTGGCTGCGGCGATGGCGCCAAAGTCGTAAGCATCGTCAACAATGGGCGTAAAGAAATCGACAGTTTGCACCAGCGCCACATCCGGCCGGATAAGATATACGGCAGCGTCGTCGGAGGTATCAGCGCTGATGAGCACATTTTTATCAAAAACCGGCGGAAGATCACGAAGCACTTTTTCGAGGTACTGCGGTCTGATTTTGCAGGCGCAGCCCAGGCCGTGCGTAAAATGCGTAAGCTTAATTACTTCATCGGTAGCGACATGTTCTGCCCGATTTTCCTTTTCCGGCTGCAGTCGTTTAACGGCGGCGATGATTTCTGCCGCCGCTTTTTCGATGTCATTTTGTGAAGTAAATCTGCCGGTGGAGAAGCGGATGGTTCCCATGGCAAAGCGGATGGGAATTTTCATTGCGGTAAGCACCGGCGAGAGGTCTATATTGTCGGCGTGGCAGGCTGCTCCTGCCGAGGCAGCCACTCCCGTAAGCTCCGCCAACAGTGTGTTTGCTTCCACACCCGGAAAGCTAAGGCTAAGCGTGTTGGGCAGCCGATGCTCCCGATGGCCGTTAAGCCGCACATCGGGAAGCTCCTGCTTTAGCAAATTGTACAACCTGTCGCGCAGCTCCTGTTGCCGCTGCTGCTGCAGGTTCATATCCCGTAAAGCAATTTCGGCGGCTTTGCCAAGTCCTACGATCTCCAGCACATTTTCTGTTCCGGCCCGGCGGTTTTGTTCGTGGTCGGCGCCATGTATCAGCTTTTGAATTTGCACGCCCTGCCGCACGTACAACACGCCGATGCCTTTGGGCGCATAGAGTTTATGACCGGCCACCGAAAACAAATCCACACCGAGCGCTTTTACATCTGTGGGGATTTTTCCGGTTGACTGGGCGCCATCGGAGTGCAGCAGCACGCCATGTTTTTTAGCAATGCGACTTATTTCCTCAATCGGTTGGATGGTGCCCACCTCGTTGTTGGCGTGCATCATGCTGATGAGGATGGTGGCGGGCGTGATGGCTTTTTCGATCTCCCTCGGGTCAACCATTCCTTCATTATCCACCGGCAAAACAGTAACCTGAAAGCCTTCTCCCTGAAGGTGGCGGCAAACCTCGCTCACGGCAGGATGCTCAATGGCGGTGGTGATGATGTGGTTGCCTTTGTCGCGGTGCTGATATGCCGCGCCTTTAATAGCCCAGTTGTTGGCCTCGGTGCCGCCGCTGGTAAAAATCACTTCGGAAGTGTCGCAGTGGAGCAGTGCGGCCACCTGCCGCCGTGCCCCCTCGATGGCTTTGCGCGTGTGCACGCCGTAGCTGTGCGTGCTCGACGGGTTACCGAAGTATTGCTCCAGATACGGGCGCATGGCGGCAGCCACCTCCCCGTCGATGGGTGTAGTGGCATTGTAATCGAGATAAATGGGGTTATTCATAGGTTGAATTTATTTTGCTCTGATATTATTTTTTGCGTGTGGGTAATCAACAACATGTCAATAACCATGGATGTCCGAGGTCAGATGGCCGGGACAGAAACCTGCGGGCTTTAGCCCGCAATACTTTTACATCAATATCTTACCATGAACTCATTATTGTATTTCTATTTATTTGGGCTAAAGCCCATTAATGTTTTTGCCTTTTTAACCCCGGCCTTTAGGCCAGGGTTAGTGATCAGAGGGCTACAAAATTTTATGTCAGAGCTATTTGTTTTAAAAAATCGAGCACTTTTTGTGCATTCTCTTTTGCGTCAGTGGTATCGGTGGCAATTGTATGTACTTTTTTTATGTCTCTTTTTTCGAGGCCAAAGGTGTAGGTTTTATCATAATAATCCAGCGTGATGCGAATGGCCGTTTCGAAGTCGCTTTCGCGGATGGCAGCTATGGCTGTGGCGGCATGTTGTCCGCCGAGGCGCCGCATAATGTGCTGCAAGGCGTCGATGAGTTCGTCGGCAGGATAGGCGGCATAATCTTTTACCAGGCGCCGGATGCGCAATGGCTGCGGCATGTCGAGACTGATCACCGGGCTGTTGCGCATTTTTGTAAAAAAAGGATCGGGAATAATCACCCGTCCGATGCTGCGGCTTTCATCCTCAATCCAAATAGGTTTTTCAGGATTTAAATTTTTGAGGGCTTCAAAAAGATCGTTTTCAAATTGTTCTGTGGTGGGCTGCGGCAGCTCTCCTATCGAGCCAAAGGCCGAACCCTTGTGATGCGCCAGCCCTTCCAGGTGGAGCACTTGCTCGCCTTGCTGTTGCAGCGCATGCAAAATTTCCGTTTTTCCGGTGCCGGTTTTTCCTGATAAAATAATATAGTCAGCATCAGCATCAAGCGCCTGACGAATGTATCGGCGGTAGCTTTTGTAACCACCTTCGAGTACAGAAACATCGAAACCGGCGGTAGAGAAAAGCCATGCCAGGCTCTCGCTGCGCATGCCGCCGCGCCAGCAGTGAATCCTGATTTCTTTGCCGGGAGCCACCGTGCGTGCAGCTTTTACAAAACCGCTCATTTTTGGTCCTACAATATCAAGCCCGCGCATGATGGCGGCTTCCCTGCCGGCGGATTTGTAAAGCTTGCCCACCGTGGCACGCTCATCATCGTCGAAGAGCGCAATGTTGACCGCACCGGGAATGTGCCCCTGTGCAAACTCTGCGGGTGAACGAACGTCGATGACGGGAAGCTGGCTGTTGGCTAAGAATTCTTCGATACTGATTTTGTGAATCATGGCGCTTGCTGAAAAAGGCCAAAATTACACTTTTACAAATATTTCACCACGCTGACGCTGATGAAAGGCGCAGCGATTTGTAGCCTATGATTTCTTCTCCCACACCGTAAATTCCGTGAGCGTGTGCTGAAATTTGTTGCGTGTTTCGCGTATCACAAAAGGAATTTTAAATGGTTCACCAATTAATGTAAAATTCGCGTCAAGGTGCTGGTGCAGTCCGTCGAGGGTAGTTACCGGCTCGCCATCTTTTTTGTAGCCGCCGAGCCACTTCTGCCGCGGCGTGTATGTTTCGAGCCAGGTGTAGGGCGAAGCAAGGATGAGCAGTCCGCCACCATTGATCCGCTCGTGGATGCTGTCGAGAAATTTGCCGGGATCGTAAAGCCGGTCGATCAGGTTGCCGGCAAAAATCAAGTCGTAACCCGAATATTTTGGACTTAAATTTACGGCGTCGCCCTGATAAAATTCCACCTTATCGCGCAAATCAGCAAAGCCTGATTCTTCTATCGTTACCTCATGAAACGACACCAGCTCGCCCTCTTCGGGCAGCACATAGCGTATGCGGCCATTGCTGAGCAGGTCGTCGGCAATTTTGATAAAGCGTGCCGAGAAATCCAGTCCTGTGACAAAGTCGAAATGACGCGCCAGCTCAAAGGTGGTGCGTCCCACGGCACAGCCCAGGTCGAGCGCTTTACGGTGGGGTTTGCCTGACATATACTTTATGCAAATCCCGGCACTACGGGCGGCAAAGATGGGAACATCGAAATAAGTTTTGCCATAATGCGATTCGCAATATTGTGATACCAGCGCATCGGTTTCGTAGGTAGTCTGCTGAATTTTTACGGGTGCATCGCTGCGAATGTAACGGAAGCCGGCATGTTGGAAAAAGTGGCGCCGGAAAGCATACCGCGAATCGCGGGTAGCTTCGTTGCCGGTGGAAATCCACGAGCCGCCTTTTATCAAATTGTGGCGCATGTCGAAGGTGGGTGTAGAAAAGTCGTCGTAAAAAGGATGCACCTCAAAGCCCGGGAAGCCATTGATAGGCGTTTCGGTCCATTGCCACACGTTGCCGATGATGTCGTAGAATTCGCCAAAGCGAAATTTATCCACCGGCACCGGCGAGGCAAAATACTCCAGGTTGATGTTGCCGGGCGCCTTTTCCCAGAAGGGTTGATCAGGAATAGTTTGTGTTTCGCGCAAGCGGCACCACTCTTCTTCGGTGGGCAATCGGTAGGTTTCGCCGGTGCGCTCGCTCTTCCAGTTGGTAAAAGCTTTGGCTTCCAGATAATTTACCTCTACCGGCCAGTTCCACGGCATTTCGATGATGTGCGTCATGGTGCGCAATTTCCACATACCACTATCACCTTTTATCCAAAACACAGGATGACCTGCATTGCGGTAGTTGCGCCAGCGCCACCCTTCTTCCGTCCAGTATTTTTCGGTAGCGTAGCCATCATCTTTTACAAATTCCAGAAACTCCTTATTAGAAACCAAAAATTTGGCGGCATCAAAACTTTCCACTTCTTCCGCGTGCAGTCCGTATTCGTTGTCCCAACCATAGAGCGGATGGTCGCGTTTTTTGCCCATCAGCACTTCGCCGCCCTTTACGGGAATGAGCTCGTTGACGGGCGCCAGGCCACTTTCGGTACAAATCTCCCAAAGCGGTTGCGGCTTCACCTGGTCGATGGGCAACTGCCGGATAAGCACCGACGAGGTCTCCAGGTGGATGCGCTCATGCTCGATGCCCATCATAATAGTCCACCAGGGGTGCGTCCATGTTATGGGCATCTCAAGCGGAAGCGTTGCGATAAGCTCCTCCACCACCTGCCGAACTTCTTTTCGGTAGCGTCGCACTTCGGCCACCGAGGGCCACTCGTAATGTGTTTCGTCCAGGTCATCCCACGACATCTCATCCACGCCTATGGCAAAAATTGATTCAAAACGAGCATTCACCCGCTTGTCGAGGAGGCGGGCAAGAATTAATTTATTAATAAAAAATGCCGCCGTATGTCCCAGATAAAAGACCAGCGGATGACGCAGCGGGTCGGCGCGCATGTAGAAAGTCTCGTCGCTGCGCAGCGTCTCGTAAAGCTGCTCATGGAGCTGGTAAGTTTTTTGGAAATATTCAAGAATCTCTTTTCTTTTATCTTCTGCTTCGCCTTTGTCGAGCACGATGGTTCGCGTTACCATTTCCGCCAGTTGATTTTTCATTTTTTAATACTTTAAAAATACAGGAGAGTAACAAAGCAAAAGAGGCTTTGTTTATCGGCCTAAGCGGCTTTCGTTTCGTATAAAGTCACTTCAAAATTCCTTTTTCAAAATTCGGTTTCACACTTACGGGAATCAGAATTATTTTTTTCATAAATTCAAAATTTTTGAATATCGAACCGTAGAATAATGAATCGTGAATGATGAAGTTAAGAAAGCCAGCAATTCTCGACTTTCTGGCCAGGAGCTTTGTTTATCGGCCTAAGCGGCGCTGTTATCGCTATTGCGGAAAATGTTATGTGTTCATAGGGATCACCAATTCATAAAAAAGATAGCGTTCAAATATTTCGATGCGCTGCCGCTAAAAATGAAAATCTTTCACGTAAGTGTTTATCATCCGAGACCTTACGAGGTGCAGCCCGAAGGACGGGACAGGCGCACCGCAATATTGTTTTGATAAAGCACCAGAATGTTTTATAAAATTCACAGCCAAAATCATTTTTCCTCAATCTTCGTATCCCTGGCCTTCGAGCCGGGAGCTTGATCTCCCTGATGCTGTTACATTTTATCAGATTTGCCCATGACACGATTGGTTACTTTTGCAAAAAAATTAAGATGATAACATTCGACAACACCGAAATTGCTTTCAAAAGCAAAACTGACAACGACCTGCGCCGCTCGTACGTCTTGTTCAAAACCTTAGCGCACAACAGCCTCGTGCGTATTGGCGGATCGCTTACGCAAACAGCCATCAGGATGCACATCCCCATCAACTGGATTGTAAAACCAACCATCTACAAGCAGTTTGTGGGCGGCGAAACCATCGCCGAATGTGCCGACACAGTGCACGAGCTGGCCAAGTACAACGTAAAAGCCATCCTCGACTATTCCGTAGAGGGGCGCGAAGCCCCCGAAGATATTCAGGCAGCACTCGACGAAACCCTCCATTCGATAGCCAATGCTGCCAAAGAGCCAAATATCCCGTTTGCAGTTTTTAAGCCCACCGCTTTTACCACTGCTAATGTGCTCACAAAAGTGAGCGCCGGGCAGCAGCTCACCCCCGCCGAGGCAGCCGAAGCCGACAATTTCCGCCAGCGTATCGACCAACTTTGCAAAGCTGCCTACGACCAGAACGTTCCCATCCTCATCGATGCCGAAGACTCGTGGTACCAGAATTTTATTGATGAAGTGGTGGATCAGATGATGGCGAAATACAATAGCGAGCGCGCAATCGTGTTCAACACTTTCCAGATGTATCGCCACGACCGGCTGGAGTTTTTAAAAAAATCATGGCAAAAAGCTGTGTATGGAAATTACTTCCTGGGAGCTAAATTTGTGCGCGGCGCCTATATGGAAAAAGAACGCGAACGGGCGCTGGAGATGAAATATCCGTCGCCCATCCAGCCCGACAAAGAGAGCACCGACCGCGATTACAACCGTGCGCTGAAGTTTTGCATGGAACACATCGACAGGATCACTATCTTCAACGGCACCCACAACGAATACAGCAGCCAGTATCTCACCGAGCTGATGAAGGAAAAAGGGCTGAAAAATGGTGACCCGCGGGTGTGGTTCTCGCAGCTTTACGGCATGAGCGACCACATCAGTTTTAACCTGGCACACGCCGGGTACAATGTGGCCAAATACCTGCCGTATGGCCCCGTGAAGCATGTGATCCCTTACCTGGTGCGCCGCGCCGAAGAAAACACATCCGTAAAAGGACAAACCGGCCGCGAGCTGAGCCTGATAAGCAAAGAGATGAGCCGCCGCAGCCAGGCCAAACGATAAGCCGGAAGAACGGTTTACTTTCTTCTGAGTATCCAAAACCATCAAGCTCCATTTTGTAGCTATCTATTTATTTGTTTTTTAAAGTTTGTAATTTCAGAGTTATCTGGTTAGGTTAGTTTTGATAATTTCGCAACCGATTTTTTTAATTTTTAATAGAAAAATAAGATGGATTATAATTTTCAGGAAATAGAGAAGAAGTGGCAGAAACACTGGAGCGACAACAAAATCTACAAAGCCTCCAACGAGAGCAGCAAGCCCAAGTTTTATATTCTCGACATGTTTCCGTACCCATCGGGTGCCGGCCTGCACGTGGGGCATCCGCTCGGATATATTGCCAGCGACATCTACGCACGCTACATGATGGCCAGCGGCTATAATGTGTTGCATCCCATGGGCTATGATGCCTATGGCCTGCCAGCCGAACAATACGCCATCCAAACGGGCACGCATCCCGAAGTTACCACCCTGAAAAATATAGAACGCTACCGCGAACAGCTCGACAGGATTGGCTTTGCCTACGACTGGGATAGGGAGGTAAGAACCTGCGACCCGAAATATTACAAATGGACACAGTGGACTTTTATCAAACTTTTCCATCATTATTATGATAATAATTCCGGCAAAGCGCAACCAATCGAACAGCTTGTGGAGCATTTCCAACAGCATGGCTCAGCAGGAATCGATGCGCGCCACGATGCACACGAAACTTTCGATGCCGGGCAGTGGAAGGCGATGGATGAGCAGCAGCAGCAGGAAATGCTGATGCACTATCGGCTGGCTTTTCTTTCAGATACCATGGTAAACTGGTGTCCCGATCTGGGAACCGTGCTTGCCAACGATGAGGTGAGCGAAGGCTTCTCAGTGCGTGGCGGACATCCGGTAGAGCGCAGGCTGATGCGCCAGTGGTCGTTGCGTATTACCGCTTACGCCGACAGGTTGCTCGAAGGACTGGAACAAGTAGATTGGTCGGAATCAGTTAAAAAACAACAACGCGAATGGATTGGCCGCAGCCAGGGGGCTTCCGTACTTTTTGAAGTAGAAGACCATCCCGAAAAGATAGAGGTTTTTACAACCCGTCCCGACACGCTTTATGGCGCCACTTTTATGGTGTTGGCACCGGAGCATCCGCTGGTGCTTAATATTACAACTCCGCAGTGGCGCGGCCCGGTGCGCGAATATATCGAGACCACCAAAAAACGCTCGGAACGCGACCGCATGACGGAGGTGAAAAAAATTACCGGCGCCTTTACAGGATCCTATGCTATCAATCCGCTTAACGGCGAGCGCATGAAAATTTACGTGGCAGATTACGTGCTGGCAGGCTACGGAACAGGAGCCATCATGGCTGTGCCCGCCCACGACAGCCGCGACTTTGCCTTTGCCAAACATTTCCTGCTGCCCATCCTGCAGGTGGTAAAACAACCCGACGAAATACTTACTGACCCGCAGGAGTGGGACGAATCCTACGATGCCAAAGAAGGCATTGTGATCAACTCGGGCGTGATTACAGGGCTGCAAGTTGGCGAAGCTATTAATAAAATCATCGACTACCTCGAAGAAAACAAGCTCGGTACGCGTCGGATAAACTACCGTCTGCGCGATGCTATTTTTAGTCGTCAGCGTTACTGGGGCGAGCCGTTTCCGGTTTATTATAAAAATGGAATTCCTTATACTTTGTCGGAAGAAGAGCTGCCGCTGAAGTTGCCGCCGGTGGATAAGTTTCTGCCCACCGAAAGTGGCGAGCCACCGCTGGCACGCGCCGAAAACTGGAAAACCAAGGAGGGCTATCCGCTCGAAACCAACACCATGCCTGGCTTTGCAGGCAGCAGCGGATATTATCTCCGCTACATGGACCCGCACAACGATGAGGAATATTTTTCTAAAGAAGCCAACGCTTACTGGCGCAATGTGGATATTTATTTCGGCGGCGACGAACACGCCACCGGTCATCTTATCTATTCCCGCTTTTGGAACAAATTCCTCTACGATCTGGGAATGGCGGTGGAGGAGGAGCCTTTCCAAAAGATGATCAATCAGGGTAAAATTCAGGGACGGACAAGCTTTGTGTATCGCGTTGTGGGAAAAAACACTTTCGTTTCGCTGGGGCTAAAAGATCAGTTTGAGGTGACGCCACTGCGCGTGGATATCAACCTGGTGCACACCATCGCGCCCGACACTTACGAGCTTGATGTGGCAGGATTTAAAAAATGGCGCTCCGAAAATGCCGATGCAGAGTTTATCCTCGAAGATGGGAAATACCTCTGCGGATCGGAAGTGGAGAAGATGTCGAAATCTTATTACAACAGCCAGAATCCTGATGATCTCATCGAGAAATATGGCGCCGACACTTTCAGGCTTTATGAGATGTTTTTGGGGCCGCTCGAAAACGACAAACCCTGGGACGTGCAGGGCATCGAAGGGGTTTTTAGATTTATCCGCAAGCTATGGCGTTTGTTCCACGACGAGAAAAACCAATTTAGCGTAAGCGACCAAAAACCCGAAGCCGCTGAGCTGAAAAGTATCCACACCGCCATCAAGCGCCTGCGCGATGATATCCTAAGGTTTTCGTTCAACACCGGCGTGAGCGCTTTTATGATTTGTGTAAACGAACTCACAGAACTAAAATGCAACAAACGCATTGTGTTGGAAGATTTGGTAAAACTTATTGCGCCCTACGCCCCGCACATTGCCGAGGAGCTTTGGCGTCAACTTGGCCATACTACCAGCGTGGTGCATGCGCCATTTCCGCAATTCGACGAGGCCATGCTGCGCGAAGATACCTTTGAATACCCGGTGAGCATCAATGGTAAGCTGCGTTTCAAATTGCGCCTTCCGGCTGATATTTCCAAAGAAGAAGCCGGCGAGCGTGCGCTGAAGGATGAAGTAGCACAAAAGTGGGTAGAAGGCATGCAGGTGCGCAAGATCATCGTGGTGCCGCGCAAGATTATCAATATCGTGGTGGGCTGACAAATTGCAATTTTTGCAAACAAAATAAGTTATTAAAGGGTTTATTCCTGGCGAATGACCCATTATGAAAAACATTAGAAAAATTGCCCTTATTCTTTTCTCCGTGTTGAGTGCCATCGTTGCTTCGGCGCAGGGATATCCATACCGCGCCATCGAAAATAACGCCTGGCACGCCGGTGAGAAATTAAAATACAAAGTCTATTACGAATCGCTGCTTACCGGCAAGGTAAATGCCGGCACCGCCACTTTGGAGGTAAAAAACAGCAACCGGCTTTTTAATGGCCGGGAGGTTTATCATATCGTGGGCATAGGAAAATCCAACAGTGCCTTCGACTTCTTTTTTAAAGTCCGCGACAGGTTTGAATCTTACGTCGACAAGCAGGGCATTTTCCCGCACCTCTTCATCCGCCGCACACGCGAAGGCAACTATAGGAAAGAAGACGATGTAACTTTTGATCACAAAAACCTGAAAGTTACCAGCCGCACCGAAACCAAGAAAATAACCCGCTACATCCAGGACATCGTTTCGGCATCGTATTATGCGCGTACACTCAGCGCCGATACTTTAAAGGAGGGCGACAACATCTCCGTAAATTTCTTCCTCGACGATTCGGCATACGTTTCCGTCATTCAGTTTCAGGGACGCCAGATTGTGGAGACGGAGCTGGGAAAATTCCGTTGCCTTGCCTTTAAGCCCATGGTGGCTACCGGCGAGGTATTCAGCAATCCTTATCCGATGACTTTATGGATAACTGATGATGAAAACAAACTTCCTATTCTCGTAAAATCGGCGGTGATAGTGGGCAGCGTGAAGATGGAGCTGATCAAATATGCCAACCCGCGCAATCCCATCGAAGCAAAGTTGGATTGACGCCTGCAGGGAATTACGATTTTAGATTTACGATTTACGAATGATTTGGAAACATAGCGGCGTACGAACTGCTCCGACCAATTGGGAGCCGTGCGTTTTTTTTTGTTCAGAACCTCTCTTTTTTATAATGTCACGCCATCGGAGTTTTCTTAATTTTGCCACAAAACAATTTGCGTTATGATAAAGCTAAGCGTTAACATCAACAAAATCGCCACTTTGCGCAATGCCCGCGGTGGCAACATCCCCGACGTCATCAAAGCGGCCATCGACTGCGAGCGGTTTGGCGCGCAGGGCATCACGGTACATCCCCGCCCCGACGAACGGCACATCCGTTATCAGGATGTGCGCGATCTGAAACCGTTGCTCACCACCGAATTCAACATCGAA
>Ga0265293_10003779_pt1 | contig 27654 bp, 28 predicted proteins | sample Munlanlewell138R_FD_192505 | JGI IMG/M metagenome (GOLD analysis project Ga0265293, IMG submission 192505) | Leachate microbial communities from a municipal landfill in Southern Ontario, Canada - Leachate well 138R | ecosystem: Engineered > Solid waste > Landfill > Unclassified | place: Canada...
TGCCGCTACCAATGCTTTAAGCGATGTTTATGCCATGGGGGGGAAACCCCTAACTGCCCTAAACATCGCCGGTTTTCCCGTTAACACGATGGATTTGGGCGTTTTGACCGCTATTTTAAAGGGCGGCAGCGATAAACTAAAAGAAGCGGAAACCCTGTTGTTGGGAGGCCATACCATAGAAGATGATGAGCCCAAGTACGGACTGGCCGTGACAGGCTTGGTCCATCCGGATAGAATTTTGACCAATAGAGGTGGGGAACCGGGGGATAAGCTGGTGCTGACCAAGCCTCTGGGAGTAGGGATTATAACTACTGCCCTAAAGGGTGAAATGGCGGATAAAAAAGCTATTGAGGAAGCCATCAATTCCATGACTACCCTCAATAAAGGGGCGGCGGAGGCTTGTTTGGAAACTGGGATCAAGGCATGTACCGATGTTACCGGCTTCGGTCTTTTGGGGCATTTATATGAAATGTTGACTCCGGAAATTGGTTTCCGGGTAGAATTAAAACGGGTTCCTCTTCTGTATGGAGCGAGACAGTATGCTACCATGAAATTCGTTCCGGGAGGGGCCGGCAAGAATCTTAAATATTTAAAACCCTATCTGGACTGGGAAGAAGGAATCACAGATGTTGATCTGGATTTATTAGTGGATCCTCAGACCTCCGGCGGTTTGCTGATTGCCGTTTCATCCCAAAGGGTTTCTGCTTTACTGGAAAACCTCCATAAAAAAGGAATCCCTCAAGGGCAGGTTATTGGGGAGGTCACGGATCAAAATTTAGGAAAAATAACAATCAGCAGGTAGAAAAAACCTATGAGGGTACCGTTTTTAGGTCCGGATTCTTCTCCGTCACTCAATCGCTGCTTACCGGCTTTAGTGCTTTATTAAGTGCCGAATCAGTGTTTGCCGGTTGCCGCTCGCGCCATTATGAATGGAAGGGATAATAAAAAAACGAGATGCTTCACTAGGTTTAGCAGTTGACCAGGGCCTTCTATGATGTGACATTATCGCAGATCCGTGTTGTGCTATATTCCGGGTGGCAATCTTGTAGGGTTTTGCAGTAGACTGTTTTAATAGTGTTTTAGAGGGTAAGGTGTTGAAAGGCAGTATTTAGGTAGGCTTCAAGGGAATAGTAGCAAAAATTTCCTGTACGGTTTTAATAATGGGGTGTAGCCCGGGAGGTGAATCATTGGCCGGCATGGATCATAAAGAGTCAAGGAAGGACAGGAGTGCATGCTTAGAGGATCAGCAATTAAGTACCAAGGTCGAGGAAATCGGGGGGGACTATTATGTTAGGATGGGTAAAATGGAATTTATTGATTTAGAACCCCAATTAACCGGAGAGAGGAACTATCTATTGGTGATGGGCAGCCAATTTTTGGGCAGCGGCAGCGAGGAGCTGGGTAAGGCTTTAACTGAAAGCTTTTATTATGCTTTAACCTCGGAGGAAAACCTCCCCGCCCAAATTATCTTAATTAACGATGCCGTAAAATTGGCAGCTGAGGATTCGCCTGTTTTGCCAAGTCTGATTGATTTAGAAAAAAGAGGGGTTCATATCCTGGTCTGCGGTGCTTCTTTGGATTATTTTTGCTTAAGAGAAAAACTTTGTGCAGGTGAAATAGGAAATATGTATACTATTGCAGAACACTTAAGTCTTTATCCCCGGGTAGTAACTTTGCCTTAAGGAGGTAAATATGCCCTATTTAAGCTTAATACTGCTTGCTGTGGCAGCGCTGCTTGTAATTTTGCTAATTTTTTGGCTTAAAAAGAATCAGAATTCCAAAAAAACTTTAACTATGGATTCTTTCAGTGGTCTCCTGGCAACTACTGCTCCGGAGATGCTGGCGGAATCTTTTTTGGAACTGTGGAGAAACTCGGACCAAGCTGCTAAAAAAGAGCTCAAAGGCCGGGTCCTGCAGCAGGGTTGGGAAGCCTACTTTTTAACTGATCTTTATAGTCAAGACAGAAAAAAAAGAATGAAGGCGATAGAAATACTGGGCTGCTTGGGCGGGGAAAAATCCTTTTGGCCCCTTATGGAGATGCTTGCTTCCCAGGATGCCGAGCTATCCTTTAGCGGAACGGCAGCCTTAATGGATTTGGAGGCTCCTGCACAGCTTAGAAACCTTGTGCTTGCTTTTAGGGAGCCGAGGAAATGGCCGCCGGCTAGGGTGGCGGAGGTTTTGTTGAAAAAGGGTCCTGCAGTCCGGCCCTTACTTAAAAAGGAGCTGACTGAGGGGAATGAAGAAAGCAAAAGGCTTACTGCTGATCTTTTGACCGAGATGGAGCTGGAAGGAGGGGAAAAATTTGCCCTATCAGATTGGTGATATCGTAAAAATGAGAAAACCCCACCCCTGCGGTAGTGATCAATGGGAAATTACCAGAGTGGGGATGGATTTTAGAATTAAATGCCTTGGTTGCGGTCGCCAAGTCCTTTTGCCCCGGGCAAAGTTTGAAAAAGGGGTAAAAGCAGTTGTCAAAAAAGTTGATTCGGATTAGATTTCGTTGAAATTTAAGAGATTTAGCATTAGTTAAAAAAATTTAATAAATTATTCTTCTCACAAAGCAGGGAATTTTAAGAATAGTGGTGAAATAGGTTTAAACTTGGTATAGTTGTCAGACCAGGTAGCAAAATAACTTTTGTAATAGAGTATTTTTCGTGAGGGGGGTGGTTTTTGGAGAGGGGAAGGAGTGTTTTTAGGTTTGTAGAGGACTTATTTCGGCTATTTTTACATTAAAAAGGAGGTTAGCAACTAATGAGTTTAACTTTATTAGCTATATTGGCTTTGATGCCTATTATTGCTACGTTTTTCTTTTTAGTTATCCTGCGTTGGCCCGCAAGTAGAGCGATGCCTATTGCCTACATTGTAGTTGTTATCATTGCCCTAACTGTTTGGAAGGTGGCGCCCCTGGTAGTGGCTTCGGCTACTATTCAAGGATTACTTGTTACTTTTGGCTTACTCTATATTATTTTCGGCGCATTATTACTTCTGAACACCTTAACGGAAAGCGGCGGTGCCAATAGAATCAGGCAAGGTTTTTTCAGTATTTCTGCCGACCGCCGGGTTCAGGCCATCATCGTAGGTTGGTTGTTTGGTAGCTTCATTGAAGGATCATCCGGTTTTGGTACCCCCGCTGCAGTGGTGGCGCCGTTAATGGTTGCCCTGGGCTTTCCTGCTATGGCAGCAGTTATGGTGGGGATGGTTATTCAAAGTACTCCGGTTTCCTTTGGGGCTGTCGGTACTCCCATGTTGGTAGGAGTTTTCACCGGCTTGCAAGGCGCACCGGAAGTAGCCGCCTATGCAGCTTCCATCGGAATTATGGAGCATCGTGAATTTGTGCTGCATATTGCCGCTAGGGTTGGTATGATTCACGCTATTGCAGGTACCTTAATTCCCTTGTTCTTATCAGTAATGTTAACCAGATTCTTTGGAGAGAAAAAGTCTTGGTCAGAAGGTTTAAAAATGTGGAAATTTGCCCTTTTTGCAGCTTTCTCCATGACTATTCCCTATGTAATTACAGCAGTTTTCCTAGGACCGGAATTCCCCTCCATGGTTGGAGCGTTGGTAGGTTTGGCCATTGTAGTGCCGGCCGCCCAAAGAGGATTCTTAATTCCCAAGGAAATCTTCGATTTTCCTGCTAGGGAAAAATGGGAAGACAGATGGATTGGTACAGTTAAATCAACCATTGGCGACAATGGTAAGCAAGTCAGCCTGATTTCAGCTTGGACACCTTATCTGTTCTTAGCTGCCGGTTTGGTTATCAGTCGTACCGTTCCCGTCTTAGGCGACTTTATGAAGAGTGCTACCACCACCTGGAGCAATATTTTAGGGGTGAGCGGTATCAGTCAGGGTGTTGAATGGCTGTGGTCCCCCGCTTCCGTCTTGATTATAGCTGCGCTGTTGGCGTCCTTTATGCACGGCATGAAGGGTGCACAGATTAAAAAGGCTTGGATCAATTCCCTCAAAATGGCGGCCGCTGCGGGTTCCGCTTTGGTCTTCACTGTTCCCATGGTGCGGGTTTTTGTTAACAGCAGCATCAATGCTGCCGGTTTAGACAGTATGCCCATGGTTTTAGCTGAGTGGACTGCTCAATTAGCCGGTTCCGCCTGGCCGGCCTTTGCGGGCATAATTGGTGCCTTGGGAGCCTTTATTGCAGGCAGTAACACGGTAAGTAATATGATGTTCAGCTTATTCCAGTTCGGAGTTGCTGAAAGAATTATGGCAGCACCGGCAATTATCGTTGCCCTGCAAGCTGTGGGCGGCGCTGCCGGAAACATGATTTGTGTCCATAACGTTGTTGCTGCTTCTGCCGTTACCGGTATGTTGGGCAGAGAAGGGGATGTTATCAGAATGACCTTAATCCCCACTGCTTATTATTTAACTGTTGCGGCGGTGGTCGGCTTCATCTTCCTTGGTATGGGAATGATTTGATGGGCTTTTAGTTTTATGATATGCTGGCCGGGAGGAGTATCTCCTCCCGGTTTTTTGCCGAGGGTGGTCAGACCACTACTATGATGGTAACGGATGCTGAGGGGTAGAAATAAAATTTTTTAAAAATGAGGTGAGTGCTTTGATAGAGGAGCTTTACCGGGATTTTAAAAGAGAGGCCGAAGCAGTTGGATCCAATGTCTACCGAGTCGAAAATGCTGATCAGGCTTTGGTATTAATAACAGAGCTTTTAGGAAAATGGGAGTCCGACAGAAAGCCTCAAGGTCTAGAGGTGGCGTGGCAAAGAGGGCCTATTATGGCCGATGCGCAGGGTTCCATTGCAATTAGGGGAAGGGTTCACGAAGAGAATTTACCTCATTTTTCAAAAGAGGCGGATGTGGGTATTGCCGAGGTGGATTTGGCTATTGCCGACACCGGAACCCTTGCTCAAAATGCTACGGATGTAGTCAAAAGATATGTTACAACCTTACCCGAGTTAAATATACTTTTATTAACAGCAGATAAGCTGGTGCGCAGTATGGAGGAAGCTTTTGCTGTGATGAAGCCGGTAGAAACACCCTTTTTGGCTTTTATTACCGGACCTAGCCGAACGGCTGATATTGAAAGGGTTTTAACTCTTGGTGTGCATGGGCCCGAATGGCTTTGGATTATTTTTGTCGGCGGGGAGGGAGCATAAATGGCAAAGAGCGTTCTTAAGAAAGATATAGATGTGGCCTTGCAAAATGAAAACCTAGGCGGGGCCTTGGACCGCTTTGCTGACGATTATGTCATAAGTCGCGCCAAGGCTTACGGTGATTTGGATTTTCAGGAAATCAGAAAGGATATCATTGAGGCCAAAAATTATGCCATTGAACATTTGGCGGAACTGGCTGATCAGTTTACCAAGGAGGCGGAGAAGAAGGGTGCCATCGTTTATAGGGCCCATTCCCCTCAGGAGGTCAAGGATTACATTGCTAAACTAGCAGTGGAAAGAGATGTCAAAACCATAGTTAAATCTAAATCCATGGCCACCGAAGAGATCCATTTAAATAAGTATTTAATAGAAAAGGGCATTACCACCAAGGAAACGGATTTAGGGGAATGGATTATTCAATTAGCGGGGCATCGGCCCTCTCATATGGTGATGCCGGCAATTCATTTAACCAGGGAAGAAGTAGCGGATATTTTCTCTAAGGAAATTGATGAAAGGCTGGAAAGTGATATTCCCCGCCTTGTAAAGGTAGCCAAAAAGGAGCTAAGGCCCTATTATTTTGCAGCCGGAATGGGTATCACCGGCGCTAATATGGCAGTGGCCGAAAGCGGCACCTTGGTACTAGTTACCAATGAAGGCAACGCACGCTTGGTGGCAACTATGCCACCTATCCATGTGGCCGTGGTTGGCTTGGAAAAACTGGTCGCTTCCATAGACGATGTGCCCAAAATTTTAAAAGCACTGCCCAGAAGCGCCACTTCCCAAAAACTAACCAGTTATGTTACTGTAATTAACGGTCCGGTGCCTACCTTAGTGGAAGGACAGGAGCAGCCCAAAGAATTGCACATTATTTTAATGGACAATAACCGTAGTAAAATGCAGTCGGATCCCCTGTTCAAGGAGGCCTTGCGCTGCATTCGCTGCGCCAGTTGTCTAAATGTTTGTCCCGTTTATCGCTTGGTAGGCGGTCATGTTTTCGGCCATGTTTACGCAGGCGGTATAGGCACAATTCTGACCAATTATTTTAATGATTTTGAAGAAACTGCCGATATTCAAGCCCTCTGCATTTTCTGCGGTCGCTGTCAGGAATTTTGTCCGGCTGATATACCCCTACCGGATATGATTCTTAAGCTAAGGGAGGATAAAGCCGAGGAGGAAGGCCTGTCAACGATTGAAAAAGCTATCTTTGAAGGTGTGATGACTAACAGAAAACGCTTCCACGGCCTTTTGAAAGTTGCATCTAAGGGACAAAAACCTTTTGCTGCTAAGGATGCACCGTATATTAGGCATTTGCCCTTGTTCCTTGCCGGCCATACCAAGGACAGGAGCTTGCCCACAATTGCAGATGTTCCGCTAAGGGACAGGTTAAAAAAGAAGTCCGAAGGGGGGAGCGGGACTAATGAAAACCGATAAAACACCTATTAAAAAAGTGGCCCTTTATGCAGGCTGTTTAATTGATTTTGTTTATCCGGATTTAGGAGAGGATATTATAGAAGTTTTAAACCACTTTGGGGTAGAGGTTGTTTTTCCGGAAGGGCAAACCTGCTGTGGCGCTCCGGCTAAGTATAGCGGCGCAAAATCATCTGCCATCAAATTGGCCCAACAAAATGTCGAGGCCCTGGATAACCCCGAGTATGATGCGATTGTTTCTGCTTGCCCTACCTGTATTATAGTGGTGAGAGATGATTTTCTTAAGCTTTTAGGCGATGATCCTAAGTACAGTGAAGGGGCCAAAAGAATTCATGAGAAAACTAGGGATTTTACCGATTTGGTCATGGAGTTGGCCGGAGAGGAAAAATGGGCGGAATTAATGGAGGGGCCGAAGGTCACTTACCACGATTCCTGCCATTATAACCGCAGTCTAGGTCTAAAAGGGGTAGCTCGCAAGGCCTTAACCGAGCTGGCCGGATCCGAGCTAATAGAAATGGAGGGTTCGGATTTGTGCTGTGGTATGGGCGGTTCCTACACAGTGAAATTTCCTGAGCTTTCCGCCCCCATCCTGGCAAGGAAGCTTAGTTCGGTTGAACAAAGCGGTGCCGATGTGGTGGCCATGGACTGTCCCGGCTGTTTGATGCAAATTGGCGGCGGCCTGGATAAGCAAAATTCTAAGGTAGTAGCCAAGCATACAGCCACTATTTTGGCCGAAGCACTGAGAAAGCGGAAAAGCTGAAAGCTAAAAGCTGAAAGCTGAAAGCTAGAAGCTAGAAGCTAGAAGCTAAAAGCCGGGGGCTTTTAGCTTTTGTCCTTGCTTTTAAATAATCAGCTATGCTATAATCTGTTAATGGCACCCTCTTAGGGTGTCATTTGTCCCTGCCCCTTTTGGGGGCCGTTAGTCCAAAGGGAGGAGGTGACGCAAAATGCGCAATTATGAAACCCTTTATGTTTTGCAGCCGGGCTTGGAGGAGGAGCAATTAAACTCTGTTATCACTAAGTTTTCGGATTTAGTGGCTAATGCCGGTGGCGAAGTGGTCAGGGTAGACCGCTGGGGTAAGCGCAGACTAGCCTATGAGGTGAAAAAGCTACGCGAGGGATACTATGTTCTGATGTTGTTTAACGGAACAGCTTCCGTAGCCAAGGAGTTGGAGAGGGTCTTTAAGATTACTGATGAAGTAATTCGCCAACTTATTGTTCGTCTTGAAGATGGGCTGCCTGCCAATGAAGAGTCGGAAGAAGATGAAGTTAAAACCGAAACCGAAACCGAAATTGAAACCGAGACTGAAGTTGAAACAGAAACCGTGGAAGGGGAATAAGGCAAAAAACTCCAAAGGTGGTGCTTGCTTTGTTAAATAGGGTTATTTTAATCGGCAGACTTACACATGATCCCGAACTTCGTTATACATCCAGCGGGATAGCGGTTGCTAATTTTTCTTTAGCTGTAGAGCGCCCTTTTACCAATCAGCAAGGTGAGAGGGAAGTAGATTTTATCAGAATTATTACTTGGCGAAAATTAGCGGAAGTCTGTGCACAAAACCTTGGTAAGGGGAGATTGGTTGCAGTTGATGGCCGCTTACAAATCAGAAGTTATGAAGACCAAAACGGTGTCAAAAGACAGGTGGCGGAAGTAGTGGCCGATACAGTGCGTTTCTTGGATTGGCCCAAGGATAAGGGTGGGGGAGAATCTCGCACTGATGGTTTTGACAACTACGGAGATCCTTTTGCCGGCTCGGGCATTGATTTATCCGGTGAGGATTTCCCCCTATAAGATTTCCTGAGAAGGAGGGGAAAAAATGCGTCGAGAACGTAAACGTGCTCGCAAAAGAGTGTGTGCTTTTTGCGTAGATAAAGCTACTGCTATAGATTATAAGGATACACATCGCTTGCGTAGGTTTATAACTGAAAGGGGTAAGATTTTGCCCCGCAGAGTTACAGGTAACTGTGCTCATCATCAGAGAATGTTAACTTTGGCAATCAAAAGGGCCAGAAATATTGCTTTACTGCCCTTTACTGTAGATTGATTTAAAAGAGCCAAAATCTTAGTTCTAAAACCCGGGGAGCAACCGCTCCCCTTTTTTGGTATAAGCGGAAAGCAGAAAAGCTAAAGGCGTCAAGCCGAGGGCTCTAGGGTATTTTTTGGGGTCCTAGATTGCCGCGTCGCTACGCTCCTCGCAATGACACCAATGCAAGAAACTACAACAATGTCATTGCAAGCAAAGCGAAGCAATCCCAACCCAAAAGCAGTGCATTCAAAGGTTTTGGCAACTATTAGACCACGTTAGACAATGTTTGACCACTGCTAGACAAAGGCTAAAAGGCTCCGACTTTTAGCCCTAGCAGGAATCGGGTTTTAAAAAGAGAATTTTATATGAATAATAAGGATAACAGACAGCAAGGATAAAAAACCTAGCTTTAAATTCCCGGGAGGTGGTTATTTGCCTGTAAAAACCAGTAGTGTAGCTCAGGGAGCCTTGATGGCCGCAGTGGCTGCCATGTTGGGTTTGGTTTCCTTATTTATCCCTGTAATCGGTGCCGTTGCTACCGTTTTGTGGTCCATTCCCATTATTCTGCTGGCACTTCGCTTTGAGCTGCGAACAGCGGGCCTGAGCTTAATCGTTGCTTTAACCTTAATAGGGCTGGTTGCCGGACCGATTGCCGGCATCTCCCTAGGCTTAAAAAGCGGGCTGACTGCCTTGGTTTTTGGCTATGCTTTCAAAAAGAGCCTGTCCCCCGGTGTAAGCTTTTTAGCGGGGGGTTTAACATCAGCCATCGGCACTGCCTTAAGCCTTCTGATAGTTTTTTTAATTATGGGAGGAGCTTCTTTGGGTTTTGGGGAATTGGAATTGATGGTGGATCAGGTTTTGTCATTTTACGAAGAAACCGGCTTAATTAATGTGATGCTGACTCAAGGTCTGACCGTTGCAGAGTTTAGAGCCCAATTGATGCAGATAATGGCTTTAGTAGCGGCCTTAATTCCCGGTTCTTTAGTTTTGAGTTCTTTGTTTGCTGCCGGCATAACCTACCTTTTAGCCAGGGAAATTCTAAGAAGGATGGGGCAAACTTTTAAGCCGCTCCCCTCCTTTCAAAATTGGCAGCTACCCTGGTGGACTGTCTATGGGTTAATTGTCGGTCTGGCATTATTCTTGGGCGGGGATTATTTGGGCAGCAATTTTCTGAATGCCGCCGGTAAAAATATTATTTTCATTTATCTGCCTATTTTGTTGCTCAATGGTTTAGCGGTGGCCGTCTATTTCTATCATCACTGGACCATAACCGCTTTTATCAAAGTCTTTTTAGTGATTATGTTTTTAATTAATCTGCCTGTAACTCTCCCGTTGGTGATTTTAATAGGGGTTTTCGATCCCCTGTTTGATTATCGTAAAATAAAGTTTATTAGGAAAGAGGGGGAATAACCAAATGAAAGTTATTTTGTTAAAGGATGTTAAAAAGCTTGGGGAAAAAGGCGATGTGGTAGATGTGGCGGAAGGCTACGGCCGAAACTACCTAGTCCCCAGAGGTTTAGCCAAACCGGCCACAAAGGGCAGCTTAAAAGAAGTGGAGGAGCTCCAGGCAAGGGAAGGGGCCAGAGCACAAAAGCAACTGGAAACGGCACAAGGGCTGGGCGGTAAGCTTGCCGGCAAGGTAGTGGAAATACCTGCCAAGGCAGGAGATAAGGGACGCCTCTTCGGTTCCGTAACTAATAAGGAAGTGGCGGATGCCATCGAGGCCCAATACAAAATAAAGATAGATAGAAGAAAAATTGATTTAGCGGACGGAATAAAATCTTTGGGGGATCACCCGGTTACAATAAAACTACATGCCCAGGTTACTGTGGAAATGATTGTTAGGGTGTTCGGACAGTAAGAGAGGGGATTCACGGTGGAAAAAGCAAAAACAGGAGGGGAGATACTTTTTGAAAAAGCGGAAACCCCTACCCTTTTAAAAGTGGGGCTGGAAAAGCAAATCAATGCCTTTTACGATCTTCTTTGCCAGATTTACGGCACGGATAAGGTGGTTTTAAAAGCTAATAAATTGGAGGCTTTAAATCAAATTCGATCCAAAGACCTAAGTGAAAGGGTGTTGGGTCTGCAAAAATTAGTTTATGAGGATCCCACCATTGATGAGCTTTTACAAGAGGAAGAATTGGAGGAGGCCCTGGCGGAGATGGAGGTTGTGGTGGCGGACTATATAGCCGCCCAAGCTCTGGAGGACCGCCTGGAGCGTCTGATCGGAGATCGGATGCAGGAAAAGCACGAGGAATATTATAAAGAAATAAAATTGCAGCTTTTAAGGGAAGAGGGCCATGTTGAAAGCCCTCAGAGCTTGAAGAAGCTGGCTCAACTGGAGAAGATGGACCGGGTAAAATTGGCCGAACCGGTAATGGAAATTTTACGCCCTAAAAAGCTGAAAGAAATTAAGGGACAGGAACGGGCAATTACAGCCTTGGTTGCCAAGCTAATCTCTCCCTTTCCCCAGCATATGATTCTGTACGGCCCCCCTGGAGTGGGCAAAACTACGGCGGCAAGGCTGGCCTTGGAGGAAGCAAGAAAAATCAAGGGTTCCCCTTTTGGGAGGAAGGCTCCTTTTGTGGAAGTGGATGGGACCAGCTTACGCTGGGATCCTAGGGAAATTACTAACCCTCTACTGGGTTCTGTCCACGACCCCATTTACCAGGGAGCCCGGCGGGACTTGGCAGATACAGGTATTCCCGAACCTAAACCGGGTTTGGTTTCCCAGGCCCATGGGGGTATCTTGTTCATAGATGAAATAGGAGAAATGGATCCTCAACTTTTGAATAAGCTACTGAAAGTGCTGGAAGATAAAAGGGTGTATTTCGAATCCTCCTACTACGATGAGGAAGATGAGCAGACCCCTGGGTATATTAGAAAAATGTTCAGGGAGGGGCTGCCTGCGGACTTTGTTTTAATTGGAGCCACTACCAGGGACCCCAATACCATTAGCCCTGCTTTACGTTCTCGTTCGGCGGAAATTTATTTTGAGCCCTTAACTCCCGAAGATATCCGGGCCATTGTGGCTAATGCCGGGAAAAAGCTGAAAGTAAGGCTGGCTAAGGACGTACCCGCTTTAATCAGTGATTACACCATAGAGGGCAGAAAGGCAAACAATATTTTAGCGGATGCCTACGGTCTGGCCCTGTATCAGAAACTAAAGGACAAGACAGATAATAAAATTAGAATCGATCAGGAGCATATTTACCAGGTGGTACAAAATGCCCGACTTTCCCCCTATGTCAGCCAAAAGGCTTCCCAGGATGCAGAAGTGGGCCGAGTGTTTGCACTGGGTGTGTATGGCTTTGTGGGCAGCTTGATTGAAATAGAAGCAATGGCCTTGCCTGCCGGCCAAAAGGGTAAGGGCAAAATTCGTTTTAATGACACTGCGGGCAGTATGGCTAAGGATTCTGTTTTTAATGGAGCCGCCTTGGTAAAGAAGGTGATGGGTATGGAACTTGAGGATTATGATCTTCATGTGAATGTAATCGGGGGGGGCAATATTGACGGTCCCTCCGCGGGCACGGCTATTACCTTGGCTATTTTAAGTGCCGTTTCCGGGCAAAAGGTTAAACAAGATGTGGCAGTTACCGGCGAGATATCCCTCCAGGGCAAGGTAAAGCCTGTGGGAGGAATTGTGGAAAAAATTTATGGTGCCAAGCAGGCGGGCATCAAAAAGGTCCTGATTCCCACGGAAAATCTTAAGGACGTACCCTTGACATTACAAGGGATTGAAGTTGTCGGAGTAGAACAAATTCAAGATGCCTTGGCGGAGATTGTTTTTGTGTAGATCTGTGCCAGCGCGGTTTTTCGCTGCATAAAGGGGGACAATAAATGAGTGCCATTTACGATCGAATGCCGCCACAAAACCTGGAGGCGGAGCAATCGGTTCTGGGTTCCATGCTGCTGTCAAAGGATGCGGTGGATCAGGCCTCCGGCCTTTTAACGGGGAATGATTTTTATCGCGACGGACATCGCTATATCTATGAAGCCATGTTGGGCCTTTACGAAAAAGGCGAGCCCATTGATTTAGTAACCTTGGCAGAAGAGTTGAAGCAAAGGGATCTTTTAGAACGGGCCGGCGGCGCTTCTTATTTAACGGTTTTGGCCAATGTGGTGCCCACTGCGGCCAATGTGGAATATTACGCGAATATTGTTTCGGAAAAATCCTTGCTGCGCAAATTGATCATTGCTTGTACTACCATTGTGCAGAAAAGCTACGAAGCCGGTGAGGAGGTCGTGGCGATTTTGGACGAGGCGGAAAAGCTGATTATGCAGGTTTCCGGAGAACAGCGTCAAGAGGGCTTCGTGCATGTCAAACCTATTCTTTTGGACGTGATTGCTCAATTGGACAAGTTGGCTAAGCATAAGGGAGATGTTACCGGGGTGCCCACCTTTGTCAGCTTGGACCGCTACCTTTCCGGTTTGCATGACAGTGATTTAATTATTTGTGCTGCTCGGCCGGGAATGGGCAAAACCGCCTTTTGCTTGAATATTGCCCAAAGGGCTGCTATGAAATCAAATATCCCGGTGGCTATTTTCAGCTTGGAAATGTCCAAGGATCAACTGACCCAAAGGCTTTTGGCTGCCGAGGCCTTGGTTGATCAAAGCAAATTGCGGTCCGGCTATTTAACCGGTGAGGATTGGCAAAAGGTGACTTCAGCGGCGGCAAAAATATCCGGCGCCCCTATTTATATAGATGATACTCCCGGGATTACCGCTATGGAGATCAGGGCAAAAAGCAGGCGCCTGAAAACCGAAAAAGGCTTGGGACTTTTAATTGTTGATTACCTACAGTTAATGCAAGGGAGTCGCCGCTCAGAAAACCGGCAGCAGGAAATTTCGGAAATATCCCGCTCTCTTAAATCCCTAGCTAGGGAACTGGAAATTCCGGTCTTGGCTTTATCTCAATTGAGCAGAGCGGTGGAGCAGACCCAGGATAAAAAACCTTCCCTGAGTCATTTAAGGGAATCCGGTGCCCTGGAGCAGGATGCGGATGTGGTTTTATTTATTCATCGCCCGGATTATTATGATAAAGAGAGTGAGCAGCAAGGCATGGCCGAAATTATAGTGGCCAAGCATCGGCATGGCCCTACAGGTTCAGCGGAATTGGCCTTTGCTGCAGAGTATACCCGTTTCCTTGATTTGGCCAAGGAGCAAACTTCCTAGAATTTGAGGGTGAATTTTTATGTTGCTGGTCAGTGCTTGCTTGGCAGGCGTTAAATGTAAATATAATGCCGGGGATAATTATGATGAGGCGGTGGCTGGCTTAGTAAGGGAAGGCAAGGCCATTTTGGTCTGCCCTGAGCAGTTAGGGGGTCTGTGCACCCCGAGAAAGCCGGCGGAAATTATTCAGGGCTCGGGACAGGATGTGCTTTTAAGCAAGGCCGGAGTGGTTACCGAGGATGGACAGGATGTGACGGCAGCTTTCCTGCGGGGTGCAGTAGAAACGCTGAAAATTGCCCAATTGGTGAAAGCCCGGGGTGTTATTCTGAAAGACGGAAGCCCATCCTGTGGGAGTAAACTAATTTATGACGGCAGCTTCAAGGGTCTTAAAAAGCGGGGAGAAGGGGTAACCGCCGCCCTGCTGAAGAATGAAGGATACCCGGTTTTTTCCGAGCAGACGGATTTAAAAAGATTCTTGGAAGAAGGGGGTTGACAGGGATGCAAGGAATTGCAAAAGGCGCTATTATAGCAGCGGTGTATGTGGTCTTGTGCCTTGCTTTTCAGCCTTTGTCCTATGGTGTGATTCAGCTTCGTTTTGCAGAGGCGCTGACTCTTTTGCCGCTACTCTACGTGGAAGCTATTCCGGGGGTTTTTCTAGGTGCTCTGATCGCCAATATTTTTGGAGGCTTGGGCTTGGTAGATATTTTGGGGGGCAGCTTTGTCACCTTAATTGCCGCTTATTTTACTTACCAGCTAAGGGATTCCTTTTTAGCCTACCTTTCTCCCGTGATTTTTAACGGATTCCTGGTCAGTGCTTATTTACATCTTTTATTTGGTTGGCCCTACTGGTTGACGGTCTTTAGCATCAGCCTAAGCGAGGCTTTGGTGGTCTTTACCCTAGGAAGGGGTTTAGTGCATTTATTGAGGAAGTATTCCATTGGCCTTGAAAGGTAGCTACAGCTGTTTAAAGGCTATCGGCTGTTAAGTGCAGTATATTTTTAATTTCAAGATAGGAGGCGATAGGGGTGAAAGCACGAGAACTGGCATTAGGGGGGCTTTTTACCGCCTTTTCCCTATTAATACCCCTAACTTTTGGCCCGTATTTAAGAATACTTGTCGGTCCCTTCAGTGCAACTCTGGCTTCTCATGTGCCCTTGTTTTTAGCGGCTTTAGTGAGTCCTATGGCAGCGGCCACTGTTGGGGCTGCTTCGGCTTTTGGTTTTTTGGTAACTACCACCCCGGTAATAGCGGCCAGAGCCCTGAGCCATATTGTGGTAGGTTTTACGGCTGCAGTTGTTGTTAAAAATGGGAAACCGCTTTATTCAGCCCTCTTAGTGGCTCTGCCCGTTCATGCCATTTTAGAAGCCCTGGTGGTAGTGCCCTTTGGCTTTGATTTATACAATGTAGGGGTAGTGGTCGGGGTGGGAACAGCTTTGCACCACCTAATGGATTCCGCAATTGCTTTAGGGATTGTTAAAGTGTTGGGTCTGGAGCGGTTGACTGCTTGGGCCAGATATGAGTAACAAAAAGGCGAAAAAGTACGCCATTAGCTGCTCTTTTTAAAAAAAACCGGCAAAAAGGAGGAGATAACCGCCTTTACGTCGAAAGTTTGTCAAGTTCTGCAAATTCCACGGGAACAAGAGTTGTTGAGGAAGCAGTTACAGAATTAGCAGCAGCAGTTGCTATAATGAACCGGGGGTCTGTTAAAATGGAACGACCGGAGGCAAAAATTCTAATAGTAGATGACAGCAGGCTGGAAAGAAAAATGTTAAACGGTTTTCTGGCTTTTTTAGGTTACGAGGTTGTTGAAGATGACGGAAGCCAGGATACCATTGAGCTTGTTCGGAAGTTAAAGCCGGACTTGATTATTTTGGATTTAATTTTAGGCGAAAAAGACGGTACGGAAATTTGTTATGCCATTAAGGCTGATGAAGAAATACGCTTAATTCCGGTGGTTATGATTACCGGTTATGCAGATAAGCAAGCCCGCCTAAGAGGTATTGAAGCCGGGGCCGAAGATTTTTTAATCAAGCCCATTGATCGAAGTGAATTGGCCGCCAGAGTCAGATCATTGCTTAGAGTTAAAGAATATTATGAATATGCTAAGAAAAAAGAGTACTATCAGGCCTTGGAGGAGCAGGTTAAAAAGCAAACCCGTCAACTGGAAACTGCCCTAGCCGAATTAAAGGAAAACAACGTTAACCTCACTAAAGCCCATCTGGATACCATGTATCGGCTGTCCATCGCGGCGGAATACAGGGATGAGGATACGGCAGGTCATATTAGAAGGATTAGCCATTATTCTTCCGAAATTGCAAGGCAATTAGGGCTGCCCCCCAAAATGGTGAATAATATTTACCATGCCAGCCCTCTCCATGATGTAGGTAAGATTGGAGTGCCCGACCACATACTTTTGCGTCCGGGAGAATTAAGCCCGGAAGAATGGCAGATCATGAAATCTCATACAGTAATAGGGGGCAGAATTTTAGAGGGCTCTAAATCAGAATTGATGCAGATGGCCGAACAAATTGCCGTTTCCCACCATGAACGTTTTGACGGCTCCGGCTACCCCCACGGGTTGAAAGAGAACCAGATTCCTTTGGCAGGCAGAATCGTTGCCTTGGCCGATGTTTTTGATGCCTTGACTAGCAAAAGGATTTATAAGCCTGTCTATTCCAATGAATATGCCCTGGAATACATAAAAAAATCTTCAGGTAAGCATTTTGATCCCGAGATAATTGGGGCCTTTTTTAAAGGACAAAATGATATTTTAGCCATTCAAGATCAATTCAAGGAAGACTTTGTGGCTAAAGCCACCACGAGATAAGCCGGGTTAATAAGTCTGTTTGAAAAAATCAGTGCTGCGGGAAATTCTTTGGGATGGGAGATTATTGGAATGAGCTTAAAAAACGGTATGCCAATGGATTTGAAACCGATTAGAACAAAAAAAATTTACATGGAGATTGTAGAGCAAATTAAAGAGTTATTTGCTTCCGGCAATCTTCGCCCCGGGGATAAACTTTTATCCGAAAGGGAGTTGGCCGAGCGCCTGCAGGTAAGCAGGGCCTCCGTGCGTGAGGCTTTGAGTGCTCTGGAAGCTATGGGTTTGCTGGAAATCCGCCCCGGAGAGGGAACCTTTATCAGGCTTACCAGCGTGGATAGCATTATTGAGCCCCTCGCTCTGTTGTTGCTGGTGGAGAAGGATCAGGTCCGGGAGCTTTATGAAGTTCGGAAAATTATGGAGGTTGAAACCGCAGGCTTAGCCGCCTTAAGGGCTCAGCCGGAAGAAATAGAAAGACTGGGCAGTATTGTTATTCGCATGGAATGGGATTTGCACCGGGGGGATCTGGGTGAGCTGGCTGATTTGGACTTTCATATGACAATTGCGGAAATGGCCGGTAACTCCATTTTATTGCGTTTAATGAACACCATTTCCGATTCCATGAGGCAGTTGCTCATTACAGCCAGAACCAGTCTGTATGCGGAGCCGGCAAATGCCCGTATCTTGTTAACTCAGCATAGGGAAATTATGAAGGCCATTGAAAACCAGGATCACATCGGCGCGAAAAAAGCCATGTTTGACCACCTGGTTTACGTAGAAAAGAATCTCCTCGGTTAGCTTGGGGCTGCTTAAAATAGTAAACAAAAAAAAGTGGTTGACAGGGGCTATTTTTTCATGTAGCATCTAAAAACGTGAGGCATGAGCCATTAGCTCAGTCGGCAGAGCACCTGACTTTTAATCAGGGTGTCCCGCGTTCGAGTCGCGGATGGCTCACCAAATTATGGCCCGTTGGTCAAGCGGTTAAGACATCGGCCTTTCACGCCGGTATCAGGGGTTCGATTCCCCTACGGGTCACCAGTTTTATTTGCAATAATCTTTGCCTCGGTAGCTCAGTCGGTAGAGCAGAGGACTGAAAATCCTCGTGTCGGCGGTTCGATTCCGCCCTGAGGCACCATTTTTGGTTAGGACTACGGCTTAAAATTGGCAGATAGGTAAAAAACTTTTGCCAATTTTGTGCTAGGCCTAGACTTTTTTGTAGTTTTGGTCTACTATAATAACAGACAAGCAAATACTTGTTATCAGGGCTTCGGCTTTAGAAAGGGGCGATATTGCATGTTTGGATTTTTACCTAGTATTGGTCCGTGGGAACTCATTCTTATTTTAGCGATTGCATTAATAATTTTTGGTCCCGGAAAACTGCCGGAAGTGGGCAAGGCCTTGGGCAGAGGTCTAAGGGAATTCAGAGGTGCGGCTAAAGATGCTACTGAACAAATTAGTATAGAAACTAAAGCGGAAGAAAAGAAAGAAACTCAAGAATAGGCCGAGGCTTATAATGGGATGGGTTAACGCCTGTCCCTTTTTTGTTGAAAAGCGGAAAGCGGAAGGCTGAAGGTTTTTGGGTATTTCTTTGGGGTCGGTGGAAAGTAGAAAGTAGAAAGTGGAAAGTAGAAAAAGGCCTTTGTCTAGCAGTGGTCAAACATTGTCTAATGTGGTTAAACATTGTCTAACATGGTCTAACGTGGCCTAACATGGTCTAATAGTTGTCAAAACCTTTGAATGCACTGCTTTCGGGTTGAGATTGCTTCGCTTTGCTCGCAATGACGTTGTCGTGGATTCTTGCATTGGTGTCATTGCGAGGAGCGTAGCGACGTGGCAATCTGGGACGCAAAAGGAATGTGCGTAGAGGTTTTCCCCTCCTGCCGCACGACCGTCCCCGGGAAATTAAAGTTGCCTTTATTCCTAAGTTTCGAGCCTTCAGCTCTAGGCTTTATGCTTTTAGCTAAATAATTTTAAAAAAAAGTGCAAGTTTTTTGTAGAAAAGTAGGTATGTTAATTATAGAGGGTAAGGAAGTGATAGGTTGACACAACACACTGATCTTGTCCTGATAGAAAAAACTCTAAACGGCGATAGAATAGCCTTTGGCGAGCTAATCGAAAAATATCAAAAGCAAATATATAGTCTGGCCTATCGCTTAACTAATAATGCAGATGATGCACAAGATTTGGCCCAAGAGATTTTTATCAAAGTTTATCAGGTTTTAAGCAAGTATGATCAAGAACGTCCCTTTTTCCCCTGGCTGTACCGGGTAGCCACTAATGTCTGCTACACAGAATTAAGAAGGAAGCCCAATGGGGAAGTTTCTCTGGAAAAGGTAATTGAGGTGGGCTCACTTATTCCTATCAGCCCTGAGCAACCGGAGGAGGAGTATGTTCAAAAAGAAACCCAAATGCTGGTGCAGCAAGCTCTGGCAGAGTTGCCTGAAAATTATCGCGTTCCAATGGTGTTGCGTTATTTGGAGGAGCTTTCCTATCAGGAAATTGCCGATGCCATGGAATTGCCTTTAACTACAATAGAAACCCGGCTTTACCGGGGAAGAATATTATTACAAAAAAGATTAAATTTAGTCTTTGAAAGGGGGTTAACAAATGAGATGTCAGGAAGCTAAAACAATGCTCTATGCTTACTTAGATCACAGTCTGAGGGATGAAATAGAAAGGGAGCTTTTTATGCATTTATCCCATTGTCCCGACTGTCGGCAAGAATTGGGCTATGCCAGACAAACTCATGCCCTCTTAGAGAAATATTGCACTATAGTGGAACCTCCTAAAAATTTTGGTGCCGGTGTGATGAAGGCCATTGGTCAGTTGGAGCAGCAAAAAGCTGCCCAAAGGAAGGCCGCTTCCAAAAAGCTTGGCAGGGAGAGCAAGGACCTTGTCTGGAACTTCAAAAGACTGGGACAGGTGGCCTCGGTGGCAATTTTGGCAACAGCTCTTTGGTGGGCCTCCTTTTCCGGCAGCGGTCCTCAAATTGCTAAAATATTTGGACCCGATCAGCCTTTTGCCGGCAAAATAGTTGAGGTGCCGGACCCCGGTGGCCATAAGTTTACAAATACGGACCCGGCCAATAAAGGTCAACAGGGCAAAATGCCCGATGGAGACAACCCGGAGCTTACCCCACCCGCCGATGGAGATTTTCCTGGTGGGGAGGAATCCTTAAAAGGACCCGGTGGTGAAGAAACGGGCGGCCTAGTTGAAATCCCGGAACAAAAGGGCGACGATGATGATTTAATTAAAGCAGGCGGCGAGACCGATACGGAACCGGCCCCCGGTCAAGAAGTTTATGATCCGGTACCCGTTCCTGAGATACAGGAACCCAGCGGCACCATAGTGGCTGCCGGAGCAAAGCAAAACGAAGTCATTAAGAGCGTTCTTCTGGAGAAGGTCAATGTTAAAGAATTAGGAGACACCTATAAATTTGTGGCAGCAGAGGTAGAAAAAGAGATAGGATTAACGGGTTTGGATGGCAAGGCTGTTGGCTCACCGGCGGGTAGCGAACTGGTCTACGGAAAAGAAGGTAAAATCTATCTTGCCTCCAGCCTGGCTGACGAAGGAGAAATTATTGGAGAGCCGGGGGGCAAGGTATTAGGATTGGCCTGGGCCCGAGATGGTAAATCTTTAGCAGCTAATGTTATGGGCAGCAGAGGCCAGCAAGGCTTATGGGCCGGCAATGTTAACGGGGGCTGGCAGTTGTTGGTGGAAATTGGAGGAGGCAAGGAAATTTCCTGGTCCCCTGACGGGGAAAAGGTGGCTTTCACTGATCACAGGGGAATGGCCTATGTATTAACTTTCCAAGACGGGGTTAAGGACAAATTATACCCGATTACGCGAGAGCTCGGTAATTCGGAAGCCAGCGAGCTGGCTTGGTCGGTAAACTCGGATGCTCTGCTAATGAAATGGGCTGCTTCCGGTGAAGGAGTGGCTACCTGGATGGCAACCTTACCTTAGCGGGTGTGGTTACTAGTCTTGGTTAAACCGAAAAAATATTATTAAAAAGGTCCGTGGGGACCTTTTTTTTGATAATTTCCAAGTGAAAAACAAAAATGCTTCTATTAAAGGTCAAGCAAAGGTTGACTTGCCAATTTAGGGTGGTAAGATTAAAATAGTAAATTTTTTGATCACTAAACAGCTACAGGACTTTTAGTTCTGAGTCTTCAGCCATTAATACCAAGGGAGCGATTTTGATTGAGTATAGTTAGTAATCTGCAAAAAAACATTTGCTCGGCCTTAAAAAAAGCCGCTTTAACAGGCAGGGAAAAAGGGGAATTGGTTTTTGAGGAACTGCCTGACTTTGTTCTGGAAGTGCCAAGAGAAAAAAGTCATGGTGATTTTGCTACCAACCTTGCTATGCTGCTGACTAAAAAGGCAAAAATGCCCCCTAGGCAAATAGCGGAGGTATTGGTTAAGCATTTTTCCCGGCAAAATACCTGGGTTGAGGAGTTGGAGATTGCGGGACCGGGCTTTATTAATTTTCGCCTTGATACCGGGTGGCTTGACCGGGTTCTGCCCCAGGTGGAGCTTCTGGGAGAAAAATATGGACATTCCCGGGTTGGTGCGGGACAAAAGGTACAAGTGGAATTTGTCAGTGCCAATCCCACCGGCTTGCTGCACATGGGTAATGCCAGAGGTGCCGCTTTAGGGGATACCATTGCCAACTTGCTAGCTGCCGCGGGCTTTGAGGTGGAAAGAGAATATTATATCAATGACGCAGGCAATCAAATTGAAAACTTCGGAAAATCTTTGGAGGCCCGCTACTTACAAGCCTTTGGCCAGGATGTTCCTTTTCCTGATGAGGGCTACCATGGTGAGGATATTTTAGCGACCGTTAATAGAATTATTGAACAAGACGGGGATAAATACCTTGGCATTGACAGTGGCCTCAGGCGGGAATTTTTGATTAAGTTTGGCTTGGAAGAAAAATTGTCACATATCAGAGCTGTCCTGGAGCGTTTCGGGGTTCGCTATGATCGCTGGTTCAGCGAGCAATCCCTTCACGACAGCGGCATGATTGAGGCTGTCCTGAAAGAGCTGGATCAAAACGGCTATGTTTACGAAGAAGAAGGGGCCCTCTGGCTAAAAGGCACAGACCTGGGCCTGGAAAAGGATGAAGTCCTGGTTAAAAACAACGGCTTGCCTACTTACTATGCAGCGGATATTGCCTACCATTTGGATAAGCTGAAAAGGGGTTTTACCTGGATGATTAACCTTTGGGGGGCAGATCATTTTTCCCATGTTGCCAGAATGGAGGCCGGTTTGCAAGCCCTGGGTCATGACCCTAAACAGTTGACCGTAGTGGTGATGCAGCTTGTTCGTTTATTTTCCCAAGGAGAAATAATCAGGATGTCAAAAAGAACAGGCCAATATATTACCCTCAGTGAATTAATGGATGAAGTAGGTACCGATGCTGCCCGCTATTTCTTTGTGATGCGCAGCGCCGATAGCCACTTGGATTTTGATTTGGATTTGGCTAAAGAGGAATCAAGTGAGAACCCGGTTTATTATGTTCAATACGCCCATGCTCGCATATCCAGTATCTTAAGGCAGGCCGCCGAGGAAGGCATCCAACTGAAGTCAATTTCCCAGTGCAATCCTTTGCTGTTGCGGGATTCCTCCGAGCTGGAGCTGTTGAGGAAGCTGGCCGATTTTCCTGAAGTAGTCAGGGAGGCCGCTTTAGCATTGGAGCCTCACCGCCTAACACGTTTTGCCGGTGAATTGGCCGGGTTGTTTCACGCATTTTATACCAACTGCCGGGTATTGAACTCAGATCCGGAGCTAAGGGATGTACGCTTGGTACTGGTCAATGCCACTAAAACCACCCTGCAAAACCTACTGAAATTAATTGGCGTAAAGGCACCGGAAAGAATGTAAAATTGACAGCCTTGAGGGGAAAGGCTAAAATTAATAGAGCTAATTGCACAGGAGGAACAACATGGCAAAACATATTTTTGTAACGGGGGGAGTTACCTCCTCTCTGGGGAAAGGAATTACCACCGCGGCCTTGGGCATGTTACTAAAAAGCAGGGGCCTAAAGGTAGCCGTACAAAAGCTGGATCCTTATATTAATGTGGACCCGGGCAATATGAGTCCCTACCAGCACGGAGAAGTTTTCGTGACCGAGGACGGGGCTGAAACAGATCTGGACTTAGGCCACTATGAAAGGTTTATTGACACCAATTTAACCAGAAACAGCAGTGTTACCACGGGTAAAATTTATGAAGCCGTGATTTCTAAAGAACGGAAAGGGGAATATGGCGGTAGCACCGTCCAAGTGATTCCCCATATCACCAATGAGATTAAAGATAGAATTTACAGGTTGGACAAGGAAGGCAATCCCGATGTGGTTATCACGGAAATCGGCGGGACGGTGGGTGATATAGAATCCCTGCCCTTTTTGGAGGCTATCAGACAAATAAAAAGTGATATCGGCAAGGAAAGTGCCATCTATATCCATGTTACATTAGTGCCGTATCTGTCAGCGGCGGGAGAAGCCAAAACAAAACCCACCCAACATAGCGTAAAAGAGCTGAGAAGCATCGGTATTCAGCCGGATATTATTGTTTGCCGGGCGGAAATGCCTCTTTCCAGGGAAATGGAAGAAAAAATAGCCCTCTTTTGCGATATTGACCAAGAGGCGGTTATCCAGAACGTAGATGTGAAAACAATTTATCAGGTGCCTTTAATGATGAAAAACGAAGGTCTAGATGATATAGTCATAGAAAAAATGAAGCTTAATTGCGGCCCCACAGATTTATCCGGTTGGCTGGCTCTTTTGGATAAGGTAAATAACCCCCAACACTTTATTAAGATTGGCCTGGTAGGGAAATATGTTGAACTTCAGGATGCCTACTTAAGTGTAATAGAATCCTTAAGACATGCAGGTGCTCATCATCAAACAGAGGTTTCTATTAAGTGGATCAGCGCCAGTGATTTGGAACAAGCGGTTGAGCTGCAGGACTACTTTAGTGACATTGACGCTATTTTAGTGCCCGGGGGCTTTGGGGATCGGGGTATGGAGGGTAAAATCAGGGCAATTAACTGGGCTAGGGAAAAACAAATTCCCTTCTTTGGTATTTGCCTGGGAATGCAATTAATGGCAGTGGAATACGCTAGAAATGTTTGTTCCTTGGATAATGCCCATAGCACGGAATTTAAGGAAGATGCGGAACACCCGATTATCAGCCTCTTGCCTGAGGCGGCCATGCGCTTGGGAAGCTTTGCTGTTAATCTTTCTATGGGGTCTAAGGCTTATGCTGCGTATGGGCAAAGGGAAATCCAGGAGAGGCATCGCCACCGTTATGGATTCAACCTGGAGTACATAGAGCAATTGGAAAAAGAGGGAATGAAGTTTACCGGACTATCCTCAGATGGAAAGGTTGTAGAAATTATGGAGCTTCCCGACCACCCCTGGTTTGTGGGTACCCAGTTTCACCCGGAATTTAAATCCCGTTTAAATAGGCCCCACCCATTATTTACAGCCTTTGTAGCGGCTGCACTGAAGCATAGTGCGGCCAAAGTTTGATTTGTTAAATCATTGATCTTTTAAATGTCAACAAGAACTTAGTTCAAAGGGGGCTACCCTTTTGGCAAAAAATTTATATTGCCAATGGGGTTTAAACTCCCTTTTTTGTTTTTTGGGGCCCATGTAGTTAAAAGCAATTTTTTACAGCCAATAACGACTTAAATATTAGTAAATATTTAAGTTGAGTAGGAATAAGCATTTAGTTAGGGTAGCCTTTTTTGCGGCTTTTAAAGAAACTTTACACTGGTGGGAAGGATTATGCCATACAATTCCGAAGAATTAAAAGAAAAGGGCTTAGGTATTCTGATAGTAGATGATGAATCCCATATTAGGTTTTTAGTTGGTGAGGCACTTAAAGGAGAAGGGCGAACAATACACCTGGCAGCCTCGGGCAGGCAGGCGATTGCCCTTTTGGAGCAGGTAGCGGTTGATATTGTTTTTTTGGATTTAAAAATGCCTGGGTTGAACGGACTGGATGTTTTTAAGTTACTGCAACAGCAAGGCTTTGCCGGGAAAGTAGTTTTGATGACTGCCAACGGGGAAGGGGATCTGCTTGAGGAGGCTAAGTCTCTGGGACTAAAAAAGTTTTTAATTAAGCCCTTTGATCTTGCAGAATTAAATCAGATAATCGAAGGTAAATAGTCTATTTATCACTTCAGTTTAGCAGGAAATTTCTTTAGAGTCTAGAATAAAGAATAATGGGAGGTGATGCTGCAATGTTGTTTGATTTAAGTACCACAATAGTGTTGTTTTGCCCAAGCTGCGGCAGTTTAAGTTGGCATGTCCTTTCCTTGTTTTCTTTTAATAAGCAAAAGAGAGCTTTTATCTGTGATTGCAATGCTGTTATTTTGACCGTTGAAAAGAAAAAAGATTCCTACAGCTTTACCACCGGCTGCGATTATTGTGGAATGATGCATACCCATTTATTCACCAGAGAGGAATTGTTATCAAGCACCATACATGAATTGACTTGCCCTGAAGTACAGGGCGTTATCGGTTTAATTGGTCCCAGGAGCGAATTAAAGGCGCATCTGGAAAAGCATCAATCCTCTCTGTCGGAGTTGGCTTTAGAGATCGATTCAGGTGATTACTTTGAAAATTCTTCTGTAATGCTGGAGATTCTTGAAAAGATTGATGCTTTGGTAGAAGCGGACGAATTTCGTTGTGCTTGTGGTAACAAGCAAATAGAAATCGAGATCCTGCCGGATCAATTGGAGTTTCGTTGCTTTGAATGTAACCGGGAATTTTTTATCCCTGCTATTGAGGCGGTAGATTTGGATATCTTTGATCTTAATGGGTTTTTGCCCAAAGGCTGGCCAAGCGGGAAAGGGGCCGATCATAAATCTAAGGGGCGTTTACGGTTAAAAAGTCATCCCGAATAAAATACTATAAAGTCTAAGCATTACAAGGGTAACATTAGGCAAAAATAAAATTAAATAGAAAGGGGTTTTTAAATTGGCATTAGTAACTTTAACGGAACTAATGGAGAAGGCTGAGGCGGGGAAGTATGCCGTAGGGGCGTTTAACTGCAATAATATGGAGATTGTCCAAGCCATTGTTGAAGCCGCAGAAGAGGAAGAATCCCCTGTTATTGTGCAAGCTAGTCAGGGAGCTATTAAATATGCAGGTCTGGCTTATATTACAGCCATGACAAAATTAGCTGCTGCCAGAGTCAGCGTGCCTGTGGCACTGCATTTGGATCACGGCACCAGTTTTGAACAGGTAGTTCAATGCATTAGGGAAGGCTTTAGTTCGGTAATGATTGATGGATCAAAATTGGCATTGGAAGACAATATTGTCCTCACCAATAAGGTTATGGAGGTTGCCAGAAGCGTGGGTGTGTCCGTAGAGGCCGAATTGGGTAAAATAGGTGGTACCGAGGATGATATTTCCGTAAGTGACCGGGAAGCTACCATGACAGATCCGCAGGAAGCAAAATATTTTGTAGAGCAAACCAAGGTGGATGCCTTAGCGGTAGCCATTGGTACAGCCCACGGCCAGTATAGGGGTATCCCCGAGTTGGACTTTGAGAGGTTAATAAAAATTAAGGAATTGGTGGATATTCCGATTGTTTTACATGGTTCCTCCGGAGTTCCTGATGAGGCCTTAAGGAGAGCTGTAGAATTGGGAGTCAGAAAGATTAATATTGATACCAATATTCGAGAGGCCTTTGTTAAGGGAGTCAGAAGGGTTCTAGAAGAAAACCCGAAGGAAATTGACCCCAGAAAAATCCTTGGCCCCGCCAAAGCAGAAATGAAAGCAATTATTAGAGAAAAAATCAGGCTGTTCGGCTCCAGCGGCAAAGCCTAAAGCCGAGGGCTTTTGGCTTTTGTCCAGCGGTCGTCAACGCCCCTTGGGCGCAGTAGAAAGTGGAAGGTAGAAGGATTGTGATGCTTTGGAGATGATTCTTTACTTCGCTGTGCCGTATTCAAAATGACACAAAAATGGTTTTTTTCTACCTTCTACCACGTGTAAGCAATATTAGACCACATTAGACCACAGACCCAAAAGAACTACATGCAAGAGCAACCGATTGGCCATTGCTTGGCAACCGCTTGACTACATTCTTACAAGCTTGTCTATCTTCTACTTGCAACTTTCTACCGACCCCAAAGAAATACCCCAAAGCCACCAGCTTTATGCCATCAGCTTTCACAAAAAGGAGGAACAACAAATGCAACTTTTCTTAGATACAGCCAATTTAAACGAAATTCGTGAGGCATATGATTTAGGAGTAATTAGCGGTGTCACCACCAACCCTTCTTTAATTGCTAAAGAGGGTCGAAACTTTGAAGAAGTGGTTCAGGAAATTGCCGCCATTGTAGATGGCCCCATCAGTGCGGAAGTTATTGATCTAAAATGGGAGAGAATGGTTAAGGAGGGCCAAGAATTGGCCAAAATACATCCCAATATTGTAATCAAAATACCCATGACTGATGATGGCTTAAAGGCGGTAAAAGCCCTGGCTGCCCAAGGCATCAAAACTAATATGACCTTGGTGTTTTCCTCCAACCAGGCTCTTTTGGCAGCTTTGGCCGGGGCAAGTTATGTCAGTCCCTTTGTCGGTAGATTGGATGATGTGGGGCAGAATGGAATGGATTTAGTAAAGGAGCTTGTTCAGATTTTCAAACAGTATGGTTTCGCTACAAAGGTTATTGCAGCAAGCATTAGACATCCTCAGCATGTAATACAAGCAGCCTTGCTGGGGGCGGATATTGCCACAGTTCCTTACAAAACCCTTCAGCAGATGGTAAAGCACCCCCTAACAGATTTAGGAATAAAACGTTTTCTGGCAGATTGGAAAGGATTGCAGGCGTAAGTACGCGCCGGGGGTGATTATCGGTGGGGCGGGTAGTGGGAAGTGGAAAAATGCTTTGTCTAATGTGGTCAAATATTGTCCAACATGGTCTAACATGGTCTAATAGTTGTCTAACATGGTCTAATGGTTGTCAAAACCTTTGAATGCACTGCTTTTGGGTTGAGATTGCTTTGCCTTGCTCGCAATGACGTTCAAGATGCAAGAGGCAAGAGGCAAGATGCAAGAAGCAGG
>Ga0265293_10003781_pt1 | contig 27647 bp, 25 predicted proteins | sample Munlanlewell138R_FD_192505 | JGI IMG/M metagenome (GOLD analysis project Ga0265293, IMG submission 192505) | Leachate microbial communities from a municipal landfill in Southern Ontario, Canada - Leachate well 138R | ecosystem: Engineered > Solid waste > Landfill > Unclassified | place: Canada...
TCCGCTTAGCCCGGATCAACGGAATCTTGGGTAGTGTCGATGCTAACCAGGGCGATGAACTCTTGGGTTGGGATACAGACCAATTCCCAACAAACCTATATACCACTACCTTGGCTATGTATGAGATTCTGCTCAATGGCGGTTTGGCCCCAGGTGGTCTCAACTTCGACGCTAAGGTACGCAGAGGTTCCTTTGAGCCAATGGATCTCTTCTACGCTCACATTGCAGGTATGGACGCCTTTGCCCATGGCCTGTTGGCAGCCCAACGTCTCTTGGAGACCCAAGAACTAGAACAGTTTGTCCAAGAACGCTATAAGAGCTGGGCGAGCGGTATTGGTGCCAAGATCGTTCAAGGCCAAGTTGGCCTAAAGGAACTCAGCGAGTATGCTATGGCAAATGATCAGATCACGCATACTTCTGGACGCCAAGAATTGCTGGAAGCCATCTTAAATCGCTATATCGTAGAAGCTTAGGTCAATCGTGGAGAGGTGCCTTTGGGCACCTCTCTTCTTGCCTAGGCGACCACTGTGACAATCCCAAGGTGGAAACTTGTCATTGACAACCATTTTCCCAACCCTTATAATTAATGCAATTCAAACAACCGAAAGACGTTGAAGGGGATAAAGTAGGTTTTAGTACCAATTTGTAGAGATCTGGTGGGTGGTGCAAACCAGTAATTGCCTAAAACTGAAGTTACACCCTGGAGTTGCCGACTGAAAGAAGAGTAGGTCGTGACGTGTGCCAGCGTTAGTGGCTGCGGGGGTGATGGCCCCCTAGAGGGAATCTTTGCACGAGATTACGTGTTAAGATTAAACCAGGTGGTACCGCGGCTAAGAGTCGTCCTGTAATAGGACGGCTTTTTTGTTTGAAAAAATATGAGGAGTGGTGAAGATGAAGGAAAGCAAACTCTTTAGTGGCCAGCGGATACCTCTGGAGATGCACAAACCAAAGATCGTGCAGAAACTATCCTTGGTGCCCACGGCCCGGCGCCTTCAGGCAATCCGGGAGGCGGGTTTTAACACGTTCTTGCTAAAGAACGACGATGTGTTTTTGGATCTACTTACCGACAGTGGCGTCAATGCCATGAGCGATCGGCAGCAAGCGGCCATGATGGTGGCGGATGATAGCTACGCGGGGTCGAGGACTTTTAGCCGACTAGAGCATACTTGCCGAGAGCTCTTTGGGATGAAGCATTTCCTACCAGCCCATCAAGGGAGGGCCTGCGAAAATGTGATAGCGCAAACCTTGGTGAAGCCAGGATCGGTCGTTATTACAAACTATCACTTTACAACAACAAAGGCCCATGTTGTGCGAAATGGCGGAACCATCGTGGAGCTTCCCATTGCCGAGGCTCTTAAAACCACAAGCGACCATCCCTTCAAGGGGAATATGGATTTGAGCCGTCTAGGCGCCCTCATAGAGGAACGGGGCGGTGAGAATATTGCCTTTGTGAGGATGGAAGCAGGGACCAATCTCATTGGAGGTCAGCCTTTTTCATTGGAAAACCTAGACGGTGTGCGAAGAATCTGTGATGCACATGGAGTTTTGCTTGTCCTAGACGCAAGTCTGTTGGCCGACAATCTCCATTTTATCAAGCAAAGGGAAGGCCAATGCCAAGACCTTAGTATTCGGGAAATCACTAGGAAGATCTGCGATCTTGTGCATTTGCTCTACTTTTCAGGGCGAAAGCTTGGCTGTGCAAGGGGAGGAGGTCTTTGCACCGATAGGGATGATTTGTACCAGGCCATGCGGGAGTTGATTCCCCTCTATGAAGGCTTCTTGACTTATGGCGGCATGTCTGTAAGGGAGATGGAAGCCATGGCTGTCGGGCTCGAGGAAACTATGGACGAGGAGATGATCAACCAAGCCCCGGAATTCATCGCCTACATGGTGACGGAACTGGACAAACGGGGGATTCCCGTAGTGACGCCCCCTGGTGGTCTGGGATGTCATATCAACGCACGGGAATTTGTTGACCATATTCCTCAGGAGGAATATCCAGCCGGTGCGTTAGCTGCAGCATTATACATTGTCAGTGGAATCCGGGGTATGGAGAGGGGAACTCTCTCTGAAGAGCGTGACGAAGCCGGAAACGAGTGTCTAGCTGATCTCGAGCTCGTGCGATTGGCCCTGCCCCGCAGGGTATACACGCTGTCCCACGTACAGTATGCCATCGATCGCATTGCCTGGCTGTATAAGCATCGCGAGATGATCGGCGGCCTTACATTCGTAGATGAGCCCAAGACACTCCGCTTTTTCCTCGGCCGTTTAGATGCCCTTTCTGATTGGCCAGAACGACTGGGTAAGAAGTTTGAAAGTGACTTACGAGCCATCTGACGCCGGCATGGGATGCGGAAGAATTTCCCAAAAGTTTTTCTTTACAAGGGCACATCTCCGTGCTATAATATTGCCAATTTAATCAAGTCAAACCGTTGATGCGGAGATAACGGTGATCATGCTCACACAGAGAGCCCAGGATGCTGAGAGCTGGGTTGAAAACAAGTCATCAAATGGACCGCGGAGGGTGCAGTGAACGGTAAGCAAAAGTGTTTACCCAGTATTCTGCAACGTGTGGGCATACGTCAGTTGCCGGGGATATGATGGTATCCTGCTAAGTGCATGAAGTGATCTTCATGAATCAAGGTGGCACCACGAGTTCGATGAGCATTAGAACCCGTCCTTGACATAATTTGTCAGGAGCGGGTTTTTTGTCGTTTGCTCCTGACCGAAGGGAGTTGGTCGTATCGTTTTACCCTGGTGGAAAATAGGATTGAAACCAACTTTTAACGGAAAGGGAGGAAACTATGTCAAAAGGACGCTTTGGATCAAATGGAGGGCAATACATTCCTGAGGCTCTTATGCAGGCCGTCATAGAACTAGAGGAAGCCTATCTTGCCCTGAAGGACGAAGAAGAGTTTAAACGTACGCTACAGTCGCTCCTAAATGAATATGTTGGAAGACCCTCACGGCTCTACTTTGCGGAGAAAATGACCCGGGATCTAGGCGGTGCAAAAGTCTATTTGAAACGTGAAGATCTCAATCACACTGGTTCCCACAAGATCAACAATGTCTTGGGCCAGGCTCTACTGGCTAAACGCATGGGCAAGACTCGCCTTATTGCCGAAACTGGAGCAGGTCAGCACGGGGTCGCTACTGCTACGGCAGCAGCTTTGTTGGACCTTGAGTGTGAGATCTTTATGGGGGCCGAGGATGTACAGAGGCAGGCCCTTAATGTCTACCGTATGGGCTTGCTCGGTGCTAAGGTAAACGCCGTCCATTGTGGTACCGCAACCCTCAAAGACGCGGTCAACCAAACTCTAGAGGAATGGATCAAGACCCGTGACAACACACATTACCTCATAGGTTCCGTTGTCGGTCCCCATCCCTTCCCCACGATGGTCAGAGATTTTCAAGCAGTGATTTCAGCGGAAATCAAGGAACAGATTCTCGAGAAAGAAGGCAGATTGCCCGACTATGTCCTAGCCTGTATAGGCGGCGGCTCCAATGCTATGGGTGCATTCTACCATTTCCTTGAGGATCAAGAGGTGCGCTTGGTGGGATGTGAAGGAGCTGGAAGGGATGCAAGTAGCCCGGACACCGCTGCGACCATTACATCTGGAAGCGTAGGTATCTTCCACGGAATGAAGACCTACTTCTGCCAAGACGAATATGGCCAAATCGCACCAGTCTACTCCATCTCGGCTGGACTTGACTATCCGGGGGTAGGTCCTGAACATGCTATGCTCTTTGATCAGGGCAGGGCCCAATACGTAGCCATTACAGATGATGAAGCTGTGGATGCTTTTGAATACCTGTCTCGCACTGAAGGCATCATTCCTGCAGTGGAGAGCGCCCATGCGGTGGCCTATGCGATGAAGCTCGCTCCTCAGCTTGGGCAGGAGAAGATTATCGTTGTCAATCTATCGGGGCGCGGTGACAAGGACTGCGCTTCCATTGCCAGATATCGAGGGGAGGATGCAATCTATGAAGGATAAGCTCTTTGGTGGCGAAACGGGAGTCATTCCATTTCTCACGCTGGGGTATCCGAATTTGCAGATGTCAGAGGAGCTGGTTTATGTTCTAGACCAGGCTGGGGCTGATCTAGTGATGCTCGGAATTCCCTTTTCTGATCCGGCGGGGGAAAGCCCTGTGTTGCGCCTGGCTGGCGAGACTGCGCTGAGGAATCGACTTACGACAGACCATATCTTTGACTTGCTCGCCCGAGTTCGCAGGCGGACTGACATCCCCCTGGCGCTCAGGTGTTACGCGAATATCGTCTTTGCCTATGGTACGCAGCGCTTTGTCGAAAAGGCAGCACGGCTAAACGTCAGCGCCCTCATTTTGCCTGATGTTCCCTTTGAGGAACAGGCGGAGTTTAAGGATGTATGCGCCAAGTGCGGTATCCAGCTGATCTCCATTGTTGCCCCAGCACCAGAGGATAGAATCAAACGGATTGTCCGTGACGCCCAGGGTTTCATCTATCTCCTTGGTCCTGTGACGGAAGAGTTGGTGTCTACTGTGCGCAAGTTCTCGGCTTTGCCGATTGTCGCATCCTATCTCGGCGCAACCACCCCAACGGGTGTAGACGGGATCGTCTTGGAATCAGAGATTGTGGAGCTCGTTTTGGAGCATGGCTCCCGTGCGCCAGGTGTCATCTTGGACTACGTAAAGGATGTGATTGCCGCGACTCGGTCATTCCCACCTGAAGAAGCGAAGCGCCGCGCCTAGACACACAAGCATGACTGCTCCTAGAACTGCTAGTTCTAGACCGTAATCGAAGAGCCGACCTCCGAGCCAGACACCGCTGAGTAGTTTGACTCCATGGGTGAGAGGTAAGAAGTTGGCCATCGTCACCATGGCCTTTGGCATGATATACAGTGGTATCGTTGCCCCTGACAAGAACAACATGGGAAAGTAGATGATGTATGCAAGAGAAGAGGCGGCCTTGGCATTGGGCGTGACCCCTGCGATCACCAAACCTAGGCTGAACATGCTGGCCATGACCAAGAGAAAGGCAGTGAGGCTCGGTAGTATGCTTCCCAAGAATTGAACATTGTAGAGGAGGCGTGCGGCGATCAGGAGAAGGGCAATTCCCCCGAGGGTGGTGATGCAGTTCACCAAGACTTGGGAAAGAAGGATCTGGAGTGGTTGGATGGGCGTCGCCATGAATCGTTTCAGGATTTTTTGCTCGCGGTAAGTGGCAACGGTAAGGGGCAGTGACATGATGCTTGTTACGGCTACGATCATGCAAGCGTAAGCCGGCAGCATGAGGTCCACTGCCCCTTTGTCACCTGTAACGGCACTTGGCTCGTTGCCGTACATAGTGCCAAAGACAGCGAGCATCAAAACGGGGAAGGCCAGGGCGAAAAACACTGTGAAAAAGTTGCGGAGTTGCAGCTTAAGTTCCAGTATCGTCAATGTCCGAAACATCTAGGAAACCGCTCCTTTCTCTCTATCGTCTACGAGCTTCAAAAAGGCCTCTTCAAGCTCAGGATGGGTGATCCGCATTTTCTCGTAAGAAATCTCTGCTTCTCTCAAAAGAAGGATTAAGTCGGTGAGGGTTTGCTCCGTCCGTGTCTGGATTCGAACCACTCTACCATCTTGCTGAACATGGCTTATAGAGGGTAACTTTGTCAGGAGAGGTAGTAGTTCGTTCTTGCTTTCGAAGGTAATGACCAGATCAATGCCTGCCTGGGCAATGACCTCATCGACTGTTCCATAGGCTGCGATTTGACCTTTGTCGAATACGCATATAGTATCGCAAAGAACGCTCGCTTCCTCCATATAGTGGGTAGTCATCACAATGGTACGTCCTTCTCGCCTAAGCTCCTTGATATAGGTCCAGATCTCTCTTCTCGCCCCTGGATCTAGGCCTGTGGTCAATTCATCGAGGACGATGAGTCTGGGATCTCCAATCAAGGCCAGGATAATGGCTAGCTTCTGTCGCTGTCCACCGGAGAGGGAGGCTACCGCACTCTTTCTCTTGCTGGCTAGGTCGAAACGTTCCAAAAGGATCTGATAGTCAAGGGGTTTGGCATACATAGCGGAGAAGAGCTGACAGAGTTCAAAGACTTTTGCTCCCCCTTGATAGACGGTCTCCTGCAGTTGAACACCTACATCATTGAAGAGTTTGTGGCGGTTTGTCTCGGGGTCGATTCCTAAGACCTTGATTGTTCCTGCGGTACGTTTCTTGAGTCCAATCATGCACTCAAGGGTCGTTGTCTTGCCTGCGCCATTAGGGCCTAAGATGCCAAGTATGGATCCTTCCGTTACATGGAAGGACACGTTTTCTACTGCACGGAGCGAACCATAGTACTTGGATAGCCCCGCTACCTCAATTACATCCATTCCGTCACCTCGTTTGCCTTCGTTATGTTCATCATACCACGCGAGGAAAATTTTCCCAAGTTTTTCAGCTGTGTTTCAATGCCTTCAAAAAGGATATGCCCGCTCGAAAGGCGAAGATTCATTGAGGCTCTAGAAGACCTAGCACATAACTTGAGAGGTGTATTGTATTTATGGAAGCATTAGCCATCACTATCTTTGTAGCAACCTATATTCTCCTACTCGTCTTACCACGTTTTCGGGCACATGTTGCGGTACTGGCCGCATTGCTCTTTATTGCCCTAGGCATCATGCCTTTGGGTTTGGTAGGAAGTGCAGTCGATTGGAACGTCATCTTGATGATTGCAGGCACAATGGGTATTGTGGCGCTCTTTATTGAGTCTCGGATGCCTGCACGACTCGCTGACTTAATCGTAGAGAAAACGCCAACGCTCTGCTGGGCCGTGGTGGCCTTATCCTTATTCTCGTCGCTGATATCTGCCTTTGTTGATAATGTAGCTACTGTACTCATCGTGGCCCCTGTGGCCATTAGTATGGCCAAGAACCAAGGCATCTCACCAGTTCCGAGCGTTATCGCTGTTGCGATCGCTTCCAACCTTCAGGGAGCAGCAACCTTGGTGGGAGATGCTACCTCGATCATGCTCGGCGGTCATGCCGGTATGGACTTCTTGGATTTCTTTTTTACTCGGGGACGCTTGGGCATCTTTTGGATCGTACAGGCTGGGGCAGTGGCTGCAACCGCCATCTTATACTGGGTACTCCGCTCTATGAAAGGCGAGGTCAAAGCTCAAGCGCGTACCGATGTGAAGGACTACTTCCCTTCATATCTATTGATCTCCATGGTGGTCTTATTGATCTTGGTTTCTTTTGTTCCCACGAAACCGGCTATCACAAATGGTTTGATCTGTGTTGCCCTGATGATCATCGGTGTACTACGTGGTCTGATTCAGGGTAAGAATCTGAAATGGGCCGGTGGCGTTTTTGGGGAGATTGACTTTTTCACCCTATTCTTGCTGATGGGTCTCTTTGTTGTCATTGGCGGATTGACCCAGGTCGGAGTGATCGATCAAATTGCCTCCTTCATTGTCCGCACTGGCCAGGATAGTGTCTTTCTTACTTACACTTTGGTCGTTTGGATGTCGGTTCTAGTCTCTGGGTTTGTGGACAATATCCCGTATGTAGCAACCATGCTCCCTGTTATGGGTGGTGTTGCGTCGCTTTTAGGTGTTGACCCATACCTGTTCTACTTCGGACTCTTGATCGGGGCTACCCTCGGTGGAAATCTGACCCCCATCGGTGCTTCAGCCAACATCACTGGTCTCGGTCTGCTCAGAAAAGAAGGATATGAGGTCAAGGTTGGAGAGTTTATGCGCCTAAGTGTACCCTATACCTTGGCTGCAGTTACAATTGGATACATTCTAGTTTGGCTCATTTGGGGTGGATCTTTGTGATCGGTACGCAAAACGAAAGCTCCTTGCATGCCAGTCTCAAGGAGTACTACAGGCAGCCTGGTGATCGAGTGGAAGCTCATGTAGATGGGTATCATATTGATGTGGTCCAAGAAGGCCGGCTGGTGGAAATCCAAACAACGAATTTCGCCTCCATTAAGAAGAAGCTGGCCCAGCTCTTGGAGAACCACAATGTTCACCTTGTATACCCCATCGTGATCAGGTGCGATATTGTCAAGGTAGCACCAGACACGGGCGAGCTCTTAAGTACAAGAAAGTCGCCCAAGAAGGAAGACATTTACGATCTCTTTTCCGAGTTGATTCGCATACCCCATCTGATTCTCCACCCCAACTTGACGATTGAGGCAGTGTTCATTAAGGTCCGAGAGATCCGCTGTGATGATGGCAAGGGTAGTTGGCGCCGCCGAGGGGTGAGTATCGTAGACCGTAGTCTAGCAGAAGTTGTTGAGAGCCGTTTATTCTCCGCTACCTCCGATTATGTCAGTCTTTTGCCTTCTGACTTGCCAAACCCTTTTACCAATAAGGATCTAGCAGAGTGTGCAAGAACAACCCGGGGTAAAGCCCAGAAGATGACCTATGCCTTGAAGAAAGCAAGCCTGTTGGTGGAAGTAGGCAAGGAGGGCAATTCCATCCTGTACGCCCTCCACCCTTAATCCTCTTTGCTCATTAGTCTGTGCAGTATTGGGAAGCAAAACTGCGAGTTAGTTATTCCAACACTGCACTCGGGTGTGCAGTTTTCCTATGGAAAACTGCGAGTTGTTTTTCGGAACGAAAAACAACAATCCACAATATACACAGGTTACCCACAAGACAATGGGTGAAACAGATGTTTTTCCACAGCATTTAGTGGTTTGGTCTGATAGGAATGTATAGCATTAGGCGATTGCCAGTAAACTCCGTGTATGGTATAGTAAGGTATACCGATCTGAAATAAACGAGGGAGGAATTCTATTCATGAGAAAAATGACCGAACAGAATTTGAGAGATGCTTTTTCAGGCGAAAGCCAAGCCCACATGAAGTATCAGATCTATAGTGCTGTTGCTGAGAAGGAAGGCTTTCCGAATGTGGCAAAACTCTTTAAAGCTATCGCTTACGCAGAATTAGTTCACGCCCGCAACCACCTCAAGGAACTCGGCGGAATTAATGACTCCGTAGCTAACCTGCAAGATGCCTATGATGGTGAGACCTTTGAGATTGAAGAAATGTATCCCGCCTACAAGGCCGTAGCGGAGTTGCAGGAAGAAAAAGGCGCTGTTCGCTCTACTCACTACGCTCTAGAAGCAGAGAAAATTCATGCTGTAATGTATGATGATGCGAAGAAAGTTGTCATGGAGAAGAAGGATATTACCATTGGCACCATTCAAGTCTGTGATGTTTGCGGCTATACCCATGACGGTGACGCACCTGACAAATGTCCAGTCTGTAGCGCTCCTAAGTCAAAGTTCTTAGCGTTCTAACGAAATATGTTTGGGGAAGGGGGACCGAAAGGTCTTCCTTTTTTATTTGTGGAAAGGAGATTTTCAAAGATAAGCGAACACTTTACTAGGTAGGATTGTTATGAGTTAAGGAATGAGGTAAGGAACAGTGACAGTAAATCAGGTACAGACTTATCCTAAGGGAAGCATTTTGTTTGCTCCAGGAGATGCGGCCAAGATCGTGCATGTCGTTCTAGAGGGAACAGTTGTGGCATCCCAAGGGGACAAGCAAATTGCTTTGGGGGCGGGCGGAATCCTAGGAGACGTGTCGTTCTTTTCAGATCGTCCCCATACATACCATGCCATCTGTGCCACGAATGTGACCACTCTGAATATCACGAAGTCCCATGGAGGGCGGATTTTGTCAAGTCAGCCTCGGGTGGCCCTTTCTTTACTAACGGAACTGGCCCAAAAGGTTCAAAGTGACGAGATGATGTTTTTCCAAGGACTACAAGAGAGAGAAGAAACTCAGTCTCAGTCGGGATTCTTGCCAGAAGGACATCCGGTACATAGTGAACGGGTACCAACAGAGTACGGTGAGTACCTATTCACAGTCGATGTAGATTGCCCGATTTGTCAAACGCGCTTTACCGGGACTCGTGTTCGCACAACCCGTCTACAACTCGAGGTCCAAAAGACAGATCTGCGAAATGTTTATCGCAATTTTGAACCGAATTTCTTCTACATCTGGGTTTGCCCCAAGTGTCTTTTCGCCTATCCAGAACGGCAGTATACAAGGCTATCCCAGAGGGCTATAACGAAGGGCAGAGAGGCCTGGCAGGAGAATCCACCCCAGGAGCCCTTTGCCTTTGATGTGCCGCGAACGATCGATCAGGCCATCAGCTCGTACTACCTAGCTATGAAAAGCTTTGAAACGATAGGGGCGACCCTTGAACAGTGGGCGAACCTCTGGCTTCGCTTGGTCTGGATTTACGAGGATCTAGGGGAGAAGGAGCTTGCTCTTACCGCTGCGGAAAAGGCCAAACACTATTTTTCTGAAGCGATGTCTACCACGTCCCGGAGCGCATCTGGGGATCAGGCCTTATGCCTTATCCTTGGCGAACTTGCTTTGCGCCTTGGGGACAATGCAGGTGCCTTCAATAGTTTCCGCGCAGCTTCTACCATGTCTGACGGTGACCCCCGTTACAAACGGATAGCTTCGGATCGGATAGCTGATCTGAGAGAACGGAGGGGAAGCTAGAACGTGCTTCCCATGTGTGACATATAGAGTTGACAAAAACCCTCCTGCTGTGCAATTGCGGGAGGGTTCGTCTATACTTTGCTATCTGGCTACGCCTAGGTAGGCTTCTTGCACTCTTTGATCCTCCAAGAGGGTCTTGCCTGGACCTTCAAGCACCAATTGGCCCGTTTCTAATACATAGGCGTAATCCGCGATCTCCAGTGCCTTCCGAGCGTTCTGCTCTACCAAGAGGATTGTGTTACCCCTTTGGCGTAGCAGTTCTATGATATCGAAGATGTCTTTGACCAAAAGAGGGGCTAGACCTAGGGAGGGTTCATCCATCATCAGGATTTTTGGGTTCACCATCAGGGCCCGCCCTACAGCCAACATTTGCTGTTCGCCCCCAGAGAGCGTACCAGCTTTCTGCCAGCTTCTCTCCTGTAGCCTGGGGAAGGTATCATAGACACTCTTGATGTCATTGGCTACTGCTTTGTGATCAGAACGTGTATATGCGCCTAGGATCAGGTTTTCCTCCACAGTCAGATCGGCAAACACCCGTCTACCCTCTGGAACCATGGCGATTCCCCGTCCCACAATATCTTTGGTGGGTAGATTGGTAAAGTCCTCACCCTTATAAAGAACTTGCCCCTTGGACTTGGGCACCAGTCCCATGATGGACCGTAGTGTCGAAGACTTGCCCGCACCATTTGCACCAATTAGAGTTACGATTTGGTTCTCTTCGATGGTGAGATTAATCCCGCGTAGGGCTGTGATACCTCCGTAATTGACGTGTAAATCAATGACTTCCAGCATTATCCCACCCCCAAATAGGCTTCCACGACTTTTTGGTTCTGTTGAATCTCGCTTGGGTTGCCTTCGGCAATCAAGATTCCATGATCCAGGACATAGATCTTCTCGCTAATCTCCATAATCACGTCCATATGATGCTCGATCAGGAAGATAGTCAGATCAAACTCTTCCTTGATTTCCCGGATAAATTGGATCAGATCCTGGGTCTCTTGGGGATTCATGCCTGCAGCCGGTTCGTCTAAGAGTAAGAGTTTGGGATCTGTCGCCAGCGCTCTGGCGATCTCCAGTCTCCGTTGCATTCCATAGGGTAGGGAGGTGGCCTTTTCATTTCGGGTATCTTGGAGCCCGATCTTCTCTAGGAGGTAGAGGGACTTCTCATACATCCTTTTTTCCTCCGCTGCGTAATGAGGGAGCCGAAGTACGGTGGAGAAGACGTCGGACTTCACCCGTAGGTGATTCCCGATAAACACATTTTCCAAGACAGTAAGTTCGCCAAAGAGCCTGATGTTCTGAAACGTACGGCACACGCCGAGTTGGGCGATTTTGTCAGGGCTGAGTCCTGTTAGTCGGTGCTGTTGGTCGCCAGTAGGGTTGAAGAGAATTTGGCCGCTAGTAGGTTTATACACACCGGTAACCACATTGAAGATCGTTGTCTTGCCGGCTCCATTGGGGCCAATTAAGCCGACGATCTGCCCCTTCTTGATTTCTGCACTAAAATCATTGCAGGCTACAACTCCGCCAAATCGCATGACTAGGTTTTCAATTCTTAGCATATGTCAACTCACGCCCCTTAGGCCTTCTCACAAGTCCCTTCTCGCGGATAATAACCACGATAATCAGGATGATTGAAAAGACGACCATTCTCATTCCTGGTATCCCTTTGATCTGAACAAAGCCGAGATCCATTGCTTCATCCAAGAACCTCAGCGCCTCCATCATAACCGTAACAATGACAGCGGAGATGATCGTACCGCCGATCTGCCCCAAACCACCGAGCACCACGATCAAAAGGATGTTGAAAGTGAGGGTGATGCGAAACATGTTGGGATCAATGGTACCAAGCATCCCTGCCATCAGCCCTCCAGCAACTCCGGCAAAGAAGCAGCCAAAGGCGAAGCTCATGACTTTGTGTTTGAACAGGTTAATACCCATGGATCTGGCTGCTATCTCGTCTTCCCTAATAGCCAAAAAAGCCTTCCCATAAGTGCCCTTCATTAAGAACCAGATAAACCAGACCGTTACTAGGGCCACGCCCCAGCTCCACCAGATGTTGGTGTAGTTTGGTATTCCCTTAAGACCAAGAGCTCCATTGGTCAGGGACTGGGTATTGGTGAAGACTACTCTGATGATCTCAGCAAAACCTAGTGTTGCGATGGCCAAGTAGTCATCAGTTAGTCTAAGGACAGGCGCACCGATCAAAATGCCAAAAAAAGCAGCTATGAGCCCGGCGGCGAAAAGTGCGGGAAGGAATCCCCACTCCACATTGGCCAGGAAAGGTACGATCGGCTGCATGAAAAAATTCATCTCTTTCATTGTAACAGGCATGGTCAGGATCCCTACCGTATAGGCCCCAATTGCCATAAAACCGGCGTGGCCCAGAGAAAACATCCCGGTCATGCCATTAATCAAGTTCATACTCAGCCCCAAGGTTACATAAATCCCTGAGAGATTGATGATCCTGATTTTGTAAGGGTCTAAATACCTATTTGCCAAAAACAATCCCAGGGCTGTCAAAACCAGGATGATTAGGGTAATCTGCGTCTTGCTTTTCTCCCTCATGGTTTACACCTTCCTGCAGTTTTTTCCCATTGTTGCCTTAAACCTTTTCAGTTACTTTGTCGCCCATTAAGCCGGAAGGCTTAACTAGGAGAATGATGATTAAAAGTACAAACGCGAAAGCATCCCGATATCCAGACAATCTAGGCAGGAAAGCGACAAGCATGATCTCCCCGAGCCCCAGGATGAATCCGCCGATCACTGCTCCCGTGATATTCCCGATTCCGCCAACTACGGCCGCAATGAAGCTTTTGAGTCCTGGCATACTGCCCATCAGGGGCATCAGTTGCGGGTATCTAGAACCCCAAAGGATTCCGCCGATGGCGGCTAAGAAGGAGCCCATAAAAAAAGTAATGGAAATGATTCTGTTGATATCGATCCCCATTAAACTTGCAGTTTCGTAGTCCTTGGAAAGTGCCCGCATAGCCAATCCTGTCTTGGTCTTGGTGGTAAAGTAGGTCAGGCCGAGAAGTAGAAGGATTGTCACAGCGGGAATGATAAAGGTAACAAAATTGATGGATACGCCGCCAACTCTTACCACATGGTTCAGCATCTGAGGAACGGGGAAGGCACGAGGCCTTCCCCCAAAGATGACAATTCCCAAGTTTTGTAAGAGAAAGGAGGCGCCGATTGCGGAAATTAGAATCGTGATCCTGGCGGAACCCCGTAGTGGTTTATAGGCTACTCGTTCAAGGAGAATTCCTATGATACCAGTCAAGAGCGGGGCGAGGAGAAAGACCAGCCACCAGGGAAGGGAAGTGTATGTTACTCCGTAATACGTGAGATACACACCAAGCATAAAGATGTCGCCGTGGGCAAAGTTGATGAGCCTGAGAATACCGTATACCATGGTGTATCCTATGGCTATCAACGCATACAAACTACCCAGGGAAACGCCGTTGGTCATGTGTTGCAGGAAAATCGATACGTCACCCACGTCAGGTCCTCCTAATGTTCAGATTGACTAAAAAGGCTCGACTGTCGTTAGATAGATAAATTTCCCGTCGTCGACTTGATTGATAACAGCAGACTTTACGGCATCGCCATTTTCATCGAGGGTAATCACGCCTGTGGCACCAACAAATCCTTCTGTTGCTGCAAGACCATCCCGGATAGCCTGGGAGTCAGCAGAACCGGCTTTTTCGATTACGTCGAGAATCAACATATAGGCATCGTAGCCTAGAGCTGCAAAGGCGTTAGCTTCACGGCCAAACTTCTCTCTGTACGCGGCTAAGAACACCTCGGACTCCTCTGTAACCGGTGCCTCAGCGGTGAAGTGTGTACTAAATACGGCGCCTTCAACGGCCACGCCGCCAATGGTTAAGAACTCCGGTGCTTCCCAGGTGTCCCCGCCTAGGAATGGAACATCAATGCCAAGCTCCCTTGCTTGCCTGATTAGAAGGGCAGATTCGCCGTAGTTACCAGGTGCAAATACCACATCAGGCATCTTGTTTTTCACATTGGTCAATTGAGCTGTAAAGTCTTGGTCTCCCGTGTTATAGGAGGACATCTCTACAATGCTGTTACGGTCGCCTGTCAATTCTCTAAAGGCGTCCACAAAGTACTTGCTCAGACCAACAGAATAGTCTTGGGTTACGTCTTGAATAATCGCTGCTGTCTTGGCACCGAGCTCGTTTACAGCATAGTTAGCCATGACAGTACCTTGGAAAGGATCGATAAAGCAAACTCTAAAGTAGTAAGGGTTATTCAATGTAACTAGGGGGTTCGTTGGCGAGCACCCTACTGTAGGTACTTTAGCCTTGTTGACGATGTCCCCTGCGGCCATGGATAAGGAGCTTCCATAGCTACCGATGATGGCTACAACGTTCTCTCTTTCGATGAGGCGAGAGACAGCGTTAGCCGCTTCGACCTTGTCAGACTTGTTGTCTACAACAATAATCTCAACTTTTCTGCCTAACACTTCTCCCCTTAGTTCTAAAGCCAACTCAATTCCTTCGACCGTCATCTCGCCGCCTGCGGCGTTCGGTCCGGTCATAGGTTCAAAGACACCGATCTTGATTACCTCGGCGGAAGCAGAGGCTCCCATGGCCAATACAAATACCAGCAACAACAATCCGACAATCCTCTTCACTAATGTTCCCCCCTGAATTAGTTTTAAAAACACTAGCTCCCACAATCACTACGTGTCTTTGCAACAGATTAGGGCATCCATTGAATGTGTTGGTAACGGTTAATGTTGTAAGGTTCTGTTAAAGTAAAGTATATATAATCATCAAAAATATGTCAAGAAAAGGCAGATAAACGAAGGTATACGAAAAAGCCCCGTCACTATAGAGCGCGGGGCTGTCACACTTACATATGGTTACTCTAGTTTTCTTCTAGGAGCTGCTCAATCTCATCAAGACTTGGCATGGCGGGGATAGCACCTTTTTTTGTTGTCGCTAAAGCACCCGTGGCATTGGCAAACCGGACGCTTCGTATCAGATCCTCGCCTGTCCAATCTGTAAGGTCTTTATCTAGCTTCAAGATCTGAAACAAGATCGCTCCCAAGAAGGCATCGCCTGCTCCGGTCGCATCAATCGATTGCACTTTAAACCCAGGCACATGCCCGCAAAGGTCACCTAGTCGGTAATAGCATCCCTCTTTACCCAAGGTAACCAAGAGCATCTTCAGGTCGTAATCTTGCTGTAGGCTTTGACTGGCCCCTTCCAGGTCGGTAGAACCGGTTAGGAACTCCAGTTCCTCCAGGGAGATCTTGACAAGATCAGCCATGTGCATCACGTCTAACATCTCGCCTCTGGCCTCGTCTAAGCTCTGCCACAAGGGGGGTCTTAAGTTGGGATCATAGGATATAAGAATGTTCTTATCTCGAACTAGGCGGAGAGCAGCTTTTGTGGCACTCCGGGCTGGCTCGGCTGTTAACGATAGGGAGCCAAAGTGGAAAATGCGCGTTTCTAGCATCTCCTGGGCAAGTTCATCCGGTCTTAGCCTAGTATCTGCTCCGGGCCTTCGGTAGAAGCTAAAAGAACGCTCTCCATCTGGTTGAAGATGCACAAAGGCAAGGGTGGTTTGTTCCTCGGCATCGAGAAGGAGCCCTTGGGTTGAGATCCCTCTGTCGATGAGTACTTGACGTAAAAAACGGCCGAAGTCATCATCACCAACTTTGCCAATAAAGCCGGTTCTTTTCCCTAATGTCGCTAGGCAGGCCACTACATTGGCTGGGGCTCCGCCTGGATTTCGTTCAAATAAGACGTTACCATTCTCAGATATGTCTGCCGGTGTAAAGTCGATTAAAAGCTCACCTAAGGCCACCACATCAAACATAAAGTCACCTCTTCATTTCGCCAAGTTCCAACACTCAAGGCTTTTTACTTTGATCTGTCCATCCAGTGCAAAGACTCTCGGAATGGTAGTCTGAGACCGAGGATAGATCCTTGCTGTGATTGTGGCTTCCCCCTGATTGGCAAACACCTCAATGGATGATCGGTCAAGAAAGATTCTAAGCTCTAGTCTTTCCCCTTGTGGATGCAACGCAGCCTTATAAAGGCCTGGCTGACCCACATGGATTTTGCTTGTATCGAGGTAGAGTTCGCCGGTAGCTCTGTTATATCCAATTAGGATCTGCTCTGAACTCTCGGTATAGCAAAAGCAAAGGGTAAAATGTGAAGCTGTGCTTGAATTCAACGCAAGAACAAGGTTCAGCTCTAGACATGCATCTTGCAGATCTGTTAAGGGCATGGACTGATCTTTCTCGACAACGAAGCTCCTTGCAACTGAAATACTTCTTTGCCTTAGTTTCTGCAACTCTGGTAGAGGCTGCGCCCTTAGCTTCCCGCTTTCATCCAATACGAGTTCTCGAGGCAGGGTAAGCGCTCCTGCCCAGTTGTCTTTCTTGCTAGGAATATCGCATTCCCAGGCATCCATCCAAGCTAGCATCAGGCGACGCTCGGTACCAGAAAAGGTTTGGACAGCATAAAAGTCAGGACCATAGTCTAGGGTGCCAACGTATTCGGGCGTGAACTTGCCCACGTCATAGTCCATGTCTCCCACAAAGTACATGACCCTACGGTCCTTGACCCCCATGGGGGAGATGAGCAAGACATGACGATCACCCAGGGGGAAGAGATCCGGACATTCCCAGATCGTTCCTTGGGTTCCATCGCTATGGGCCAAGACACCCACATATTCCCACTGTGTCAGGTCTTGAGATTTGTATAATAGCACATTGCCCCTGCCGTCTCTGCCAGAGCCCAGAACCATATACCAAGACCCATGATGCCGCCAGACCTTGGGATCCCGAAAGTCTGGGGAACCATCCGAGGGAAAGGATGTAATCAGGGGATTTCGTCTATCCTTTATGAAATGAATACCATCAGAGCTGGTCGCCTTGCATTGCACCTGAATCAACTCTCCATCAATCACTCGATGCCCAGTGTAGAATAGATGGAGGAGATCGCCTTCTACTACTGCACTTCCGGAAAAACATCCGTCGGCATCATAGTCCTCACTTGGTGCCAAGGCAATGGGAAGGTGCTCCCATGTAATGAAGTCCTTGGTACGGGCGTGACCCCAATGCATGGGACCCCAGTCTGAACTATAGGGGTGGTGTTGGTAGAAAACATGATAGTACCCGCGATAATACACCAAGCCGTTTGGATCGTTCATCCAATGTGCCTGGGGCATGAGATGATAGTGGAGGCGATGGGTATCAGACACCGTTGGCAGTGCCTGCCTAATGCTGGCGTCTGCTTTCTGTAGTAAGAGTCGGTGCGAAGTATCACGTTCTGTATCTAGGGACGTTTGTTGGTTAGAATTCTTGTAGGTCATCGTCATCTGTAAAAAGCTCCATCAGTTCTTGGTCGTGGTTATAATCTACATACCATGCACTGTCAATAATCATTGTTGCACCTTGCTCTGATGAGAAAGGTGGCCAGGTAGGAATCTGGTTATGGTTTGGGTTACCATGGTAGGCGAAGTTGATCCAGGCGGAACTTGCTAGGTCGCCAAGCCTTTTTGCTTCCGCGCCCCCGCCAGTTGCCGTCGAAATCCGCTCAGCATTACCCAGAACATAGGGTATCTCTGCACAATGCCAGGCCATGCCGACTCCGTCGAAAACTTGTGATTCGTAGCTGAACATGTAGGTGAAAACTGGAGCACCGTTTTGCTTCGCTTTCTTTTTGGCTGTTTCCAGGGCGCCTAGTCTAAAGGAGATGTCTACGAAATATGCATCTGCAGCCATTTTGTTCGGATAGGCCTTAAGGAAAGCGTGGAGGACAGCTTCAGCCTTGGGACCATATTTCTCCCTGAGTTTGGATAACACTTTAGCCTCATCCCAGGTCTTCCTGTTGTCCATCATCAACTCTACCGCTTCATATCTAACAATGGTGGTAAACTCGTTTAGGACAGAGCCAATGAGGAGGGGAATATCCTTGGACTGCTCCGCAAACTCACTACCCACGGGATGCACCGGGATGTAATCGCTATGAACCGGACCCCAGGCATGTCGGATACCGGTTACTTCAAAAAGCTGCTCCCTGGCATCATTTGCAGCTTTGGCGACGACATCGTAGGCTAGCTCTTGGATCTTGCTTTTGTCTTGATCCGATAGGCCTAGAATCTCCACAGTCAACTGACCTACTTTGCGGCTGATCCTTTGATCGGTTAGGGTCATACCTAAGTTTGGAGCTGCTCCGCTTTGAACTATTGCTTTGTGAAAGAGGCCCTTCGCTGCTGGAGTAGCCATTAGAGTCAGGACTTTGGCGCCTCCGCCAGATTGTCCGAGAATGGTGACATTACCAGGATCTCCCCCGAAAACCTCGATATTGGTCTTAATCCACTCCAATGCTGCTACAAGATCGGCAATGCCAGAGTTGGCGGAGTGCCGATAGGGATCCCCAAAGGTAGAGAGATCCAAGAACCCACCTGCACCTAAGCGGTGATTGAGGGAAACAAAGACCAGATCCCCTTTCTCGCTCAGGTTTCTGCCGTGATAGAGCGGCTCAATGGACGAACCATCGGTAAAAGCTCCGCCATGAAGCCAAAGCATCACAGGTCGTTTCTTCTCACCTGCAATGTATGGCGTCCAGATATTCAAGAACTGGCAGTGTTCACTAGCTGATAACTGGCGATGGGGATTGAAGAATTCATCCACTGCAATGCGATTGGTAGGCGTCTGGGGAAAAATTTCCCCAGGTCTGGTTGCATCTCGAACACCAGCCCAGGGTGCTACCTTTTGCGGTAGCTCAAAGCGTCTCGCAGTTGCATAGGGAATACCAAGAAAGGTATAGATTCCGTGGTCGAGGTAACCAAGTAATGTACCTTCTTCTACGTTTACAACCGTTTTCGTCAGAGACGCTGTTACTGGATGGTGCCTCTCTTTAGCAGAAACCGGCTCTGAATAGCAGAAAAGAGAGACTGCCACGAGTAAGGCAATGATGATCAGTATCATAAGGAACACCTCAATTGTGACGTGGATGGCTAGGCTTTAATGGCTCCTTCCATCACACCCCTAATAATGTGTTTCTGGGTTAGTGCGTAGAAAATGATGACCGGTAAAATCGTCAACATTAGGGCAGCCATTAAGAGGCCGTAATCTGAAGTGTAGGTGCCATGGAAGTAGAAGGTGGTTAAGGGTAGCGTCCGGTTAGCCGGCGAAATCAGTACCAGGGATGGTAAGAGAAAGTCGTTCCAAATCCAGAGTACATTGAGGATAATCAGCGTCAAGGTCGTTGATTTTAGCAAAGGAAAGACGATCTTAAAAAACACCTGGAGACGGGAACAACCGTCAATCATTGCAGCCTCTTCGAGCTCTAAAGGTATGCTCTTGATAAATCCATGGTAGAGAAAGACTGCAAAGGAAGAACCGAAGCCAAGGTACATATAGATCAAGATCCAGCGGCTGTTGAGCAGGTTGAGTCCTCCATAGATTTGCACAAGGGGGATCATAATGGCCTGGAAGGGAATGAGCATAGCTGCTACCATGGCGAAGAACATGATCTTGTTAAACCGCCAGTTTGTGCGAACAAAGAGATAGGCAGTCATAGAAGAAAGCACGGCAATGATGACCACACTAAAGATCGTGATCACTAGGGAGTTGAAAAAGGCCGACGTAAAGTTCATGCGATGAAAGGCATTGATAAAGTTATCCAAAGACCAGATCTCTGGAACGTTTAAGGGATTAGAGATAATCTCCCGTCTACTCTTGAAGGAGTTAATGAGAACAAAGAAAAAGGGAGACAAGTAGATGGCCAAGAGTGCATAAAGGCTAGTGCTCTTAAGGATTTTAAGTGTCCGCTGCAGTGGTCGCATTAGGCTTCTACCTCCAATTTCTTTGTGAAGTATACCTGCGTCAAGCTAATGGCTGCTACAAGCACAAACAATAAGAAAGCTTGGGACTGCCCAACGCCATATTGCTGTGCAAGAAATGCCTTTTTGTAGACATGCATGCTGATTAGTTCGCTACTCTTGAATGGTCCTCCGTCTGTGAGTGCTAGGTTGACATCATACACCATAAAGCCTCGCTGAATGGTTAAAAAGACGGTGACGATAAAGGATGGAACCATCAGTGGCAGCACAATGCTCCTGAGACGATTAAAGCCACTGGCCCCGTCGATGGTCGCCGCTTCAATCAGATCCCTTGGAATATTGGACAAACCAGCAATAAAGATGATCATCATGTATCCAGAGTACTGCCAGACGCTTACGATGATCAAGGTCCAAAGCACTTTATTCGGATTGGCCACCCATGAGTAGGAGAGTGCACTAATGTCAAGGCTACGTCCGATAAAGACAAGTACAGTAGAGAAAATGAACTTCCAGACAAGTCCCAAAATAATCCCACCGATGAGATTGGGGATAAAAAAGCCGGTACGTAGAAGGTTTTGCCCTCTGACGTTATTGCCAGTTAGTGCGTAGGCTAGAATAAACCCCAACGTATTGACGATCACAACAGTGTAGAGTACGTAGCGAACTGTCAGCAGGAACGAGTTCCAGAATACGGGGTCCTTGAAAACGGTTAGATAATTGTCTAGACGCACAAAGGTATAGGTTTTGGCAATGCCATCCCAGTTTGTTAAGGTTAAATAGATGCCGAAGAGAAATGGCAATATGATGACGGTTAGAAAGACAAAGGTTGTGGGGCCTGCGAAAAGTAGGTAAGTCTTGAGTTTATCAGAGAATCGTTTTTCCGTTGCCATGCTATACACCTCACACTCGCTTGGGGTAGAACAAAAAGAGGGAGAGCATTAGACAGCGAAACTCGCTGCCTAATGCTCCGATTAATCCGTCGCTTTTCTTACAGTCCTTGCCAGTAAGCTTCTACTTCTTGGAAGAACGTAGCTCTGTCGATAAAGCCGCCCAGATACTTTTGCATCGAAGCACCAACTTGTGCCCAGTGATCGGGTGGTAGGTTCAGAACGAAGTTCATGGTTCTTTCTGCTTGAACATAATCCAAGATCGATGCTGCTAATGGATCTGCTGGTGTGATCGTGATGTTCTTGAATGCTGGGATGATATTGGCATCTACAACAAAGCGGCGTTGACCCTCGGGATCATAGACTAACCAGTTGAGGAAGTCTTTGGCTGCTTGTTGTTGTGCAGCAGAGTTTTGCTCGCCATCCACGATGAAGTACTTGGTAACACCAACAGGGATCTGTGTATTACCTAAGTCTGCAGGATTGTTGCTGATAGGTACTGGCAAGAAACCATATTGACCATCAGCCTTATCAAAGTCGTTGATTTGTGGCCAGGCCCAGTTACCCATGAACCAGATACCTACTTCGCCTTCACCAATCAGTTCGGTACCTCTGTCATAAAGGCCTGCCAAGGGGTCTAGGCGGTCGTAGTTATACTCCTTCATTAAGTCGAATGTATCCATCAAGCCGTTAGCTGCTGCATTTTCTGCTAGGCGAACGGTACCATTTTTGAGGCCAGCTTGGAACTCATTGATGGTGGCGAAATCAGCGGATTGAGCAGCATAAGCCAAGGCGAAGAAGTGTGCGCCTAAGGACCAGTCTTCAGGAGCAATCACTAGGGCATCTTTGCCGCTACCTGCAACTTGCTCAAACAGCTGGCGGAGAGAATCGAATGTGTTAATGGTCTTGGGGTCGAACTCGCCACCCACAGCGTTGTCAAGAACGGGCTTATTGTAAATGAAGCCATATCCTTCGACCGTGGCGGGGAAAGCTAGGATTCTTCCGTCGGCATGGGTAGCCATATCCAGGCTATTTGCAATGGCATCTGCAACCCATTTCTCGTCATTCAGAGCCAGTGCCCGATCTTCAAAGAGGAGTACATCCCCGGCGTCTAGCATTAAGAGTGCCGGAGCATTACCAGATGCATACAGAGCTACAGCGCGCTCAAAGGGAGATTGCCCAACTCCGGCAGCAATCACTTCGACGCTGACGCCATCGGTGATGCTGGTGTAGTAACGAGCGATTTCTTCTAGTTGAGTTTGGATTTCTCCTTTGGAGTTCAAAATCGTGATCTCAACATTCTGGGCGAGGACAGCCGCACTAGACAGGGAAAGTACCAAGGCAACAACAAGCATTAGTCGACCTAACTTAATTCTACTCACAACAATTCCTCCTTTTTAGTACAGACTTCACATCTGCCTTCTTTATCTAAGATTGTAGCACAATCTTAAAACATGTGTCAACCGGTTAACATACGGAACTTGGCAAAATGTCATTCAAGTGCTAAGGTCACCTCTGACTCCCTTTCAGGGCTCCAGTAGCGTATTTGGAAGTCATGTGTCTTGAGGTTGCCTTCAAGAACCGCCCGGTACATTCCGTCCTCCCAGGTGAGCTTGAGCCCTTCTTGGCCCACGGCCACAGCTGAAAAATGGCCATCAAAGACGGGGTAGGAGTTGCGGAAACGCATTAGTTCAAAGAGCTTCTTGACAACAGCTCTATCCATCGTCTCTTCCGCTTCTTCTAGAGTGTAGTAATGCCGGTTAATATTCCTACCCACCTTTGTCTCTTCAAGAAGCTCGATGTCATTCTCGCCGGCCAAGAGCCCCACATAGTACACCTGGGGTATGCCGGGTGTGAAGAATTGGATGGCACGGGCCAAGAGATAGGCGTCATCATTGTTCCCCAAGGCGGAGTAATACGTGCAGTTGAGCTGGTAGATGTCAAGATTATTGTAGGCTGCGGTGTTGTAAATCTGTTTTACGTTTGCTCCCCGTGAGAATAGGTATTCCTTCGTCTGGTCGATCTCCTCATCGCTCAAGAGATCCTTTACATCGACTACTCCGATACCATCATGGGTATCGAGGGTGGTAAACTGCTTGCGTGGACAGATATTGAGCCAGTGGAGTAGCCGCTGATTATCTCCCGAATAGAGGCTGTACAGAAGCAGCATGGGTAGGCTAAAGTCATAGACCCAATAGTCTCTCTTTGCGAGTTCCAACTGGATGGTGTAGTGCTCGTGGATTTCCGGTAGGATTTCCACATCGTAAGGCTTGAGAATATCCCTGGCAAAGTCCAAAAGCTCCCACACTTCGGGCTCTACGAAGAAGCAGTTCGTACCAAGCTTTTTAATGGCATAGGCAAAGGCGTCTAGACGTATGAACCTGGCCTTCTTCTCGGCTAAGAACTCCAGTGAATCACGGACGAACTCCCTGGTGACCTCGGTGGTTACATCGAGATCGATTTGCTCTTCGTCAAATGTGCACCAGATCTTCTCTGTTGTTCCATCGGCGAAGTTGACATCCACATAGGGGGCACGGGGTTTGCGACGGTAGATTGCCTCGACATCGTCCTGCGTTGGCTCGCCATGTGGCCAGAAGTCCTTATAGCGGATGAACATATCGCGATACTCCGACTGCTCCTTTTTGGCTTTGAAGTCCTGGAAATAGCTAGACTGGCGAGATATGTGGTTGATCATGAAGTCGACCATCAGGTCAAACTCATCCCCAATTGCGGTGATGTCGTCGTATGTGCCAAACGCCGGATCCACCTTGCGATAATCCATGGGAGCAAATCCTCGATCGGCCGAGCTGGGGTAGAATGGTAGAATATGAACGCCTCCCACAACTCCCTGTAGGTGTTCCCTTAAAATATACTTTAGTTCCTGTAGATTCCTTCCTAGACTGTCAGAATAGGTAATCAGCATGATTTGATTACGTACTGTCAATCTTGGCACCTCCTTTGGTAGTTAGAGAGTTTGATGTGTATCACAAGTATTAGCTAATGTTCTCTTTACAATAATAGTATAGATAATGAAACAATTTATGTCAACCGGTTAACATACCCGGCTAATCATCTCCAAAAAGAAAAACGCCAGCTGAGTGCTGGCGCCGTAATTGATACTTCTCTAGGCCGTTCCTCGTCTTACGAGTTCAACGGGCAAGCAGTTTTCCACCGATACGGGTTTCTTGTTCACAAGTCCCTCGATCAACCGAACCGAGAGCCTACTCATTTGTTCTAAAGGCTGTCTGATGGTTGTGATCTCCGGGGACACCAAAGATGCGATGGACACATCGTCGTACCCGATGATCTTTACGTCTTCAGGTACCCGTTTGCCTAGCTTCGAGCATACTTTCATGGCTGCTACCGCCATGATGTCGCTGTTGAGAAAGAGCCCATCCACCTCAGGGTGCTCAATGAAGAGATCGAGTAAGAGCTCTTCGTACTTTTTCACTTCAAACACATTGATGTCAGTCTCAACGGTGAAGTAGGGTACCTTTCTTTCTTCAGCCACATCCATAAAGGCGCGATGCCTTTGGTTGGCTAGCATATCCAAATGTAAGCTACCACACATGTGGGCGATTTTCGTGCAGCCCCGCTCAAGTAAGAGCTCCACGGCTAGTTTGCCCCCCCGGTAGTTGTCTGATGTAACGTAGGGGATTTTCTTGGAAATGAATCGATCAAAGGCTACGACCGGTAATTCAAGTTTCTTATACTCCTCCACATCCAGAGTATGGCTGGCCATAATGATACCATCGACTTGGTTGCGCCTTAGCATCCAGATGTACTCCTGTTCTTTCGAGGAGTCGAGTTGCGAGTTACAGATGAGCACCTTATAACCGCGGGAATAGGCGTAGGTCTCAATATACGATGTCATTTCGCCAAAGAAGGGATGGGCTACCGTTGGTACAATCAAACCAATAATATTGGACTTCTTGCGGAAAAGAGAACGGGCCACTTCATTGGGCTGATAATCCAGCTCTTCCATGGCCTTATAGACTTTCTTACGTGTTGTTTCACCAATGTAGCCCCGGTTGTTCAGTACCCTAGAAACGGTCGTGACAGATACTCCAGCCCTCTTCGCCACATCTTTGATCGTTGGCATGTTCATCACCTATTTCTTCCATCCCGTGATTAGATTCAGTCCCTATTGTATCACAAAATTAACATTTGAGACAAATGCGAAAGCGAGGGGACTGTCCCTCACACTATTGGACAAAGATCGGAGGGCAGGTGTGGGGGAGCTAGTGGCGAAGTGGGAACACTAAATGACCGAAATGGGGGGAACGGTGTGAATCGAATTGAAACGCAAGAAGGGGCAAACGCTCTGGTCGCCGCTCATGCCATGACCTTGTTATACTTTGGGAGCCAGACCTGTGGCGTCTGCAGAGATATGCTGCCTAAGGTGGAAAAACTACTTGCAAACTACCCGAACATCAAGGGAGCCTATATTGAGGCGGACCAGGTTCCTGAACTAGCAGCAGCATTTAGCGTTTTTACGCTACCAGCTCTCCTAATCTATGCTGAGGGCAAAGAGGTGATCAGAGAAGCCAGGCATATCAGCCTTTTGGATGTTACAGAGCGAGTTGACCGGTACTATGACCTCCTCTTTGGCTAGGGTCGCCGTGACCAAAAACCCCAGGTAGCGTTGCGGTGCCGCGAAACATGTGCTATGATGGGAATAGAGAGTTTCGCATGCACAAATAGAGTGCTCGCAACCTAGAACGAATATCGAACGCATTGCTTTTTCTTACCTTTACCAATCTGGCATGCGTCTTTTTTGTGCTGAATCAAGGGGGCGCTAGGTGTCCGTTTGTGCATAAATTCACATTTGCGCGGAGGGATTGGATGAACGGTGTTCTTAGTGCGCATGAGAACAAGGTCAACAGAACGTTGACTCTAGTGATGGGTGGCGCTTTTTTGGCATTCTTCCTCATTCTCATGTTCGTGTCTCGCGTGGAGTTTGCCCGAAGTTCTGTTCTGCTTGTGGGTTTTGTGCTGGCAGTTATCATTGGTCTAGCGTCGCGCAAGAAATATCTGCCGCTCTATAAGTACTTGAACACAGGTCTACTCGGGCTGATCTTGACTCTCTTGATGAACCTACTTGGTGAGAAAAATACAGGAGTTCCTACGGCCATGGTGATGTCATTGATCGTGGTCGCCATGTATTATCAGGAGCGACTGGTCGCAGTATATACTTTGTTGTTGGTACTCCTAAACGGAATTAATGCTTACGTAAGCCCTGAGATGTATCTTACAACATATACGGCGACGAACTGGATATCCATTATCGCGATCTTCCTTCTTGGGGCTATTCTAGCCTGGTTCCTAGCTCGCATGGCGGCCCAACTGATCGGTTTTGCTGAGCAGAAGGAAAGGGACGCAAGGCAGATGGCGGAAGAAATCCGTAGCATACAGGGTAAAGCCAGATCGTTGGTTGAAAGAACCTCGCAGATTGGTGAAGAGCTGTCCAGATCAACAACCCAAACAGCGGGAGCAGTTGAAGCGGTAGCTTCGTCTGTCGAAGAACTTTCCGCCATTACGGAGAACTTGAACATTACTTCGCAGCAAATCGCCACGTCAGCTCAAGGTGTTAATGGTCTAGCAGGTCAAGGTCTCGAGCAGATGCAAGGAACCTTAAGAACCATGGAAGATGTGTTGCGCTTTTCGAGGGATTCCCAAGGAGTGGTGGAGAAGCTAGAAACCGCTTCCAATCAAATCAACACGATTGTCGATCTTATTGCAGATGTGGCTGAGCAAACGAACTTGTTGGCTCTCAACGCTGCTATCGAGGCGGCTAGGGCTGGAGATCATGGAAGAGGGTTTGCGGTCGTAGCTGAAGAAATCCGTCATCTAGCCGAAGATACCCGAACTTCAACCGGTGAGATTCGTAGTCTCATCCGAGAGCTCCTGGGGCAGACGACGACGGTCCGAGATGTCTTCGTGCAAAGTAACCAGAAGATCGAATCCGGCTTTGCCGTGATGACAGATACCGCCACAACGTTAGATACTATTGTGGAACAGATCGAAGAGGTGGCCAGGGAAGTGCAGGAGATTGCCCGGGCCACGCAAGAGCTATCGACAGGAAGCGAAGAGATTGCAGGTTCGTCGCAGGAGCAAGCATCATCTGCACGTACCATTTCTGACGCGGCGGACAGTCTGGCCGAGCTAACTCGTGAGTTAAGGGGTTTCATCCAATCATAGGTAACAAAGAACGCAAAGTGGAGCTTAGTCCTAGTGGGCTAGGCTCCACTTTATGTTAGGCGAAAAAGGGATCTAGAGAAACCTAGTCAGGTCACGCTTAAGCTGATCGGGCGATTGATATAGGATAGCTTCGATTCCCATTCTGCGCGCTCCTTCGCAGTTAGCAGCCGAATCATCGATGAACAGGCACTCGTTTCCCTGGAGTTGGTATCCATCGAGCAGCTCCTTGTAGATCTG
>Ga0265293_10003782_pt1 | contig 27644 bp, 26 predicted proteins | sample Munlanlewell138R_FD_192505 | JGI IMG/M metagenome (GOLD analysis project Ga0265293, IMG submission 192505) | Leachate microbial communities from a municipal landfill in Southern Ontario, Canada - Leachate well 138R | ecosystem: Engineered > Solid waste > Landfill > Unclassified | place: Canada...
TTTTGAGGCAAAAGTTGTTTTAAGTTCGGACGACACCGATAAAATATATATCAAAGCCAAAGAATATTTAGCCAAAGAACAAGTTTTAGAAGCCTGGAAGTTGCTTTTGGCAAGTCAGAAATAATTAAAAATATAGCCTCACAGGTTTTTTATGGAGGTTTAAAAATCAAAATAAACTTAAAAAAAAGAATAAAAAAATGGAAGTAGTAGGAAAAGTAAGAATGGTTGATCAGGTTAAAGAAGTCGGAAGCAACGGATTCAGAAAAAGAGACATCATAGTAACCACAGAAGAGCAATATCCGCAACACATCTCGATTCAGTTTGTTCAAGACAAAGTGAATTTGTTAGACACTTTTAAACCCGGAGACGATGTTCGTGTTTCTATTAATTTGAGAGGAAGAGAATGGGTAAATCCGCAAGGTGAAACGGTTTATTTCAACACTATTCAGGGTTGGAAAATCGAAAAATTAGTAGCCGAAACACCAACTTCCTCGCAAGAAGTACCTCCGATTGCTCCAACCCAAGCATTCCAACCGGCTCAAAACATCAACGAAGAAGAACACGACGATTTGCCGTTCTAAATCAAAATTTTTTCCGTGAGAAGTAAAATCTACATCTACGGAAGTAAAAAAACATAATATGCGTTTTCTTTTTTCGCTTATATTGATTTTTTCAATTTTTTGGATTGAAGATTCAAACGCTCAAACGTATAAAATAACTTACCAAAAGAGTTATAACGGAAATCTTCTTGAAAATCAAGACAATATTCTTGTTTTTGCCAATTCGGATTTTACGTATATTACCTCAGAGCAAATTCAAAAAGGCACAAAAGACTTTCCGTTTGAAGAAACTTTTGTCGATAGAAAAAAAGAAAACACATACCAACAAATAGCATCAATTAGTACACAACAAAACTTTGCTTTTTTAGATTCTTTGAGTCTGAAAAACCAAAGTTTTGATTTTTTTGACCAACAGAAAACCATTTTAGGATATACTTGCAAAAAAGCCCGAACCGTTATCAATTCTAATACAATAGATGTTTGGTTTACCCAAGATGTAAAAGTCAAGGGCTCTCCGATGGTTTTAGGACAAAATTTAGGTTTGGTTTTGGAGATTACCCGCAACGGAAATTTTGCCATACAAGCCACCGAAATCGAAACGATTAACACCAAAAAGAAACCGATTCCAATCCGAGATTTTTCAAAACTAAAAACGCTTGACAACCTTACTTATCGAGATTTGCTTTGGAAAAGCAGGTTTAGGACTCTATCGGTTTTCAAAAACGAAATCATCAATTTCTCGGACGAATCTAAATCAAATGATTCGATTTTACGTTTTGCCAAAGGAACAATTATTCTCAAAAAAATTAAATTCCCTGAAATTACGCAAGGAAGCCAGATTTTTGCAGAACTTACCACACAATCCAACGGAGATGCTTATGACCGAACAGGTACTGTATTTGTGATTCCTACCGATTCCAAGATTTCGTTTTTAGATGCTTTGTGCAACGGAATCAAAGAAATCCCGCTTTATACCAACGGAAATTCTAAAGAATACAGAGGCGTGGTCAAAACCGAAGATTATACTCCCCTTATCGAACTGATGCGGTTTTTTACGCCATTCGGAGTCAAAAAATTCAACCATATTCAGCTCAAAGGAAAAACTTGGCAAGATAGTGTTTCGTACCGTCAAGACATTTCAGAGTTACAACCTGTACTTTCATCAAAAGAATTGTATGTCGGTACTTTTATCGGAAATTATGACAAAGGCGGACACAAAGTAAGTTTAGAAATTACCATCCATAAAGAAGAAAAACAATCTCCGAAAAATGTGTTTTTGCTTCCACTTTTTAATACGACCAACGTAATGGAAATGACAGGGCAGGAATACGCAACGATGTTTGATAACGAAAAAGGACTTGAAGTTACTTTTACTTTAGACAGAGAAATAAAAAACGCAAAACTCCGTTATATCACTACCGGACACGGAGGTTGGGCAGGCGGAGATGAGTTTTTACCCAAGAAAAATACAATAATTTTAGACGGAAAAGAAGTTTTTTCGTTTGTTCCGTGGAGGCAGGATTGTGGCTCATACCGATTGTATAATCCGGTATCAGGAAATTTCGACAACGGGCTTTCATCGTCTGATTATTCCCGCTCGAATTGGTGTCCGGCTACCCTCACCAACCCGATACAGATTGATTTAGGAAATTTACAAAAAGGAACACATACCCTTCGGGTGCAGATTCCGCAAGGTGCTCCAGAAGGGACGAGTTTCAGCAGTTGGAACGTGTCAGGAATATTGCTTGGAGAATGAAGGACTATAGTTTGGAACACTAATTGATTTAACTCCTAAAAAAATGAGTTAGTTATGAAAAATATGTTATTACCGATACTGATTTTGTTTTTGTCTTCTTTTTCTCAACAACCAGAAAAGCAGACGAAAGAACAACCCTACAAATTAGGCGAATTTTTTAAGTTTAAAATGAGTTATAGTGGTTTTCTCAGTGCAGGATATGCCACTTTGGAACTTACCGAAGCCACTTACAACAACAAGCAGGTTTATTATGCCAAAGGCTTTGGAGCAAATACAGGTTTGTCAAAGATTTTTTTCAAAGTCGAGGATCATTACCAAAGTTATTTTGACAAAGAAACCGGGAAGCCCTATATGGCAGTTCGAGATATTTCCGAAGGAAGCTATAAAAGAAACCAAAGAGCTTATTTTAACCACTACACAAACAAGGTTTTTCTGAAAGATATAGGCAGAAACAAAGAACAGACCATAGATGTTCCGGTTGGAGTTCAAGACGTTGTTTCTATGTTTTATTACTTGAGAAATCATAAAAATATCGACAGAATCAAAGAAGGACAAACCATAGATGTCGATATGTTTTTTGACGATGAGATCATTAAGTTTAAGTTAAAATTTATAGGAAAAGAGACAATAAAAACTAAATTTGGACGTATTTCTGCTATGGTTTTCAGACCGATGGTGCTGGCAGGAAGGGTTTTCAAAGAACAGGAAAGTTTGACCGTCTGGATTTCGGACGACAAGAATAAAGCTCCACTCAAAATAAAAGCTGATTTGGCTGTAGGCTCTATCAGTGCTGATTTAACCGAACACAAAGGACTTAAATATCCCCTAAACAAAAAATAGAATTATTAAAAACATAAAAAAATGGAAATTACCTCCGAAACTCAACAGCAACTTGAAGCCTTAAATCAAAAGTTTGAGGCTTTAGGGCAAAACACAAATACACATTTAGAAGGATTACTTTGGGCAAAACCCATTACTTATTGGGATTACATTCAGACCGATGCTTTGCTGAGCTTGCAAACTCAGAGAACTCTTTTGCCCGACGAAATGGTCTTCATTATGTATCATCAGGTAAATGAGCTTTTGTTTAAAATGATTTTGTGGGAAATGCACCAAATTTGCGATAATCCTAATCCTGCAACCGAAGTTTTTACAGATAAACTAATGCGAATCAGTCGCTATTTTGATATGCTTACCACCTCGTTTGTCATTATGAAAGACGGTATGGAAGACGAGCAGTATCTGAAATTCAGAAATACGCTTACCCCTGCAAGTGGTTTTCAGAGTGCCCAATACCGCCTGATTGAGTTCTGCTCAACCGATTTAATCAACCTGATTGATTTCAGATTTAGAGCTAACATAGACAGAAATACTCCTTATGAACACGCTTTAGAACACTTATATTGGCAAGCTGCCGGAAAAGATTACAAAACCGGAAAAAAATCGTATTTGCTTGAGCAATTCGAGAAAAAATACAAAAAACAGTTTTTGGAGTATATGAAAAAATACAATACTTCTAATCTTTGGAGAAAATACAAACAACTCCCAGAGGCTGACCAACAAAACGAAGCGTTAATCAAAGCTATGCGTCATTATGACTATACCGTGAACATCACTTGGGTAATCGGACATTATAACACAGCTAAGAAATACATCGAATCCGTACCCGGAGCTCACGAAGCCACCGGAGGAAGCGATTGGAAAAAATATATGCACCCAAAATACCAAAGAAGAATTTTCTTTCCCGAATTGTGGAGCGAAGAAGAACTTAAAAACTGGGGAGAAAACATTTAATAATCAAATTCACGGTTAGTTTTGAAATATTTTATATCGCTTTTTTTATTTTTATTTTTATTGGTTTCTTGCAAAAAAACAGAAGAAACCCAACTACAAGAACAAACGACCGAAAAACCGAAAAACCACAGGTTTGGTTTTGTGATGGATGATTTTCTTGTGATTGATGACACAATTAAACAAGGAGATACTTTTGGTAAAATACTTTCCGAACAAGGCTTTAATGCAACAGAAATTCACAATATAGTCGAAAAAATAAAAGATTCTCTTAACCTGAAAAACATAAGAGCAGGAAGACCCTATACCATACTCAAATCGCTTGATGAACCTCATAAAATTCAAGCAATTGTTTACCAGTCAGACCTTATAAATTACAGTGTGGTAGATTTAAGAGATACTATTGTTGCGTATAACAAACAGAAACCTGTAACCATAAAACGAAAAACCATTGTGGCCAATATCGAAGGTTCGCTTTCGGAAACCTTAGATACTAACGGAGTAAATCCTGCCCTAACACATAACCTTTCTCAGATATATGCATGGTCGGTCGATTTCTTCAGAATACAGAAAGAAGACACCTTTGGAGTGATTTTTAACGAAAGATATGTAAACGACACGATTTATGTCGGAATAGAAAACATTGAGGGAACTTTTTTTGTTCATAGAGGGAAAAGAATCTATGCTTTTCCGTTCAAAAAAGATTCTTTGGGTTCAAGCGAAGAATATTTTGACGAAGAAGCAAATGCTCTGAAGAGTATGTTTTTGAAAGCACCTCTTAAATTCAGCCGAATTACATCGAGGTTTTCTCCAAAGCGTTTTCATCCGGTTCAAAAAAGGTGGAAAGCCCATAAAGGAACCGATTATGCCGCTCCACACGGAACCCCGATTATGACAACGGCAAATGGAGTGGTAGTACAAACAGGATATACTTCGGGTAACGGAAACTTTGTCAAGGTAAAACACAACAATACCTATTCTACCCAATACCTGCACATGTCAAGAATTGCGGTTAAAAAAGGACAAAGGTTAAGTCAGGGAGATGTGATTGGATATGTAGGAAGTACAGGTCTGGCAACCGGACCACACGTGTGCTATCGCTTTTGGCAAAATGGAGTGCAGATCGATCCGTTACAGATGAATTTTCAAAGTTCAGAGCCTTTGGAAGAAAAATATAAAGCAAGGTTTTTCAGTCAGGTAAACCCGATTAAAAAAGAACTTGACAGTATTTCAAAAATCAAGTTGAATCTATAATCTACGCTACAAATGGCACTTGAAAACACCAACCCGACAGGAACAGTTGCTTGGAATAAATTACGGGAGCATTTCGAACAGATTTGCTATACTTCGATGCAAGAATTTTTTGCACAAGACCAAAACCGAGCAAATCGTTTTCACATCGAATGGAATAATTTCTTGTTAGATTATTCTAAAAATAAAATCAGCCTGAAAACCATGGATTTGTTTGTCGAACTGGCGGAGGAATTAGGGTTAAAAAGCGGAATCGAAAGTCTTTTTTCGGGAGAAAAAATCAATATTACCGAAAACAGAGCCGTACTTCATACCGCTTTGAGAACAGAGCAAAACCAGACCGTTTTGGTGGACGGAAAAAACATAATTCCCGAAGTTATTGAAGTAAAAGAAAAAATAAAATTGTTTTCCGAGAGTGTAATCGGTGGAGACCGAAAAGGATATTCCGGAAAACCTTTTACAGATGTGGTAAACATCGGAATCGGAGGTTCGGATTTAGGACCGGCAATGGTTACAGAGGCCTTAAGGTTTTATAAAAATCACCTCAACATTCACTATGTTTCTAATATTGACGGAGACGGAGTAAGCGAAACCCTCAAAAGCCTGAACCCTGAAACCACTCTTTTTGTGATTGTTTCTAAGACTTTTACCACACAAGAAACGATTACCAATGCCAAAACCATTCGAAATTGGTTTCTGCAAAGTGCAAACCAAAGCGATATTGCAAAACATTTTGTAGCAGTTTCCTCCAATATCGAAAAAGTAAAAGAATTCGGAATTTCAGAAGAAAATATCTTCCCGATGTGGGATTGGGTCGGAGGTCGTTATTCGCTTTGGAGTGCAGTCGGAATTTCAATTGCTTTGGGAGTCGGATACGATAATTTTGACCGACTTCTCAAAGGAGCAAATAGCTTAGACAATCATTTCAGAACGGCTGATTTTCGGACGAATATTCCTGTGGTTTTGGCGTTCTTGTCGGTGTGGTACAACAACTTTTTTGAATCGGAAACGCATTGCGTTGTTCCGTATTCTGACTATCTGAAAAAGTTTGTTCCGTATTTACAACAACTCGTTATGGAAAGTAACGGTAAAAGTATTTCAAGAGAAGGAACTCCGGTAAATACCCAAACCGGGAATGTGATTTTTGGTGGAATTGGAACAAACTCGCAACATGCCTTTTTTCAGTTATTACATCAAGGAACCAAACTTGTACCTGCTGATTTTATCGGGTTTGTAGAGCCCTTACACAACAATTATGAACATCACAATAAGCTGATGGCAAACTTTTTTGCTCAAACCCAAGCGTTGTTAAGCGGAAGAGAAACCGAAGAAAATCCGTATCGGGATTTTTACGGAGACCGGCCAACCAACACGATTTTGATTAGTAAACTAACTCCTGAAAACTTAGGAGCTTTACTGGCCATTTATGAACACAAAACTTTTGTAGAAGGTTTTCTTTGGAATATCTTTAGTTTTGACCAATTCGGAGTGGAATTAGGAAAAGAATTGGCAACAACTATTCTCAGTGAAATAGAAAGCAAAAAAGTAGGAAACTATGATAGTTCAACTATGTTTTTATTGAGTAAATTTTTAGAAAAAAAATAACTTTTCCAAAGTATTGAAACTTTGGAAAAGTTTTAATATGTTATTCTTCTCTTTTTGAGGAATCTCCTACAAAATTTTGCGAACTGTTTTTAAACAATATATTGAAGGTCGTTAAACTTCCGTAAGAACGCGTGATGTATTGCTGTAGTTCAATTTTTTCGTCTTCGGTAAGGGTTTTGTGAGCGTTGATTTTTTGCTCCATTACACGAAGTCTGTCGCGAAGCATCACAATCTTATGAAAAAATGTATCAATCGGAATTTCTTTAGAAGCCAATGTTTTATCAACCGGTTGCAGAATCATTTTCCCACCTCTGTACTTTTCGGCAATCGGAACAATTTCGGTAATATCACTCCATTTTTTTAAGATTCGCACCAAACTGCTCTCAATTTCAGAGAAACTAACCGTATCAACTTCTTGGTCAATAGCTTCGATAACCTCAAAATCCGAATCGACTTCTATGGTTTCTAATCCTCTTTCTACAAAAGTAATCCAGTAATATTTAGAACTTACGTTGGTTACTACTCCCACTCCGTAATCCGAATGTTTGATTCTCGAACCGATTCCTAAAATTTGTTTCATAGTATGATTTTTTTATTGAACGAGTGCAAATATATTGATTTGAGATTGAAGATTAATGATTTTTGATTCCGGAATAAACTAAAGGTAGTTTCTACCAACTGAAAACTAAAAAAACTATCTTTGTCCTTATGAAATTCGAGAACGTTTTAGGACAAGAACACCTTAAAAAACATTTAATTACTACAGCCGATTCGGGCAGGATTCCGCATGCACAACTTTTTGTCGGAAAGGAGGGAAGCGGAGCTTTACCACTTGCTATTGCTTATGCACGTTACGTTTTGTGCGGAGCGGACAATTCGGCTTGTAATCTGAAAATGAATTCTCTTTCGCATCCGGATTTGCATTTTATTTATCCGACCATTACTACAGACGATGTAAAATCAAAACCGAAAAGCACAGATTTTTTACCCAGTTGGAAAGAATTCTTAAAAGAAAATCCGTACGGAAACTTGTTTGATTGGTACAAAAAACTCGGATACTTGAACAAACAAGGCGAAATCAGGGTAGAAGATGCTCAAGAAGTGCTGAAAACACTTTCGTTAAAATCGTACGAAGGAGGTTACAAAATATTGATTATTTGGCAGGCAGACAAAATGAATATTGCCTCATCGAACAAGTTGCTGAAAATCATCGAAGAACCACCTCAAAAAACGCTGATTATTCTGATTACAGAAAGCGAAAAAAACATTTTGGACACTATTAAATCGAGATGCCAGACCATTCATTTAGGAGCGTTGAGCGATGAAGTTATTGCCGGTGCTTTAAAAAATAATTATTCGGTGGAGGAAAATGTAGCTAAAAAAATAGCTCATCAATCGCAAGGAAGTTTTACAAAAGCTATCGAAATTCTTACAGATGATAACAACTTTCCGTTTGACCAATGGTTTGTAGATTGGGTCAGAACAGCTTTCAGGGCAAAAGGAAATCCCTCTGCCATTCAAGGGCTTATTTTGTGGAGTGAAACTGTTGCTTCGACAGGGAAGGAGGCTCAAAAAAAATTTCTGTATTATTGTACAGATGTTTTCCGGCAGGCTTTGTTGTTGAATTATCAGACCAAAGAATTGATTTACTTCGAACCGAATGTCGAAAATTTCAAGCTTGAGAAATTTGCTCCGTTTGTAAACGGAAACAATATTCAGGAAATTTACAAAGAGCTATCCGATGCGATTTATCACATCGAGCGAAACGGAAATGCAAAGTTGATTCTAACCGATTTATCTATAAAGCTGACACGTTTAATTCATAAAAAATAGAAAGAGAAATGCAGATAAAAATGAAAAACCTTTATTTACTTATTATTTCTATAATTTTATTCTCTTGTCAGGATAAAGATGCCGTTCGTAGAGAAGAAGCCCAAAAAGCTGAAATCAAACGAGAAGAACTCTTTCAACAAATCAGCAAAAACTGGAAGTTTAAAGCAGCCGATTTTAATGAAGAATCGTATAATATTGTTCAGGATTGGGCAGAATGGAATGTTTTTTATAACGAACTCTTACAAAAACCCCAAACCGACATCGGAGCTTTTCAGAGAAAGGCAAATACACTTGTAAAGCAGGTCGAGGCTCTGCACAGCACGGTTCCCGATGTTTTTAATATAACGCAAATTCAAAGCAGAATTTTGGTTTTAGACACCAAACTGAAAATGCTAAAAACTTATATTAATCTTGATGACATTCCTTCGGAAGATGTGATAAAGACTGTTCAGGAAATCAACATAGAGGTGGAATCGGTTGTAAGTCGAATGAAAACGATTTTGGACAAACAAAAAATTCAAAGAGAAGAAGGAGAGTTAGAAATGTTACAAGCCCTTGACTCACTCCGAACCGAAAAATAAGAAGGGTTTTTATTTACTTTTTTCATCGTTTTCGTGCAGTAAAATCCAGTCGTGGTGCTTAAAGTGATTCCATTTTTCAGCAGCTAAATCTACGGATTCGTCAGTAAATTTTTTATAAGGATGTCCATTTATGGAAACCATTGCCTCTGCATATACAGCTACTTCTATTCCTTGTTCTGCATATTCTTTTTTAATGTGTTGTGCCATTTGCCAAATTCCGTCTGCGTAGGAAGAAGCAAACCTAAGTTGCTTTCCTTTTATCTTATTGCTTAGTTTGTAGTTGGTCTTTTCTCCTGTGGTTTTGTCTTCGACTGTAAAATTCACATATCCGCTTCGAGAACGGAGCATCATTCTCCAACTCAAACGGTGTCCTTCATCAGTCCAAAGCACATTTCCTTTGATAAAGTTATGTCGCACGGGCAGAATCATCTGAATAACAAAAAATGGAACAAAGAAATACTTTATAAAACCTTGATTTTCATAAGAATTGCTCTTTTCCTCAAAAACGGGTTTTTTCTTCAGAAAAATTCTCCTTATGGTTTCCGGTTCGTAAAAGAAAACCGCAAAACTCAAGGCAAAATAAGGGAAGATTCCTATTTGTAGTACAGCAGAATTAAACAAATGGAAGACAAGAGAAGCTATTAGAGCTAAATTTCGGGTTCGTTTCCACAAAAGCATCGGAATTACTAACCCGTCAAAGATAATTCCCGTATAAGCAATGAAAATATGAAACCATTTTTCGGAGAAAACCTTTCCTACAATAGGATAATGAGCTCTGTTTTCAAACAATAATCCTGTAAAAGTTCCGTCAAGCCAATCAGGATAAAATTTGTGCAGTGTAGCATAAAAATAGACAATTGCCATTTGCAAAATCATTACCCAACTGCACCAAACAGGCATTGAAAGAGATTTCGTTTGAGGGTTTTGTCGTACATCAACCGAAGCATAACGGTTGGCAGGCAAAAAAAGCATTATCAAACAAACCAGAATCAGCAGATAATAATGATTGTTGTAAGCCGTTTTTTGCATCAAATACACTCCTGTCCACATCAGGGCAAAAGCTGCTACACTCCATTTATACTTATACCCAAACATAATCAAAAGCCCGAAAACACCCATAAGAGCGTAATAATAATACATTCCGTTTCCCTCTAACGGAACAAGCCATTCAAACCCGATATGCTGAAAATGAAGTTCCGGCTCAATAAAAACATTGCGAATCCACCCTGTAATCATCGAACCGAAAGATTCCGCAGCCAAAAGAAGCCCGAAGAAAATTCGGAAAACAATTAGCGGAGAATTATCAATTTTTTTGTAAGGATTGATTTTCATTTTTATTTGCAATTCCAACCATTTATTATCAAAAATACTAAAATTGTACCGAATAAGCTGTACTTATAAAAACAAAATCCGTTTTCACTTTACTTTAGGAAAACGGATTTTAGGGTTGGAGAATAATTTCTACAATAGCTGAAAAATCATCTTTCTCACTAATCTATCCTTGTCAAAATATATTCTCCTCAACCATCACTTACAGCCACTACTCTATCCTTACAAGCTCAACTCTGTTAGGAACACTATACAAAGGAGTTACTCCCGGTATATAATTAGTTGGTTCATTTATGTTTGTCCTTATTAACGAAGTATGATTTTCAAAAAGCTCAAAATAGATTTTTTCAGGTTGTCCTGCTGTTGTTTCTAATTTTGTTATTTTACAATGAGATACCAATACATTAGTTGTAAAATCTGTAAATGAACCATTAAGATAGTTATCACTGTCAAATCCTGTAAAATATCCAAATTCATTTGAAAACATAGTAGTTGGCACTAATTCCAAATTATTATAAATGATAGTGCCGTTACTATGCTGTAGTTTATAAGTGAGCACAAGAGCATCAAAATAAAAATAAGTAATATCACTGTAAGACTGTCCTAAGAAAACCTGATTCACTCGTTGTAACTTAATAGTAAAAATTTTATCGTTTCCTTCGTACGTCCAAGTACCTATATAAGGGTTTAGCTGGTTTTGAAAGTCCTTAATATAATCTCCGGATTCAGGACTGTAAGTTGATAATCTTTTTTGTGAATAAGAAAGTGTCCGTATTACAGGTGGTTGTTGAGTGTAACTATATATCGAAGCAAATAGCAGTAAAATTAATATCAATTTTGTTTTCATAATCTTTTATTTTAGCATTTTTTCGTTTTCTTTACATTATTGTTGTCCAGCTCGTGCTTTGTCCAGTTCTTGAAGTTATTGTCACAACTGTAAAACTCAAAACCGGGATTTTTAATTGCCTGGTTAGAATTTTGTTTGAAAAACTTTAAGAAGCCTTCTATCTGGTTGTTTACAGAATCTTCTTTTTTTACGTAAAAGTCCTTAAACGACCATTCAGCAGTTTTCCAATTATATGTTAGAGCATTAACCATAGCTATAAATTTGTTTTTGTTAGTAATCTTTAAAGCAAATGTCCCTTTGGCACTGGTTACCATAAGCGTATAAGAGCTTACGGGAGCAGTTGAGTTTTGAATAATTTGTGCAAACCCTACTAAATCAGATAAAGAAAAAACTGCAAAATTCTCTTTGGTCGGGTCATCCAAATGGCAGTGTATAAAACCAGTCTGGTCATCTCGGGAAGTATCCAAAGGAATTTCTATCATACTTCCTCCTTCAACATTTTCATCTCCCTGATACTCCTGTGAAAATTTCGGGTCTCCCGAATAAGTTATATACCCTGATTCTACGTTTTGAGTTCCTGCCTTTCCTTTTAGTTCTTCTAATTTATCTTTGTAATCCTCATCAAGAGATTTATTTTTTAAATCCAGACAATTATCTTTGAATGGACTACCTTTGTCCATTCCTACAGGAGAGGTGATAACAAACGGGTTCTCAGGGTTACCCGGGCCGGTACCCCCGCCATTTCCCGGATTTGCACCAATATCTCCGTTGAATGTTCCACCGCCGCCTCCACCACCAGTACAATTCGTATATGTGTATTTTATTGACTTTGGACCTTCACCACCTACATCTTCACACGTACAATTCTGACCCGGTAAATGCCCTACGCAAGAACAGGGAACTTCTATCACAACTGTCAACTCCGTACAATCTATATTACCCGTAGCTTCAAGCTCTAACTCCTCTGCCACAAAGCTGCCCTGAAAAGGCACTTCCATCTCAAGTTCGTACTGTTCTAACCATTCTTCATTGGGGTTGTATGAGAATATATAAGCCCGTTCTACGCCTTCGTCCTGAGTAACAACAAGGTTCTCAAAATACCCGTAGCTCTCAGCCCTGTGTATTTTAAAGGTGTATGAAACATAGTCGTATTCCTCCATTCTGATTTCCTTTACAGATTCTTCCTCAATTTCAAAATCATACCTGCCTAAATCTATTTCCTTGCCGTTCAATTTTCCCGAATGATTTCCAAACCTGTGCTTTAGCCCTAATTTTTCAATAATTCCTGAAAATTCGGGAGAGCTGCCCAGCTCCGGAACCGATGTGTTTTTGAAATAAAATCCGTTTATCCGGTATTCATCCGATACAAAAGTGTTGTCCTGGTTGGTGTCTGTATCAAAATCATCCTTACGGCAGCCAAACAGTACCAAAAATACTAAAATTGTACCGAAAAACAATTTCTTTGTAAATTTTTGCTTCATACGTTTGCGATTTAGGGTTAATAGAAAAGTCAAAAGTTTCACAAGATATTTTTTAACGGAACAAAGATTATATGTTTTAGATTAATTATTAAAAAGTTTTACAGGAAAAACATAAGTTTTAAAAATAAAATAATTACTTTTGTGTGTTTTTAAAAAGTTTTTCTTATGAAACAGGTCGTTGAGCGTATTAAATCTATACGAAAGGAAAAGGGTTATTCTCACGAATATATGGGAACTATGCTTGACATATCGCAGGTTGCCTACTCAAATATTGAAAAGCAGGAAACCAAGCTTACAGTCGAAAGGCTTTTTCAGATAGCCGAAATATTAGAAACTCCTGTTTCAGATTTATTAGAAGCAAGTCCGAATAATGTATATAATCAAACTTATAATCACGATAATGTAACATTAATTGCACATCAGGAAGTGGAAAATCTATTTCAAGACAACAAAGACAAAACCGAAAAGATTGAGGAACTCTATATGGCTTTGCTTAAAGAAAAAGACGAAACCATAACTGTGCTGAAAAGTATTGTCGCGAGAAAAGTGTAATTTTAACTTTTATTAATTTTAAAAAACTCCAAAGTAGTTTGCTTATCTTTTTGTAGTTGACTTTTCAACTCTTCGACTGAAGCAAATTTTTGTTCATCTCGTATTTTTTCCAAGAAAGAAACCTGAACGGATTTTCCGTAAATATCACGGTCAAATCCCAAAATATTTACCTCGATGGTTTGGTGTGTGCCGCTTACGGTCGGGTTAGTACCGATATTCATCATTCCGTTGAGTTTTTTATTTTCTATCAGCACTTCAACGATATAAACTCCCGTTTTCGGGATAAGTTTGTATTCTTCCGAAACCTTTAGGTTGGCTGTGGGGAAACCGATGGTTCTTCCGAGTTTTTTTCCTTCAATTACCGTAGCATTAAAGAAGTAATTATAGCCTAAATACGAATTTGCCAAAACAATTTCGCCTTGTTCGAGAGCCTTACGGATTTTTGTCGAGCTTACTGAAACTTCATCAATTTCCTGAGCGGAAATTTGTTCTACTTCAAAGTGGTATTTTTCTCCGAAAACAATTAAATCATCTATTCCGGCTGTTCTGTTTTTTCCAAATCGGTGGTCGTACCCGATAATTATTTTCTTTAAATTGAGTTTTTCTACCAAAATCTGTTGCACAAATTCTTCTGCCGAAAGTTCCGAAAATGCTTTGTCAAATGGATGAATAATCAGAGCATTCAGTCCCATACTTTCGAGAAGACGAATTTTTTCGTCAATGGTGTTTAGGAGTTTGATGTCTGAATTCTGATTTAAAATCATTCTCGGATGCGGAAAAAAAGTAAGAATTACGGATTTCAATCCTTCTTTTTCTGCACTTTTGATAAGACGTTCAACGATTTTTCTGTGTCCGATATGCACTCCGTCAAAAGTACCAATAGTCAGCACGACAGGTTTTTCTGATTTGTAAGAAGATATGTTACTAAAAACTTTCAAAATGTTTTTTTTGATAAGTGCAAAAGTATGATTTTTTGGTGTGATGTGTGTAGTAAACTTACAGTTTGTAGTGATTCATCAGCATTTTTTCGTACATTTTATCAGGCAGGATTCGCTTTAGGACGATGGAGAATTTCTGCAAGGGCATTCCGACTTTGTAGTGAATTTTCGGTTTTTCGGTATTTATGATTTTATGCACAACCTTTGCCATTTCAATCGGGTTGCTCCCTGAATCTACGTGAGAGTTCATCAGCTCTAAAGTTTTTCCGTATGATTGCTCATAATCCGAGCCTTTGATAAGCGGAGCGTGGTATCGTCCTTGTGCAATATTGGTGGCAAAGTCTCCCGGAGCTGCATTGGTAATTTCAATTCCGAATTGTTTCACTTCCATTCGCAAGGCTTCGGTTATGAGTTCTAAAGCACCTTTTGAGGCAGAATAAACGCTTCGGTACGGTAATCCCATATATCCTGCTATGGAAGTGATGTTGATGACAAGTCCTGATTTTTGTTTTCGCATTTGAGGCAAAACAGCTTTTATAATCTCAATGGGACCGAACAAATTCGTTTCAAAGTTTCGTTTTATTTCGCTTATTGGAATTTCTTCTAAAGCTCCTGTAATTCCTGTTCCGGCATTGTTGATAAGCACATCAATTCTGTTTTCTTTTTCCAATAGTTGATTTACAGCTTTTTGTATAGAATCAGAATCGGTTACATCAAGAGCGAGTAAATTTATTTTAGAATCAGGATATTTGTCAGGATTTCGGCTTGTTCCGTAAACAGAGTAATTTTTAGTCTGCAAATATTCTGCGATGGCTTTTCCGATGCCCGATGAAGCTCCTGTTATAAAAACGACTTTTTTCGACATAAGTTAGAATTATACTTTTTTTCAAAAGTAGTGAATTTACGGTAAAACTGGCTTAAAATTATCTGGTAAAGCTTTTCATCAGGCTGCAGACCTTTATCTATACGAATAATAAATTATGAAGACTTTAATAAGTCGTTTTAAAATACTGCCTTGGGGTTTTCGTAACTTTGCACTCGCAAAAAACAGATGATGGATAAAGCTGAGGTTAAAAAATATGTTTCTTCCGCAAGACATAAATACTATTTGTTCAGTAGGATTCTGCTTATTGCATTAATTTCTTTTTCGGCAAAAGCTCAACAAATTGAAGTTGATGACAGCTATACTCCTCAACAATTGGCCGATATTTTTATTGGAGCGGCTAATTCAGGCTGTATTGAAATTTCTAACGTAAGTATGTCCAATTATCACGATTTTGACAACGGTGAGATGAGTTACGGATATTTTACAAAATCAGACAGTAATTTTGATATTGACCAAGGAATATTGCTTACCACGGGAAAAGCTCGTTCGGCCGTCGGACCTAATGACACGTTGCTAAGTGAAGGTCCTTCGGGAAACAGTTGGTTAGGAGATTTAGATTTAGAACAGGTTTTAGGAATAAACAACACGACCAATGCAACTGTTTTGGAATTTGATTTTATTGCTTATACAACCAACATTAGCTTTGAATATCTTTTTGCTTCCGAGCAGTATCTTACAAGCGGAACCTCAAACCAATGTAATTACACAGACGGCTTTGCTTTTCTGATTAAAAAAGTCGATTCAGACGAGGGTTACGAAAATCTGGCTGTAGTACCGAACACGAATACTCCCGTAGCGGTAAATACGGTAAGAGGCGAAGGAGGTTTGTGTCCGCCTGTTAATTCGCAATATTTCGGCTCGTATAACGATTATGACCACTCCATTAATTACAACGGACAAACTGTTGTAATGACTGCCGAGACTCAAATAGAATTTGGAGAGTTGTATCACATAAAACTCGTAATCGCAGATCAAGGGAATAATCTGTACGACTCTGCTGTTTTCCTGAAAGCGGGGAGTTTTGGAAACGGTACAAAAGACTTAGGAAAAGACCGACTTGTTTCTACAGGAAATCCGGTTTGTGAAGGAGAAACATTTGTGATAGATGCAACTACCGAAGGGGCAACTACGTATCAATGGTACAAGGATGGAGTTATCATAAGCGGAGAGGAAAACTCTATTTATGAAGTTACAGAAACGGGAAATTATGAGGTAGAGATTGGTTTTTCCAATGCAAGTTGCTCTTTAAACGGAAGTATAAGTGTCGAGTTTTCCCAAAGCCCAACAGTGAATAATGCTTCATTGTTGCAGTGCGAAAGCAATAACGGAATTACAATTTTTAACCTGACTACAGCCGAAGGTTTACTCGTTGAAAATTCTCAAAATCTGACATTTACTTATTTTTCGACCCTAACCGATGCAGAAAATAATCACAACAGCATTTCTAATTATCAGAACTATCCGAATACATCGCAAAATCAATCCATTTCTATTTATGTAAGAGTAACCAATTCGTTCGGGTGCTATTCTATAGCAGAACTCACGTTGTCTTCTTCTAATAATGCTCTTCAAAATCCTCCTGATTTAGAAGCCTGTGAAGAAAGCACAAACGGATACGCAATATTCGATTTGTCCGAGCATTTAGATTTTGTTCTGAATCAGATTACGGCAAATAATCCGTCATTCACGTATCACAAAACATTTGAAGAAGCCCTGCTTTTGCAAAATGCTTTAGAAACACCTAATTATCAAGGAGTAAATAATCAGACTATTTTTATGCGGATTTCAGATAGTGGAAATTGTTATGGAATAGTTTGGTTTGACCTAATTGTCCATTCGTTTGATATTGATTTGAGTGATGAGGAAGTTTTTGTATGCGAAAATGAATCGGCTGTGCTTACTGCTCCAAGCGGATATTACGATTATACGTGGAGCAACGGAGCTACTTCTCAAAGTGTAGAAGTCGGTCAGTCAGGCAGCTATGTGGTTAGTTTTACTAACGAACTTGGGTGTGAAGCCTCAAAAACATTTTTAGTAAATACATCTTCTGTGGCAACAATTCTTTCGATAGAGATAAACGATTTGACACATAATGGAAACACAATTCTGGTAAAAGTGGAAGGATTGGGTAATTATGAATATTCTATAAACGGAATACACTATCAAGAAAGCGGTTTTTTCACTAATGTTCCTTCCGGACAACATTTAGTATTTGTAAGGGATAAAAATGGTTGTGGAGAGGTAATTCAATCGGTTTTTGTTTTAGAATATCCGAAATTTTTTACTCCGAATGGTGACGGACATAATGATTACTGGACTGTTCCGATGTTGTCTGTTCAATATCCTCAGGCTCAAATCGAAATTTATGACCGTTACGGAAAATTATTACATGGATTTTCGGCACAAGAGGCAGGCTGGGACGGAATGTTCAATTCAAAACAACTTCCCGCAACCGATTATTGGTTTGTAATCCGGTTGAGCAACCGAGTAGTAAAAGGGCATTTCTCTTTGGTAAGATAACTTAGTTGTCTTTAAGAGCCAGTTTTCTGAGTAAAGCTGTACTCATACTGTCTGTATATGCTCCGTAAGCTGTAACGAGTATTCCTTTGGTTCCGTCTTTTGAGTGGATTCCGTAAACTGTAGATTCGTCACTTGGGTTGGAATCTCCTTCGTAGCGGTAAACTTGAACAATCTCAAAATCATCAACATCGTATTTGTCATTCCCGCAAATAATACAGTTTTCTTCTAAGTTGAAATCAACCACAAAGCCTTCTTTTCTCAGGTTTTCTATAGCTACCGAAGCTGGTGCATATTTATACTGAATGCGTGTCATAATTTTATGGTTTTAATTTCATAAAGTTACACATTTTTTTTTAGAGAAACTCTAATTGGTTCAAAAAAAGAGGAAAAACAAAAACACTAATCGGCAGGGAATTTAATTTTTGGTGTTTATCAAAACAGAATCTGAAAATAGAGCAGTGCTTCCTCTTAATGTACAGAGCAATAATTATTCGTTTAATAACTTTTCGATATCTTCCATAATGGCATTAACTCCGGGTCTGAATTCTCCGTACGGGTCTTCTTCAAAACCTTCTTCATCAAGAAAGTTCAAAGCCGAATAATATAAAATCGGATTTCCGTGCTTGTCATTTCTGCATCGTATTTTTCCTTCTTTATCAATCAAGGCAAATAACCCTGAATGCTCAAACCCTCCCGGAGCATCTAAGTTTTCTCCTACGTACATATTAAATTTTCGAGCGAGTTTATGAATTTCGTCCTGACTTTCGGAGGTCAAAAAATGCCAGTTTTCGGAAGTTATTCCTAAATGTTCGGAATGTTTTTTTAGGATTTCAGGCGTGTCGTATTTTGGGTTTATCGTCACAGAAACAATCCCGAAACCGTTGTGGTCAGCAAATTTTTTTTCGACATCTACCAAGTTGCGGTTCATTATCGGGCAAATCGTGGGACAAGTGGAAAAGAAAAATTCTAAAACATAAACTTTCCCTAAAAGAGTTTCGTTGGTTATGGTTTGGTTGTGTTGATTAGTCAGAGAAAAACCCGGAGCATTATCAATTACTCTCAACCCGCTTTTTTTGGTTTTTACGACTTTATTGAGTCGGTCTGCTTCCACGACTTTGTCGTTTTTTAATCCATCTACAATTTTCGGAATAGCCCAAATCCCGAAAACAAGTAAAACAAGCGTGATTCCGATGTATGATTTGTTTTTCATTTCTTGAAATTATGAGGTTATATAAATTACGAATTACGAATTACGAATTTTCTATGTTAGATTTCTCTTTTAGGTTGATTCTTTTTAAAAGCGGCTCTGTATTCGTAAAGAATAATTTTAAAATCATCTTCCATTTCGTTTTTGAGTTCGGCAGGCGAAATGGTAGAATATCCTTCTTTGTATTCTTCTTTTCCTTTTTTGTTCATTCCTTTTCTGCCTCTGAGGTTGCGTTCTTTGTCTAAGATATAAACAAAAGGAGTACCTGCATTTTCGTCTAAAGTATTGATCAGACCGAGCTTGTCATAATAGTTTTTAATTTCATCTTTGGTAGCAAAAACAAATTTCCAACCCGAAAATGAAGTTAGTTTTGCCCATTCAAATTCGTAAATCAATTGCTCTACATCTGTTTTAGCTTCGATAGGGACAATCATCACAATCTGAAAATCTAGAAACGATTTGTTTTTGTTGTATATAAGCTGATTCAGGTTAAAAGCATTGCTTTTGTTTTCTAATACCTGAGTTCCCATAAATCCGAGAACGGTAATTTTGTCTTGAAGTTTTATGTTTTTTCCGTCTAATGATTCCCAGTCGGGAAGTTCATCGACTTTTTCGGTAATGGTTGGCAGTTTGGTAAACGAATTAACTCCCGAAGCAAAGAACAAGTAGGCTACAATCGGGAACACAAACAAGAAGATTACAATGATACCTTTTTTCATTAAATTAAGGAAGATAATTCAACCCGAAAAGTTGATGTTATTTCGGACAAAGATACAAAAAAAGGCAGTATCACTACTGCCTTTACTTCTTAATATTATTAGATTAAAATATCCATTTGCTAATCGAACCCGGACCGGTTAAAACATTGCGGACATAGTCTGCTTCGATAAGAAAGAGGACTACTATATAAATAATCAAAAACACCGTTGTTCCGACTACTGACCATCGTAGAGAGGCTTTTTCACCTTCCATGTGCATAAATGCCCACACGATGTAATATGCCTTGATAATTGTAAGGATGATAAAAATCCAGTTTAGCGGAGAGGTTCCCATTAAAACCGAATGATGTAAAGCTGCCGGTTTAAAAATACCCAATACTACCTCAACAATTGTAAGAACCGATAATATCCAGAATACGTTCCAGATTCTTTTTGTGTTAGATGCGTGACCGTGTGCCATAATTTTTTATGCTTAAATAAGAATTATACCAAATAGAAGAATGTAAATACAAATACCCAAACCAAATCTACAAAGTGCCAATAAAGCCCCACTTTTTCGACCATTTCGTAGCTTCCTCTCCTTTCATAAGTTCCTAAAAGAACATTGATAAAGATGATGATGTTTAGTAATATACCAATCGAAACGTGGAATCCGTGGAATCCTGTAATAAAGAAAAACAAATTAGCAAACAACTTATTACCATATTCGTTTCTGACATGGCTTGCACCTTTTACTACGTAAGCTGCATCTTGAATTCTTTCGATAGAAGCCTCACGAGTAAGAACTACTTTATGCTTATCTTTATTAAGTGTAGGATGTAGTGAAGTGTCAGCTTTTTGTTCGTCTGTACCCCTATAGATAAACTCTGTTCTAACCAAAACATTAGGGTTAGCTTTTAATCCTTCGATTACTTCTTGTGTAGTATAAGGAGCTCTTTTAGCTTCTTCTGTAAACCAAAGCCCTCTACTTCTTGTATTTTCTACTCTCTCGGTCGGAATTGGTTTAGCAACCTGATCCAAAGAAAGGCGATTTCCTTCTAAATCTACAAACTGCAATATTGCTCCTCCTTTTGTTTCAACAGCTCCATAGGTACCTTTAATAAAGTTGGTCCATTCGTAAGCCTGTGATCCGATAAAGAATAATCCTCCTGCAATAGTCAGTGCCATATAGGTTACAACCTTATTCTTTTTCATCTGATGTCCGGCATCTACAGCAAGCACCATAGTTACTGACGAGAAAATCAGAATAAACGTCATCAAGGCCACGAAATACATCGGGTTGTCACCATGGATGAACGGAAAGTGATTAAAAACTTCGTCCGCAATAGGCCAGATGTCAATAAATTTGTATCGCATAAAACCGTATGCGATTAAAAATCCTGTAAAAGTAAGAGAATCAGACAAGATGAAAAACCACATCATTAGTTTTCCGTAACTCGCTCCTAATGGTTCGTTACCTCCGTCCCAAATTTTTTCTTTAGCTGTTGAAGTAGCTGTTGTTCCCATAATTTTTTGTTAAAATAAAAAAATTTTTCAAATGTACGTTTTTTTCTTATTTAAAGAAATACAAAAATAAAAACAAATATAACCACAAAAAGTCGAGAAAATGCCAGAACATTGCACTTAACTCTATTCCAAGTGGTTGAGATGAATTATACTTTTGTTTATAATGATTATAAATTACGATTGAAAGCGAAATTAATCCTGCAAACAAGTGAGCAATGTGCATTATCACTACTATGTACAAAAATGAAGTAGTTACGTTGCTCTCCGGACCGGTAAAATAAAAACCGTTTTCTATGATTTGACCAAATCCTTTGAATTGCAAAAATACGAACATGACACCCAAAACAAAGGTAATCCACAAAAACATTGAAGTTTTTGAACGGTTATCTTTTCGGATAGCCGAAACTGCAAAGTGAAATGTAAAACTACTCAACACAATGACAATCGTACTGAGCGTAAAGGCAAAAGGCAACTCGAAATCTCCTAACCAATCAGGTCTTGACTTGCTCACGATGTAAGCACTCGTTAGTCCTGCAAACATCATAAACATACTAATCATAGCGACCCAAAGCATTGTTTTGTACGACTTTGCCTTTTGTTGATATGAATCAAAAACCTGTTTTTCTTGTGCCATAATTATCTTATAAATTTATCTAAAACGTACACGATTTGTAAAAGCGTGATATACGAAACACTTACCAGCATAAGCGTTCGTGCTGTTTTAGCATCTCTTTTTTTATATAGTTTGAAAGCATAAATCATCATCCAAATTCCCAAAGTCAGAACAATTACAGCCGAAATTGGATGAATAGACAACCTTCCTAAAATTCCTTCTTTAAAGTAGCCTATAACCGGAACAACCGAAATAAGCACTGTCCAAAAGGTGTACATTATAATTTGAATAGCTGTTCCCTTATCGCGCTTTCCATTTGGGAGCATAAAAATATCAGCTTTTTTGTAATCTTCATACAAAAACCATCCGATAGCCCAAAAATGAGGAAATTGCCAAAAGAACTGAATCATAAATAAGGTTCCGGCTTCAATTCCGAAATTGTTCGTGGCAGCTACCCAACCCAGCATAAACGGAATTGCTCCCGGAAAAGCCCCGACAAAAACCGAAAGCGGAGTCATCGTTTTTAAAGGCGTATAAACACTCACGTATAAAAATATCGAAATCGCTCCAAACATTGCTGTTTTCGGATTGATATTATAGAGTATGATGATTCCTAAAATAGTAAGCGAACTGGCAATAACAAAAGCGGTGGTTGGAGTCATTCTCCCTGCCGGAACAGGACGATTTTTGGTTCGTTCCATTTTGGCATCTGAATCTTTTTCGATGATTTGGTTAAAAGCATTCGATGCTCCAACCATACAATAACCTCCTATAGCCAACATCAAAACTGTAATCCAACTGTTTGAAGTAAAATCTATTACTCCCAACAAATATCCTGCAACAGAAGAAAATACCACACTTGCCGCTAAGCGAAATTTAGTAATCTCTTTAAATTCAGAAATTGCGGTTTTTATAGAAAAAGTATTTTCCGTAGTGCTCAAACTTGCTTTCATTGGATTTTAAAAACTTGGCAAAGATACTTCTTTCAAATGAAAGTTAAAATTTTTTTAACGATGAACTGACAAATGCAGGTAAAACAATTTAGTTAAGACCTAAAACCGATATTTAAGCGAAAGTCCTAAATGGTTTGTAGTGTTCAAATCATCTCGAAACCAGTCGGTGCCCAATGATAAATTTTCGCTTACATTGAATTGTTTCAAGTGAGCGGCTACATTGGCTTCAACAACATTTAGAATATAAAAACCAATGGTTATCAGCATTGACAAATCTCGATTTCTCTGAAATTGTCTTTGAGCTGCGATGAGTATGTCTTCTGATAAGTAATTATCTCCCTGAAATTCATCATCGTTAAATCCGGCTAATCTACGTTGGTAAGCATCTCTGTACCTGTGATATTGATTGTTGTTGTGAACGTAAAAATAGGTGCTTGTCCCGATAGCGGCAATCACAATAGGGACTTTCCAATAGTCTTTGTTATACACTTGTCCCAATCCGGGAAGAACAGCAGAATAAAAAGCTGCTTTTGAAGGTCGTAACGGGTCTGTATTAAATGTTGGAACAGTATCCTGAACAACCAGAAGATTCCCGTCTCTGCTCTGAGAGAAAACAAGGTTTCCGACAAGAAAAACCAACAAGACTATGTATAATTCTCTTTTCACTTATTTCTCGATAAGTTTCAAAATTCGGTTAAAATCTTCTTCGGAATGAAACGGAATAATAATTTTTCCTTTTCCGTTAGATGATGATTTTATATCAACTTTTGCCCCAAAATAATTAGCAAACGATTTTTTGGGTTGGTCGGTAATCTCGAAAGTCTTTCCTGCTTTTTTAGTCGGTTTTGGTTTAAGACTGTCTTGATGTGCTTTTACAAGGCTTTCGGTTTCTCGGACAGAGAGATTTTGTTTGACGATTTTTCGATAAATATCAATCTGAACGTCGTGGTCTTCAATATTGATTAAAGCCCGTCCGTGTCCCATAGAAATAAATCCGTCTCTTATCCCCGTTTGAATTATCGGGTCGAGTTTCAGAAGGCGTAAATAATTAGTAATGGTAGAGCGTTTTTTTCCTACTTTTTCGCTCATCTGTTCTTGGGTAAGTCCTATTTCGTCAATAAGTCTTTGGTACGAAAGAGCTACCTCAATCGGGTCTAAGTCGTGTCTTTGAATATTTTCTACCAAAGCCATCATCAACGATTCGTTGTCATTGGCTATTCTGATATAAGCAGGTATGGTTTTTAGCTTAGCCAGTTTGGAGGCACGTAGTCTTCTTTCTCCCGAAATAAGCTGATATTTGTTGAAATCTAATTTGCGAACGGTAATTGGTTGAATAATTCCAAGTTCGGCAATAGAAGTTGCAAGTTCCTGAAGAGCTTCTTCATTAAAGCTACTTCTGGGCTGAAACGGGTTTATTTCGATTGTATCTATATCAAGCTCAACAATATTTCCGACAACCTTATCTGCATTTTTATCTTTGATAGATTGTATGTCATTTGAAGGGTCTTTCAAAAGTGCTGAAAGTCCTCTGCCAAGTGCTTGTTTTTTGGTGGCTTTAGTCATAAATTAATGTGCTGTTTTTTGATTATTTCTTCTGCTAATTGCAGGTAATTAGAAGCTCCTTTGCTCGTTGCATCATAATTGATAATACTTTCTCCAAAACTTGGAGCCTCGCTTAATTTTACATTTCGCTGGATAATGGTTTTAAAAACCATATCGTTAAAATGTTTTTGTACTTCTTCTGCTACCTGATTGGACAGGCGCAAACGGGAATCGTACATAGTAAGTAAAAGCCCTTCGATATCCAAATCAGGGTTGTGGATTTTCTGTACGCTTTTTATGGTGTTCAATAATTTTCCTAAACCTTCCAAAGCAAAATACTCGCACTGAATAGGTATGATTACCGAGTCTGCACAAGTTAGAGCGTTCAAGGTAAGCAACCCTAAAGAAGGAGCACAATCAATCAAGATGTAATCGTAATCGTCTTTAATTTCTTTAAGAGCTTCTTTGAGCATATATTCTCTTGATGGTTTATCGACAAGCTCAATTTCAACAGCAACCAAATCAATATGTGCGGGAATTATATCAACATTTGGAGTTTTGGTAGGAGTAATAGCGTCTTTTGCCGAAATGCTGTGTTCTAAAACCTGATAGGTTCCTTTTTCGACTGTTTCGATGTCTATTCCTAATCCCGAACTTGCATTGGCTTGAGGATCTGAGTCGATAAGTAACACTTTTTTTTCTAACACTCCCAAAGAAGCGGCCAAATTAACAGAGGTAGTTGTTTTTCCTACTCCTCCCTTCTGATTGGCTATGGCAATTATTTTACTCATTATCTTTATCTGAAATTAGTCGGTAAAAGTACAACTATTTATGATTTTATGAAAGAACCTGTGTTTACTTTTTGTGTACGTGAATTCCTTGTTGGAGTTAAAGGAACAACGGAGTGTTTTTTAATGGTTTGATAACTCAAGGCGAATGCAAAACATTGTTTGAGATAAGATTTGAATATGAATTGTGTTAAAATTTAAAGTGATTAATCAAAAAAAGGAGTGTAAATTTTAAGTATGTAAAAAATAATAATACATTTGTTGGTCATATATTCCGTGACACTGTTTCGAATATTGTGTGACATCAAACAATTGTTAAAATGATAGCGTTTATTAGTGTTCGGATGTTTTTTATTAATATTAATTATTTTTAGCTATGAAAAAATTTACTTTCTACAATTCCAAATCGAATTGTATGCGAAAAACAAAGTACTGGTTCGGACTGCTGACACTTTGTGTGATGCTAATTTCTGCACAACAAATAAATGCACAGCTTTATAATGTGGCAGGAACTTGCACAATGAATGTTGCAAGTAATGTGTACGGACCAATGTACAGCACTACAAATTCCGATGCAGCCAGTAGAACGGCTGTTATTTATCCTGCTTCTCAACTGACGGGTATTGCAGGGCAGGAACTTACAAGTATTTATTTCAATCGAATTGGAGCAACAACAGACCCTGCCGGAGGAACTCCAAATTTTAAAGTATATCTTAAAGAAACTTCTGACGTCGATTTTGGAACAGCAGCTTTGGATTGGGCAACTGTAGTTACGGGAGCTACTTTGGTATATGATTCTGATCCTCTGACAGCTATGCAAGGAGGTTTGGGTTGGAAACAATTTACTTTTAACGAAGATAATTTCACTTATTCCGGAACGAATAACCTTATTCTCCTTATGGAATATGTGAACACGGGTAACACCACAAATGTACAATGGCAATACGAATACATTTCACCTTGTGTCGATACCTCAAATAGCATGACAACTAAGTATGTCAATACTACTGACGGAACTCCGGGAGCTTCTTTGTCATCACAAAATTATAGAAGACCACAAATAGCTTTTGACTTTACAGTGGATTGCCCTGCCCCTACCAACATAATTATATCAGATATTACAACTACAGGAATTACGATTGACTGGACAGCAGGAGAAACTGAAACAACTTGGGATTATGTTATACAATCGCAAGGATCGGGAATTCCGACCGTTTTTAGTCAAGCTACAAGTACTACTTTGACTGTTAGTGATTTATCTCCTTCTACAGGTTATGAGTTTTACATCAGAGCTAATTGTGGAGGTGATGACGGAGAGAGTGTTTGGGTAGGTCCGGTTAACTTTTCAACCTCATGTGACACTATAACTATCCTTCCATATACTGAAAATTTTGACACTTACGGTGTGGGCTCTGATGCATTCCCTAATTGTTGGGAAAGACCTGTAGCCTACGACAACGGCACTGTATGGCCTTCCATTGTTGCAGTTAGTGCAGATAGTTCCCCAAACAGTTTAAGATTTCAATCGGCTGTAGGAACTCCTACGTATGCTGTTTCTCCGGAATTTGCAGAGGATATCAACAATCTTAGAGTTAAGTTTAACTTAAGAAGAGAAGGCACAAGTTCAGGAACTATCGATTTTGGTGTTATGAGCGACCCGTTTGATTTGAGTACATTTGAACTTGTTCAAACGATTGACCCTACTGATAATGTCTTCCATGAATATTTATTTAACCTAAATACAACGACACTTTCAGGTGGGAATAATTATGTTGCTTTCAGGCACAATTCGAATTCAAATATTTGGTACTATTGGTTAGATGATTTTGTAGTAGAACTTATTCCTTCCTGTCTTGAACCATCGGATTTAACTGTCGCAAATGTTACTGATAATAGTGCTGATTTGGACTGGTCAAGCGACGGGACATTGTTCGATATTAAATGGGGAATTGTCGGCTTTGATATAGATACCGAAGGAACAGAAGTAAACGGAGTTAGCAATCCTTATTCTCTATCAGGACTGACCCAAAGTACAGCTTATGAGTTTTATGTTCGTCAGGATTGTGGAGCAGGTGATTTAAGTGCTTGGTCAGGGCCCTATTATTTCTTTACCGGCTATTGTGAAGTTACATCTACCAGTACAACTAATGGAATTGGTAATTTCACTACAACCGGAGGGATTATGAACATTAATAATTCTTCAACCGGAGGTTCTTATTCTAATTATACTACACAATCCGTAGCTCAGTTTGAAGGAGGGGCAGATGTGCAATTCACTATCACTGCAGCCAACGGTACTACAGGTATGGGTGTTTGGATAGATTGGAACAATGACCTTGACTTTGATGACCCTGGAGAGCATATCTACAATTCGGCAGCTTATACT
>Ga0265293_10003783_pt1 | contig 27634 bp, 27 predicted proteins | sample Munlanlewell138R_FD_192505 | JGI IMG/M metagenome (GOLD analysis project Ga0265293, IMG submission 192505) | Leachate microbial communities from a municipal landfill in Southern Ontario, Canada - Leachate well 138R | ecosystem: Engineered > Solid waste > Landfill > Unclassified | place: Canada...
CACTCACAGGTGAACTCGTTGATTCCGTCGGTGCAGGTGCCGCCGTTTTGACAGGGATTGGGCTCGCACTCATTGATTTCGATTTCGCAGGTTTCGCCCTCGAAGCCCGTGTCTGCGCAGTCGCAGATGAAGCCGGTTGGGAGGTTTTCGCAGGCGCCGCCGTTTTGGCAGGGTGCGTCCTCGCAGTAATCGATGGCTTCGCCGATGCAGTAGGTGCTGAGGTCGGCGTTGGGGACGAGGCCGATGAAGTCGCCGATGGGCGTGGCGCAGGTGTAGCCTTCGCGGGGGCAGTCGTCGTTGGTGTCGCAGGCCTTGAGGCACTGGCCAAAGTTGAGAAAGCCGCCCACGAGTGCGCTGTCGGTTTCGGAGAGACCCAGGGCCCCCACCAGCACGACAAAGAGGTCCGGGTCGGCGTCGCGCAGCGGGAAGAAGCAGGAGCCGCCCTGGCCGCAGTCGTCGTCGGTGGTGCAAGAACCCGCGGTGGAGCAGTAGTTGCCCGGGAGATTGACGCCCAGGGTGGCGAGCATTTGGGCGGTTTCGTCGGGGGATTCGCTCAAGGAGGAGAGGGGATAGAGGCCGCCCAGCAAGCACTGGGGTGTGCCCGGGCCCGCGCAATCCGCATCGACGGTGCAGGCTTCGCCCACAGGAGCGCCGGTGACGGTGTCATCTCCAGTGTCGGTGCCGGTGTCATCGCCATCGTCCGGTGTCTTGCCGGTGTCGGTGTCATCGCCGCCGTCCGGTGTCTTGCCGGTGTCGGTGTCATCGCCGTCGTCCGGTGTCTTGCCGGTGTCGGTGTCATCGCCGCCGTCCGGTGTCTTGCCGGTGTCGGTATCATCGCCGCCGTCCGGCGTCTTGTCGGTGTCGCCATCGGGCTGCTTGTCGGCAGGCGTGGTATCCACGGGGTCGTCGTCGTTTGTCGCGTCGAGTGTTGCTTCTTTGCAGCCGGCGGTTAGGGCCACCAAGCCCAAGGACAAACACAATGCATAAGCCAATCGTTTCATAATCTCCCTCCTTTTATGACGGGTTTCCACCGGCACTTTCCGGTGGCTGTGATTCCGCTAAAGTTGAAAGTGACGGTCCGCGTCTAAACCCCTTAAATAGGAATGTCAAAGTTTTTTTGGGGATTGTTTCATCATTTACAGATGCTTTTGCCAGCGGGGAATGTGGCGAGTCGGTGCGTCCGGCGAATGCGCAGCGGCGCTTTGGGGATTCAAGGCTTGAATCGCGCGTGTGATTCCTCTACATGGCACACATGGAATCGCAACACCCGGCAACACTCCCGCCCGAAAAACGCTACCACGGGGTGCCGAGCCTCACGGGCAACGACCCCATCTATCCCGCCGAAATCATGGGTCACGCCCCGCACCTCGAACTGGAGATCGGCTTCGGGCGCGGTCACTTCATTCGCGAACGCGCGCAGCAGCACCCCGACGTGCACATCCTGGGCATCGAGACCAAGCGCAAGATGGTCTTCGAAGTGGCGCAAAAGGCCGACGCGCAGGGGCTCTCCAACGTGCACCTCTTTTTTGGCGACGCCCGCGAAGCCGTCACGCGCATGCAACCGGCGGGCTGCTTTCAACACATCTTCATTCATTTCCCCGACCCGTGGTGGAAGGCGCGCCACGCCAAGCGCATGGTGGTGAACCCGGACATGGCGGCGCAAATTGTACGCCTCCTCGCCCCGCAGGGCCGGTGTTTCGTACAGACCGACGTCGACTTTCGCGCGGCGCATTACCGCGACGTGCTCTTGGCCCAGCCCCAACTGCGCCCCCTGGGGGATGCGGGCTACGTGGACGAGAACCCCTTTGGGGCGCGGACCGCGCGGGAGAAGCGCGCCATCGAGGTGGACATGCCGGTGTACCGCCTGCTCTTCGAGCGCACCTAATCCATGACGACATCATCGACGAATGCGAGGCCGGGGCGACCTCCCGTGACGCCGGGGGCAACCCCGTTGAAGGCGGGGCAAGTCCTGGAGGTGGTCATTGAGGCCCTGGACGACGAGGCGTGCGGCATCGCTACGGTGGGCGGCATGCGCTTGCAGGTGCCCTTTGCCGCGCCGGGAGACGTCGTGCGCGTCGCCGTAGAAGCGGTGAGCCGCCATCGCCCGCAGGCCGTGGGGCGCTGCTTGGAGGTGCGGCGGTCCGGGGATGCGCGACAGGCGGTGGACTGCACCCGGTCTATTCAGGGCGGCGGTCGGTGCGGCGGTTGTCCGGCGCTGCACCTGCGAGACGAAGTGGCCCTGGAGATGAAGCGGCAGGGGGTGGTGCAGGCCTTGGCCGCGGAGGGACTGGCGGTGTCCGTGTCCATCGCGCCGGCACCTTTGGCGCGGGGATATCGCAACCGCGCGACCTTTGTGGCCCAGGTGTCCCGCAACGGCACCCGCTACTTGGGGGGCTATGCGCCGCGCAGTCACCGGGTGGTGCGCATGACGGGATGCCCCGTGCTCCTTTCGCCCCTGCCCGCGGTGTGCGAGGCCCTCGAAGCATTGATGAACCGCCTGGAGATGCCCGTGCACCCGGCTCCTCTGGGGCTGCGCTACGTGTTGCTGCGGGCCAACGCCGCGGGCGACGTGCTGGTGGAGGGCATTTGGCGCGAGTGCGACGAGCCGATGCTGCGCGCCTTCGCCCACGAGGCCATGCGCATTCCCGGCGTGGCGGGGGTGTGGGCTTCGGAAAACGCGTCGACGGGAAATGCCATCCGGGTGTCCCAGGCCCGGCACTTGGTTGGGGCGCGGCATGTGTCCCACCGCTTTGGTCGCGTAGATCTCCGCCTCAACGCAGGGGTGTTCGCACAGCTCAACGCCGATGTGGCCTCCCAAATGTACGTGGCGGCGGCGGCTGAGTTGGGCGGAGCGTCGCAGATTTGGGACCTGTATTGCGGCACCGGGGGGCTGGCCCTCAACGCGCTGGCCCGCCATCCCGGCGCAGCGGTGCTGGGGGTGGATTCCGTGGCCGAGTCCGTGGCTTTGGCCCGCGCTGCCGCCCGGCACCAGGGCTTTTCGCAACGCGCGCGCTTCGATGTGCTGGATTTGCGCGACGCCGTGCCGGATGGGCCCATGCCCGACGCCGTGGTGGTCAATCCGCCGCGCCGTGGACTGGACGCCGCTGTGCGCGACGTGCTGGCCAGCGACGACATGACGGCGCAGACCCTGCTGTACATGAGCTGCGGGCCCAAGGGCTTTGCGCGGGATGCGGCGCGATTGGTGTCGGCGGGGTGGCGCCTCGAAGAGGTGCGGGCCTGGGACATGCTGCCCGGCACCGCGCACGTGGAGCTGCTGGCGCGCTTTACCCGATCACGCCCGCGATGAGGGCCTCGGCCTCGCGCTGTACTTGCTGCAGGTGGGCGTCGCCCTCGAAGCTTTCGGCATAAATTTTGTAGATGTCTTCGGTGCCGGAGGGGCGCGCGGCGAACCAGCCGTTGGCCGTGGTGACTTTGAGCCCGCCGATGGCAGCGCCGTTGCCCGGGGCGTGGGTGAGGCGCTCTAAGATGGGGCTGCCCGCCAGGGTGTCGGTGCGCACCTGGGCCGGGGAGAGCTTGAGCAGCGCGGCCTTGATGTCGGGGGAGCAGGGGACGTCCTTGCGCGCGTAGACCGGGGCGCCGAAGCGCTGGGTGAGCTCGGCGTAGGACGCGGACGGGGTTTTGCCGGTGACCACGGTCATCTCCGCGGCGAGCAGGTCGAGGAGGATGCCGTCCTTGTCGGTGGTCCACACGGTGCCGTCGCGCCGCAGAAATGAAGCCCCGGCGCTCTCTTCGCCGCCAAAGCCCAGGCTGCCGTCCACCAGGCCGCTCACGAACCACTTGAAGCCCACGGGCACCTCGCAGAGGTCGCGCTGCAGGTCGGCGGCCAGGCGGTCGATGATGGCGCTGGACACCAGGGTTTTGCCCACGGCGGCCTTGGGGGACCAATTGCTGCGGTGGGTGAAGAGATAGGCGATGGCCGCGGCGAGGTAGTGGTTGGGATTCATGAGGCCCTGGGGCGTGACGATGCCGTGGCGGTCGGCGTCGGGGTCGTTGCCGAAGGCGATGTCGTAGCGGTCTTTGAGCGAGATGAGCGAGGCCATGGCGTGGGGCGACGAGCAGTCCATGCGGATTTTGCCGTCGTGGTCCACGGTCATGAAGGCGAAGGTGGGGTCGAGGCTGGGGTTCACCACGTCGAGGTCGATGCCGTAGCGCTCGGCGATGGGCGCCCAGTAGTGCATGCTGGCACCGCCCATGGGATCGACGCCGATCTTTAGGCCGCTCGCGGCGATGGCCGCCATGTCGATGGCGTTTTCCAGGTCGGCGACATAGGGCGCGATGAGGTCGTGGGCCTGAATGTTGGGGCGGCGCAGCGCCTGGGCGTAGGGCAGGCGACGGACCCCGAGGTTGCCGCCGGCCAGCAGTTCGTTGGCGCGATTTTGGATGACCGAGGTGACGTCGGTGTCTGCCGGGCCGCCGTTGGGCGGGTTGTACTTGAAGCCGCCCGCGTCCGGGGGATTGTGCGAGGGCGTGATGACGATGCCGTCGGCCAGGCCCTGGGTGTGCCCGCGGTTGAACGTGAGGATCGCGTGGGAGATGCCCGGCGTGGGGATGGGCAGGAAGTCGCGCTGGTAGCGCACCTCGACTTCGTTGGCGGCCAGGACCTCGATGGCGGTGGTGCGCGCGGGCTCGGAGAGGGCGTGGGTGTCGGCGCCCAGGTAGAGGGGGCCGGTGATGCCCTTGGCGCTGCGGTACTCGCAGACGGCCTGGGTGATGGCCAGGATGTGGGCTTCGTTAAAGGAGCGCTGGGTGGCGACGCCGCGGTGTCCCGAGGTGCCGAAGGAGACGCGGTGGGACGGCTCTGCGGGATCGGGGGCCTCGGTGAAGTAGGCGGTGATCAGCCTGGGGATGTCGGTGAGCAGGGTGCGGGGCGCCGGTTTTCCGGCCAAAGGGTGCAGTGACATGGGCGTCCTTTCTGTTGGGGTTGCGGATTCGCGCGGCCCTTGACCGCCGTGCTTCTTTGTACGTCCTGATCCGGTGGAGTCAACCGCAAATCCGCTCCGGTGTGGCAGGGGCATGCTGGACAGCGCATTGTATTTGAAATCCGAAGCACTATAATGCCGACTTTCGCTCGCGGTTACCGCCGTTGCTGGTGGCGCGGGCATTGCCCAACGCGCGTGCACCGCCGTTGGCCCAAGGACGCATCGAAAAAACATGCCGCCCAAACCCCGGATCGATCGCGTCTTCGCCCATCCCCGCCCGGTGCAGCCCTTTGCTTTCGACGCCGACGTGGCCGACGCCTTTGCGGACATGGCGGTGCGCTCCATTCCCGGCTACGACGCCATCATCCGCCAAATTGGCGCCTTTGCCCGCCTCTTCGTCGCGCCCCAAAGCCGGGTGTACGACCTGGGTTGTTCGTTGGGTGCGGCGATATTGGCCGTGCGCGAGAGCGTCGGTGCTCGGGCTCATCTGGTGGCCGTCGACAACTCCGCGGCGATGATCGAGCGGCTGTCCGGGGCATTGTCGTCGCGCGCGTTGCACCCGCCCATTGAGGTGCGCTGCGAAGATGCGGCGACGACGGAGCTCAGCGACGCCTCGCTGGTGGTGCTCAACTTCACGCTGCAATTCCTCGACGTCCCCGACAAGCAGCCGCTGCTGCAGCGGGTTTACGATGCCCTGTTGCCGGGCGGTGCCCTGGTGCTCTCCGAAAAGCTCACCTTTTCCGATGCGCAGGAGTTGGCGCGCATCGAGTCGCTCTACTACGACTTCAAGCGGCACAACGGCTACAACGAGCTGGAGATCCGCCAAAAGCGCGACGCCTTGGAGACAGCGCTCAAACTCGACACCCGCCAAGCGCACCTGGAACGCCTGCGCGCGGTGGGCTTCTCCGAGGTGCGCGAGTGGTTTCACTGCCTCAACTTCTCGTCATTTCTTGCGGTGCGTTAGCCGAATGTCATGACCGACGCCCTGCCATTATCCGCGCCGCTGCAACGCCTATTGCCTGTGCTTGAGGCCTTGTCGGTCCCGCGCTTGCACCCGTCCGCCAACTCCGACATCGCGCAGTGGACCGCCTCGCTGGCAACGCTGTCCTCTCTGCGAGAGGCGCACCCCGCGTGCTTTGGGGCGTTGGGACGCGCGGGCTTGTCGCTGCGCGACGGCGTGTTGCACGTGGGCGAGCCCATGGCCCATGGCCCCGACCGACAGCGCCTCATCCAGTGTCTGCAAACCCTGTCGCCCTGGCGCAAAGGGCCTCTCAACGTCGGTGGCGTGGACATCGACACCGAGTGGCGATCCGATTGGAAATGGCAACGGGTGCGGCCGCACTTGCCTGTGTTGCGCGGTGCCACCGTGCTCGACGTGGGGTGCGCCAACGGTTACTACGCGCTGTGCATGGCCCTCGAAGGGGCGCGCTTTGTGCTGGGCATTGAGCCGTACATGCGCAACGTGTTTCAATTTCTCGCCCTCGACGCGCTGTATCCTCAATCCGATGTGCGCGTGTTGCCCCTCTCTATCGATGATGTGCCCGCCGACGCGCCGGTCTTTGACGCCGTCTTTTCCATGGGATTGCTGTACCACCGACGCGCACCGCTGGCGCACCTCGAACACCTGCACGCCCTCGCGCTCTCCGGCGGCACGGTCGTGGTGGAGACCCTGGTGAACACCGCGCCAGAGCTCACTTGTCTGTCCCCCGCCGATCGCTACGCCGGCATGCGCAACGTGTGGCACATCCCCTCGGTGCCGTTGCTGGCGTCGTGGATGTCGCAGGCGGGGTTCGCCGATGTGCGCGTGGTGGACGTGACCCGCACGTCGATTTTGGAGCAACGCGCCACCGCATGGATGACGAATACATCCTTGGCCGACGCCCTAGACCCCGGCGATGACCGGCTGACGCGCGAAGGACATCCCGCTCCGGTGCGCGCGGTGATTATCGGGCGAAAGGCGGCTTGCCAAGAGCGCGAACTCGGCGCTAAAAGAGAAACACCATGACAAAAGACGACTGTATTTTTTGCCAAATCGCCTCGGGCCACATCCTGGCAACCGTGCTCTACCAAGACGACGACGTAGTGGCCTTCGAAGACCTCCACCCCCAAGCCCCGGTGCATTTTTTGGTGATCCCCAAGAAGCACATCGCCACCCTCGACGACGTCACCGCCGACGACAGCGACCTGCTCGGCAAAATGCTCTTCGCCGCCACCGAGGTCGCGCGCGAAAAGGGCATCGGCGACACCGGGTATCGCCAAGTCATCAATTGCCGCGCGTCGGGCGGACAAGTGGTGTTTCACCTGCACCTACACATCATGGGCGGGCGCGACATGGGCGCCATGGGCTGATCCAATGCCGTCTTTGGCCCACATCTCGGTGCGCTGGGTGGCCCTGGGGGCCCTGGCGATCTTCGTGGTTGTCTTTGCGGCGGACCGCGCGTTGACCGCTGCCCTGGAGGCCCACCCCGAGAGCGCCGCGTTGTTGCAAGACGCCTTTGCGCGCCTCGAACAGGGCATCGACGACACCGAAAAAGCAGCGCTGCGCCAGCAGGTCATGCAGCACCTTCCGCTGCCGTGGCTCGGGGCTGTCGCGCTGGTTGTCTTCGTTGCGATCGCGGCGATGGGGGCGCTCCTCGGTCTCCAGACCACCAGCCACTGGAACGCCGTGTTGGCCGCGCTCTTTGCAGCCTTGGCGGTGTCGCTGCACATGCTGGGCGAATTTTCCACCGGGGCCCTGGTGCTGACCATCTTGCTCTTGACGGTCACTGCGGGCAGTAGTCTTATGGCGCGCTGGTGGATGAGGCGCTGGCACCGACGCCGTTCTGCGCCGCCCACCGATAGCGCTCCGCCTTGAGCGCAGCACCGGCTGCATGGCTGCCTCACACGACGCGGCATGCGCGAAGGAGTTATGGATGCGTCACATTTTGCTTTTCGTTTTGCTCTTTTTGTCTGCTTTCGGGTGTGCCGGTCGCTATGCCCTGCCCAATTTGCCCCCCTTGCCCGCGCACAACACCGACGTCGCGTTGCCCGAACCGGTGCCCGCATCCACCGACCCCGCCGTGACCGACCGGGTGCTCGTCGTCACCAACCACGGCGACATTGTCTTGGGGCTGTATGGCACCGCCGCACCCCTCACGGTGCAAAATTTTTTGCGCTACGTGGACAGCGGTTTTTACGCGGGCAAAGTGTTTCACCGCGTCATCGATGGCTTTATGATTCAGGGCGGCGGCTTCGATGCGGCGCTCCAGCGCGATACCGAAACGGCAGACCCCATCCGCCTCGAATTGATTCCCGGTCTGCCCCATCGGCCCGGTGCGTTGTCCATGGCCCGCACCCAGCACGCGGTGAGCGCCACCAGTCAGTTTTTCATTTGCGTGACAGAGGCGTGGCAGCTCAATGGGCTGTATGCCATTTTTGGCGAGGTCGAGTCGGGCATGGATGTCGTAATGGGGATTTCGGTGGCGGCCACATCGTCTCAGGAGTCGTCCGATGGCGTCTTGGATGATGTGCCGACCACGCCCGTGGTGATTGAATCGATAACGCGGTTGCCAGCCGGAGAAGGCTGAAAGAGGCTATTTTTTTACCGCATTCCAGTCGACGTAAATTTTCAGACTTTCCGAAAACTCGCGCAGATCAGATTCGACAATTTTAATCGCTAGGCCACTGATGTTGTTGTAGGCGTTTAGCCCTTGGCTGCGAATCCAACGCCGAATGGTTTCGTTGGAAACATGGCACATCGTGGCGACTTCTTTTACAGAGTAAACATTTTCGGATTTTGTTTCTGACATGTGGCCTCCTGTGCAAATGTGATTTGGCTGTAAATTTATATAAATATAAGAAGTGTTTCAGCGCTCGTCAACTGGCGAGAGTGATTAAGTGACGATAAAGCGATAATTAAATGAGAAAGAGATGAAGCGTGGCGACGTGGGAGCCTTTAGTCGGTGAGTTCGCCACAAAAGTATTCGGAAACCAAGTTCCAGTTGTCAATGGTTCGAGAGCGGGGGCAGCCCCACACGTTGCAAAAGGCCATGATGTGGCTGTCTTTGAGTGCGGGCGTTGTGTAGAGCTTGAGCAAGTCGCCATCTACATCGCTTTGTGGGTCGCAGTGGCAGCCGGCCAAGCGGGGAATTGGGGCGTCGCAATAGGGGCAACTGACGTGCAGCTTTTGTCCGGTTTTCCAGTTTTGTTCGCCCTGCTTGGTGCCGTCGCCGTGAAAGGGAGAGACAAACAAAATGCCGCTCTTGGTGTCGTCGCTGATTTTGAGGCGAATGCCGGGATAGCCATCGAAGGTTTCGTTGTCGTCGCTGATGAGGTTGTGTCCGGCAGGACAGTAGGCCTCGGTGAGCACGATGTGCACGTTGTCGACGTGTTTGATGCTGGAGTCGGGTGGGGGAATCTCGGAGATTTTGAGCGTAGGGCGTTGGCCACGCGGTGCGTTACGTTGGGACATGGGCGGTTCCTCCAGGAGCATAGGGTTTCGGTATACTGCAGGACTAGACCAGCGCCCGCGCCTTCGTCAAGGTATTTGAGACAAGCTATTCGAATGGGGTGTCGGGGCGTTTTTTGAGCAGCTTTTGGTATAGGTGTTGGCCCAGGCTATCGACCATGAGCTGTTCGACCTTGCCCTCTACTTCGTTGCGCTGCTCGGGGCTTGCGTACACAAATTGAATGCCCATGCCCGCGGGGTTGTCCTCGGTGGCCACCTGGTTGTCCACGATCCACTTGACCTTGCCCGTCAGCGTAATGGGGTTGGTCAACGAGGGGATTTGGAGTTTGAAGAGGAATTCGGTGCCGATGCGCAGCGGTTTGTCGGTTTTGATGAATGTGCCGCCGCGGCTGATGTTGCGGGTGTAGTCGGCAAAGAAGGTGTTGAGGCGCTTGTACTCCACCTTGAGCTCGATGGGGGCGCGCGGTGATTCTCTTCGGTCGTCGTGTTCAATCATGTCGGTTGGTTTCTCCGCCAAGGGCAGCCGTGGGGTGGGTTTGTGACGCGAACGGCGGTGTTGGGTTTCGGCTGCGGCATGTTGTTTTTTGGGTGTTCGCATTGACCCGCCGCCGCAAATGATACAGATCGGTGCCCATGAAAGTCTATATGAAAACCTTTGGTTGCCAGATGAATGTGCACGACTCCGAGCGAATTGAAGAGATTCTCATGCGTGCCGGCTTTGAAATGGTGGAGGACCCCGCCTTTGCCGACGTGGCCCTCGTCAACAGTTGCACCGTGCGCGAAAAGGCCTGGCACAAAGCGATTTCCGAAGCCGGGCGTCTGCGCAAACCCAAGGAGCGCCACGGCCGTCAGTTGGTGGTGGGCATGCTGGGATGCGTGGCCCAACAGGAAGGGGAGCGCATCTTTTCGCTGGTGTCGGGCATGGACTTGGTGGTGGCGCCCGATCATTATCACCGCTTGCCCGCGCTGATTCGTCAATGTGCGGCGGATGGACAGCGCCAAGTGGCCGTGGGCTTCGATGCCGGTCACCCCGAGGATTTTCTCGCCCTTTCCGAGGCCGTCGCTGCGCCCATCAGCGCCTTTGTCACCGTGATGAAGGGCTGCGAAGAGCGCTGCCTGTACTGCATTGTGCCCTCGGTGCGCGGTCCCGAGCGCCACCGTCCCCTGGACGACATCGAAGGCGAAGTGCGCCGCCTGGTAGCGGGGGGCACCCAGGAGGTGACGCTGCTCGGGCAAAAGGTCAACGCGTGGCGCGAGGGCGAGCATTCGTTTGCCGACCTCTTGGCGCGCCTCGACAACATCGAAGGGCTTTTGCGACTGCGCTTTACTTCGCCGCACCCGCGGCACATGTCCCCGGAGGTGGCCCGCGCCTTCGGGAGCCTGCGCACCCTTTGCGAGGCCATCCACTTGCCCGCCCAGTCCGGCTCGGACCGCACCCTGAAGCGCATGCGGCGGCGCTACCGCGTGGACGACTATCTCGCAACGGTGACTGCCTTGCGCGCGGCGCGTCCGGACATCGCCATCTCCACCGACCTCATCGTTGGCTACCCGGGCGAAACCGAAGAGGACTTTGCCCAAACACTGGCGCTCGTCGAAGCGGTGCGTTTCTCCGGTGCCTTCTCATTTAAGTACTCTGTGCGCCCCGGCACCCCGGCCGAAAAACTGGGCGACGACGTAAGCGAGGCCGAAAAGGCATCCCGGCTCTCGCGCTTGCACGAGGTGGTGTTGCGCCACGAGCAGGCCTTTCGCGCGCAGCAACTCGGACGCACGCTGGAGGTGCTCGTCGAGGGGCAAGGGCGCATGCCGCGGCAATGGAGCGGGCGGGCGCGCAACAATCAAATCGTCAATTTCACCTGTCCGTCCGATGTCTGTGACCCGGCGCTGCGCGGCCAACTGGTACGCGTCGCCATCACCCGGGTCAACCCCAACAGCCTCGAAGGCGAGTGGCACCCCTAGGCGCCTGTACCGCCGCTATTCATTAAGGTGGAGACTGGCAGGCATCGAAAATGCGCTGCTGTGCTGGGGTGAGGTGGGGGGAGCCCATGATGCGCATGCCCACGCGATCCCAGGCGAAGCCGTGGGGCCGTTTGTTGGACCACCAGATGACCGAGGCGCGCCCCTTGATGTTGTCGATGGGCACCGTGCCCCAGTAGCGCGAGTCGCTGGAGTGATCGCGGTTGTCGCCGAGCACAAAGACGTGGCCTTCGGGCACCACTTCGGCCGGGTAGTTGTCCAAGAAGGGCTCCTCGACGACGGTGTAGGTGTGCGCGCCGTGGCGTTCGATCCATAGGTCGAGCTCTTCGTCCATCCAGGTGTCCGCCGTGAGGTAGTCGCGTGATTTGAACAGGGCGCGGCCTGCGGGACAGCGGGGGATGGGGCGGTCGTTGACGTACACCACGCTCTCGCGGATTTCGACCTTGTCGCCGGGCAGGGCGATGATGCGCTTGATGAAGTCCTCTCCCGCCATGTCGTTGGGGTCGATGGCGTCGGCATAGTAAGCGGTCAGCGGGAGGCCCTGCTCGGCCAGCGATGGCTTGGCAAAGACGATGACATCGCCGTAGGCGGGCTCGTAAAAGCGGATGATGCGCTTGTTTTGAAAGGGGATGGAGAGCCCGTAGTGGTACTTGTTGACGAAGATGTGGTCGCCGACCATGAGGGTGGGCACCATGGACTCGCTGGGGATTTTAAAGGCCTCCATGGCGAACAGGCGCAGCAGCAATGCGATGAGCACCGCCGCGCCGATGGACTCGAAGTACTCCCAAAACAGGCTGCGCTTCGAGAAGGGCATGTATTTTTCGATGTGCTTTTCGATGCGGTTGGCGATGGCGTTGATCTCGCCGTCTTTTTTGTCTTCGATGGCGGCTTCGAGGTCGTTGAGGGCGGCATCCAAGTCTTTGCGCGCGGTGGTAGAGAGGCGCTTTTGGTACTTCTTGATGAGCTTTTTGAGGCGACGGGCCAGGGACTTTCCGGTGCGGAGGCGCCGGGAGCGGTTGGCAGGAGAGTTTTCGTCGCGGTCTTGCCAAAAGGGGAGGTGGTCGCGGGCGGAGTAGATGAGGATCACGAGCAAGGCGAAGAGCAAGAGCACATACCAGGGTTCGAATTCATCGACGACGCGCATGCGGTCGAGGACGTCGACGGTGAACCAGGCCAGCAGCAGGGGGAGGACCCCAAACCAGAGGAAGTACCAGATTTTGTGCACGAGAGAGCGGATATTCAAAGCGAGACTCCCACGGAAAAAGATGGCCCCTTATATCGCCCTGTTCCGCGCGGTGCAAGGCGAGTCGGCAGGGGGAAAGGGATCAGGTTTGGGCGTTGGTATCGGCCTCGTTTTCGGGCTTCGGGGCAATGCGCAGTTTGTCCCGGACAGCCTCCATTTGGCGCTGTTTGTAGGATTTGTGCGAGGCGTCGCCTCTTTCGTTTTGGCGGTTGGATTTTCGGTCGAGGATTTGGATTTCGGCGCGCACGTAAATCACGGGGCGCGGCACGGGGTTGACGCCGTCGGTGGTGTAGGCGTCCTCGAAATTTTCGATGCGAATGGGCATGTCCGCCACCCAGTGGACGACGCGGTAGCGCGGCGATGAGTGGAGGTTGGAGACCGGGTAGGCGCTGTCCTCGGTGGCCAGGGGTGTGGAGAGGCGGTCGGCGAGGCGCATGAGGTGCGGGTGTTGCGCCACAAACGAAGAGAAAGAGAAGAGGGTGTTGTAGGATTCGCCGGACAAAATGTAGTTCAGGGGAAAGAGGTTGCGCGACAAAAAACTGATGGTGGGCAGCACGTCGTTTTGCGTGGCCGTGACGACGCGAAACCGCATCTTATCGAAAAGCTGCGCCGAGAGCGGGTCGTCCTTGGAGATGATTTTGGTGACCATGCTCGCGCGTTGTTTGCGGCCGCCCATGAATTCGACGATGGGCAAGCGGTCGGCCATCATTTGGCTGATGGTTTGGTAAATGCGCGTCTCCGCTTTTCGAAAGAGCTCTTGGTCGGCGAGCTTGAGGGCTTGGCGCGCCTCCACCGCATCGAAGTGGTTGATGATGTGCATGGCCTTGAGCAGGGTGCAGGCGTAGATGCGCCGGTGGCGAGAGCGCGGGTTGGCGGCGGCGTGAAACAGGGTGAGCAAGTCGGCGTTGCGCAGAGAAGGGGGCACCGAAAACGAGAAAACCTCGCTGAGATAGGCGATGCCCTCGTCGCGGATGCGCTCGATGAGGGCGATGTCCGCGGGGTTGTCGAGCTCGAATCCCAGGTTGCGGCAAAAGGCCTGGGCGTCGTCGCCTTGAAAGGCCAGTTGGTTCCAGTTGAAAACGCTGCCGCCCTGCAAGGTGAGGCGGAGGAGTTCGAGGTCGAAGAGTTTAAACTCCTCAATGGTTCGGTACGGTACGATGTAGTTGTTGTGGCTTACATCATCCACGGTGGGCGCCGAAAATGGATTACTTGGAGGGCTGGGCGGTTTTATCGCGGTTGCAGTGTCGGCCCAGGGAGAGGGTGCCAAACAAGATGCCACTCGAAATCGCGATCAACAGGACGTGACCCCAGGTGGTACCGGTGCACTGCGGGACGAGAGCGGCCAACACGACGATGGGGATGAGGGCGAATTTAATCATGCAAAGCGTCCTTTCTGCGGGGGTGCGAAACGAAGCCCGTGTAGGTATATGTACTTTACTTGTTTACCAGGGGTCAATTTTTCGCCTGCTGTTTTGTAGCCGCACTCGCGGGGGTGCGCAAGCGAAAAGCGCGGGAAAGACGGGCGGTGTTGCGCGGTCTTATGCGTGGGCTTGTCGCCGTTTGGCGGGTCGGCGGCGGGCGTCAGATTTGCGATAGGTAGACCTGGCGGTGTCGGACAAAGGAGATAGCGGCGAAGACCACGGCCACCAGGGCGGCGGCGGCGATGCAGAGAATGCCGGTTTGGGGCGGCAGGGGTGCGTTTGGGGCGTGGGCCAGGAAGATGGCGCTGCCCGAGAACAGCACCTGGAGCGTTGATTTGGCGGCGATCATGCGGAATCGCGGGGCGATCTTTTTTTCGGCCAGCAAGTTGCCCAAGCCACCCGCGGCGAGCTCCATGGTGATGCCGACGATGATGAAGACGCTGGAGAGGTGGTCGGGGTAGTAGTGCAAGGGCAAGAGCAGGGCGGTGGGCATGAGGATTCCCTCGAGGCTGAAGCGCGCCCCTTCTTTGATGCCGCCGGGTTGTCCGCGTAGGGCGGCGGTGGCGTCGGTGAGATAGGTAAATCCGCTGACCACGACGAGGCCGGTGACGCAAAACATGAGGATGAAGGCCATGGTGCCCGGAGACAAGAAGACAAACAGGATGGCGAAAATGCTGGTGAGGGATGCGGTGGTGATGCTGCGAGAGCCGGGTTTGCGCGGAGTGGTGAGGCGGAAGAGCACGTACAGGAGGGGGAGGAGGGCGGCGGCGATGGCTATCCAGCGGCCGGTCCAGCCCGCTGGGTGGGTCAGCTCGGTGATGACGAGGAGCAACAGGTAGCCCACGGCGCTCATTTGGATGGCGGTCTTGTACTTGGCCAGCACGGAGGTGCGCATGGGGACGCCCCGCAGCGAGAGGCTGGTGCGCAGTGTGGTTACGAGGAAGTCGCGGCAGTACATGGCGATGAGCATCCACAAGGGCAGGGCGGTGGTGCCCCAACTGGCCATGTGGCGATCCGCCAAGGGGATGAGGCAGATGGCGAGGAAAATTTTGTCGGCGATGGGGTCCAAGAGCCCACCCAGGACCGTGGGGCCCTCTTTGCGCGCCATGCGACCGTCGAGCCAGTCCGTGAATCCCAGCACCGTAATGGTGGCGATGGCCGCGATGAGGCCGGGCACCTCTTGGTAGAGCAGGTAGCCGGGAATGGGCATGAGCACCACACGGGCGACGGTGACCTGGTTGGCGGTTATTTTCACAGACAGGACATCTTTCTACTGTTGCGGTATCTGCGTCAGCGGGGTGAGCGCCACTGCTGCTGCTGCGCAAGAGATATCCCCATTACCGGGGGCTTGCGCAACCGTTAAAAGTGAAAGCTGGATTTTTTTGCATCCGCCACATATGAAGCCTCCATCGCTATGGCACGCAAACGACGCATCACCGCCGATTATTTTTCCCTCACGCCCCAGAAGCGCGAAGAATTGCGCCTGGCCCAATTGTATCCCGAGCGCGTGACAGCGGTGTTGGCGGAGCGATTGTCCGCATCGCGTCGGGAGCTAATTGAGCGGGTGATCGCCTCGCGTACCCAGCGTCTGCAAATCGCGGTAGAGGGCCTAGTCGATCCGCACAACGTGGCGGCGATTTTGCGCACCGCGGAGGCCTTTGGCGTGCAAGTGGTTCATATCATTAGTGAATCTCGGGCGTTTCGCTCGTCCACGGCGGTGACCCAGGGCACGCACAAGTGGCTGGACGTACATCTCTGGGATTGCGTTGCGGCCTTTGTTGCGGACATGCGCGCAGCGGAACGCGCGGTGCTCATCGCCGATATGGGCGGAGCGGCTTTGTGCGAACAATCCCTCAATGCCCGAGATGTGGTGCTGGTGTTTGGCAACGAATCGACGGGCATCTCCGAAAAATTGCGCGGCTTGGCGGATGGGGCATTTCGCATAGAGATGTACGGATTCGTCGAGAGTTTCAACGTCTCGGTGGCGGCCGCCGTGGCCATCTCGCGGTTGCGATGGGGCGGTGTGGGGGATTTGTCGCCTGCGCAAACCGCCGTGTTGCGAGCGCGTTACATGATGCGTGCGGTGCGGTCTGGCGCCGAAATTGCTGCGCGACTCCTCCGCGAAGAGGGCACAATCCCGTAGATATTTGTCTTCGCCGCCCAATTCTTACTTGAATCGCTTTTCTGTTTGCTTCACGATGCAGGCGCCTATTTTCTCGCCCCAAAAGAGGAGTGCATATGTCCAAAGTAAAATTTTATTCCCGGCCCAAAGTCCCCCTCGAGATGCACAAAGTGCGCATTGTGCAAAAACTCGATTTGGTTCCGATTGATCGCCGATTGCGGGCCTTGCGCGAGGCGGGCAACAATACATTTTTGCTGCGAAACCGCGACATTTTTCTCGATATGCTCACCGACAGCGGCGTCAATGCCATGAGCGATCGCCAATTGGCGGCGATGATGGTCTCCGACGACAGCTACGCGGGCTCTGAGTCTTACTCCCGGCTCGAAGAGCAGATCCGCGAAATTTTCAAAAAAGAGTTCTTTTTGCCCGTGCACCAGGGGCGCGCCGCCGAAAACATTATTTCGCGCGTCTTCGTTACGCCGGGTTCTGTGGTGCCGATGAACTACCACTTCACCACCAGCAAGGCGCACATCCAGGTCAACGGCGGCATCGTTGAAGAGATTATCATCGACGAAGGCCTGAAGGTGACGAGCGAACATCCCTTTAAGGGCAACATGGACACCGATAAGCTGCAGGAGGTCATCGAAAAGTACGGCCCTGAGCGCATCGCCTTTGTCCGCATTGAAACCGGCACCAACTTAATCGGCGGGCAGCCCCACTCCCTCGACAACATCCGCCAGGTGCGGAAAATTTGCGACAAGCACGGCATCATGCTCGTTTTCGATGCCAGCCTGCTGGCCGACAACCTTTACTTCATTAAAGAGCGCGAAGAGGGATGCAAAAACATGAGCATCCGCCAAATCACCCGCGAATTGTCCGACCTGTTCGACATCATTTACTTCTCGGGACGAAAGCTCGGCTGCGCGCGCGGCGGCGGCATCTGCACCAACAACCGCGAAGACTACATCAAGATGCGCGAGCTCGTGACGCTGTACGAGGGCTTCCTCACCTACGGCGGCATGTCCATCCGCGAAATCGAAGCCATGGCCATCGGCCTCGAAGAAACCATGGATGAAAACATGATCAGCCAGGGGCCGCAGTTCATCGAATACATGGTGGACGAACTCGAAAAAAATGGCGTTCCCGTGATCACGCCAGCGGGGGGATTGGGCTGCCACCTGGACGCCCGGCGATTCTTGCCCCACGTGCCCCAAACCGAGTATCCGGCGGGCGCGTTGGCCTCGGCCCTCTACCTGGTGAGCGGGGTGCGCGGCATGGAGCGCGGCACCATCTCCGAGCAGCGCTGCGAAAACGGCGACGAAACCCTGGCCAACATGGAGCTGTTGCGCCTCGCCCTTCCGCGCCGCGTCTTCACGCTGTCGCAAATCAATTACGCCATCGACCGCATCATTTGGCTCTACGAAAACCGCGAGCAAGTGGGCGGGCTGCAATTTGTGGAAGAGCCCAAAATCCTCCGCTTCTTCTTCGGAAAGCTCAAGACCACCTCTAGCTGGCAGGGCGCCTTGATGGATCGCTTCAAGGCCGACTTTCGCGGTAGCCTCTAAGCCGCGCCGTTCATTCCCACAGTTCTTTTCAGTTCTTTTTAGCCCTTCTTGGTTCCATGCAATCTGCGCAATGGATTGGCGCGGGCCGAAGATGATTTGCGTTAAAACTGTCCGCGCATGAGGAGCATGAAGTTGTCGCCGCGGGGAGTGGGCGCTTCGATGATGCGCAGCGTGCCGTCGCCTGTTTGAAACTGGCCGTCGCGCAGGCGTTGGGCGGGTACGACGATCAGGCGGTGCTTGTCCTGCACGGCTTTGACGCGGCTGGGAAGAGTGGGGATCGCGCAGGCGGTGAGGGCGAGGGTCAATCCGAGCCACGTTATGAGGTGTGCGGCAATGCGCGCCAGGCGTTGCGGGAGATGCGCGGACGCGATGCGAGGCCGGCGGGAAATGGGGGGACGTGAGCTCATGCGGAAAACCTCCTGTCCCCGCAATGTGGGGTGGGTTTTTCGCTTGTCAATGGCGCGACGGAACGGCTGTGGGATTGCGTTACCGCATTGCGATGTTACGATGGTGGTTATAATTGCAGTGACAAATGCACATGGAGTGCCAAGGATGAGAAAGAGCAAACTCAGGCTGCACAAGGACAAAGCGTCGCGCTTGTTGGAGAAGGGGCAGTACCGCAAAGCACTGCGCATCTACCGCGACATCCTCGACGCCTTTCCGGGCGACGCCCTCACCATGATAAAGGTAGGGGAGCTGTGCCGCCGGCTGGGCATGAACGCCGAGGCCATCGCCGTGTATGCCAATGCGGCCAAGCTCTATGTCGGCATGGGAGACCAGCTCAAGGGTATCGCCGTTTGCCGCACCATTTTGGACATCGACCCCACCCACGCGCAGACGCAGCAAACCCTGGCCTCTTTGTGCACACAGCGCTACGGCGCTCCGGCTGCCGCCAGCGACGAGCTGTCGATCGATATCGATTTCGACGCGCGCCAATCGGTGTCTTTGTCGGCCCCGCGGGTCTCCCTCTTGTCGGGTGCCTTGGCCCTGGACCTCAGCGATATCGTCGAAGTTGATCTAGATGCCGTGGTTGATGTTGACGATACTGCCGCCGAAGTCGCTGCCGAAGCCGCCGCCGAAGCCGCCGCCGAAGCGCGCCTCTTGGCTGACGCCGCGCTCATCACCCCGGAGATGCCCGATGACGCCCCGGATGCTTCCCTGGTGTTTACCATGTCCATTCCGGTGCCGCAGCCCGAGGACCTGCCGCGGATTCCGCTGTTCTCCAGCCTGAGCCGCCCGGCCTTTGTCGCGCTCTTGGCCCAGGCGACATTCGCGCATTACACACCGGGGCAAGCGGTGGTCACCGAAGGGGAGCCCGGTGATTCCTTCTTCGTGATTGTCTCGGGGAGCGTCGAGGTGCAGCGCCAAGGCGTCGTCATCGCCACCCTCGAAGAGGGCGCGTTTTTCGGCGAGATGGCCCTGTTGCACCCCGGCCCGCGAAACGCTTCCGTGTTGGCCCGGACGCCCGCGCACATTATGGAGATCTCCAACGCGCTCTTGCAGACGTTGCGCGTGGCACACCCCGAGGTCTCCGCGGTGTTGACGCAATTCACCGACGAGCGGTTGCTCAACAATTTGATGCTCACGTCGCCCCTCTTCACCTGCTTTTCCCTCGAAGATCAAAACGACTTAATGCGGCGCTTTGCCCGTCGCGAATTCGCCAAGGGCACGGTGTTGATCGCCGAAGGCGCATTCTCCGACGGATTGCACTTGGTGGTTTTGGGCGCGCTCAGCGTCACGGCCGCCGCCCCGAATGGCACCGCCGCTTCGGTGGCCACGCTCCGCGAAGGCGACATCTTTGGCGAGATGTCGCTGTTGTCGCAAAAGCCCGCCGTCGCTACTGTGGTGGCGGAGACCGACGTCCGAACGCTGTGCATTCCCAAGTCGGATTTCAGCGAGTTGATTATGACGCATCCGCAGGTCCTCGAAATGATCTCCGCCATTGCCGATGCGCGAACAGTGGCGCTGCACGCCATTTTGCAACCCCTGCAGGCGGCCTCGACAGGACAAGGAACGGCGCTCTTGTGAGCGTGGTGACAGGCGATCCAATGGTCACAACGATGAGACAATGCTTATGAAACGCCTTGCAAAACACGCCGCTGTCTTCAGCACACCGTTTATCGGCGCCCTCTTCCTCGTTGTCAGTCTTTGGGGGTGCGGGGTGGCCAGCTCGATCGAGACGCCCGTGTGCACCGACGCGGGGGATTCAGGATTTGCCCCGCGAGACAGCGACGGGATCCCGCGCGACACCGACACGCAACGAGAAACCGAACCGCTGCAACCCGATACGGCCGGTGCGGACAGCGACACCGATGAGGCGCCCCATGCCCACGAGGTGACGGTGTCGTACGCGCGCGCTGCCGGGGTCCAGCTTATGGCCATCGACGCTTATCAAGCCTTTCGCATCCCCCTGATGGACGACGGCGTCGCCTTGGCGCAGGACAACCACTTCGTGGCGGGCAAGCACACCTTGTTTCGATTGTACGCCGCTCCACTGGTCGACGTCGCTGCAGGTGTCGACATCGATGTTGCCGCCCAGGCGACCGTGCACATCCCGGGCGGTGAGACCCGCATTTTTGTCGGTCACGCATCATCGCTACGAGACGTTGCGGCTGGCACACTCGACGAGCTCGCCTCCACGTTAAACGTTGTGGTCGCTGGAGATGCCGTGCACCCCGACATGGGGGTCGCGATCGAAGTTGTCGATGTCTCTGCGCCCCTCACCGACACCGATGCTGACACCGACACCGATACGGCTGCCAAGCCCGTTAACGCTGGGGCGCTTTGGCCTGTAGATGCGCCGCATTCCCTGTACGTGGAGCGCGCGCTGGGGCCGCTGCGCATCAAGGTTTTGCCCGTGGCCTACCACACTGATCAAGACGTGCTCCTGCCCGATGTCGATGAGGTGGCCCTAAAGAATTTGCGGCGCCGCTTGGTGGGCATGTTTCCCGCGCCCGACATCCAAATCGAGATGGGGGAGAGCATGCCGTGGCAGGAGCGCATCCCCCCGCTCGATCCCGTGGCCATTCAAAACCTGCTCAATGCGGTGCTGGAATTGCGCCAACAGCAAAAGCCCGACAAGGATGTGTACTACGTCGCCTTGTTCAAGCCCGCCAAGCACTACAACACCCACTGCAAGAACAGTTGCTACGCCGGGCTGAGTTGGGTGGTGAGCGACGTCGATATGCACCAAATGCGCGCCAGTGTGGTGCTGGGCTACCTCAACGATCCCGAAAACGGCGACTACATTATCGACACCATTCTGCACGAACTCGGCCATGCGTTGGGGCGCGAGCACTCGCCAGCGGGCAACGCCGACAATGTCGATCCCGATTTTCCTTACGAGCTCGGTGACATCGGCGTGCAGGGTTATGACGTGGTGCGCGATGTGCTGTTTGCGCCGGACACCACCTACGACATCATGGGCTACCAGTTGCCTCAGTGGATCAGCGACTACACCTGGAATGCCATCTTCGAACGGATTTGTGCCACACATCGCGTCACCGGTCTCGCGGTTCGCGGTGCGTTGCCATCGCAGACGCAGGCCTCACCACAGATGTGGCAGACCGTCGACGTGGGCGCAAACGATTGGTTCGCACACGGCCCGCCGATGTGGTTCGACAAGGCGCCCGTGGGCAGCGAGGCGTTTCCCGTGTGGTTCTTCAATGCGCACGGCGACGTGTTGGCAACGGGGAGCGCCACCGTGGTGCCCTTGAGTGTCAGCGGCGGCGGCAAGGTGTTTTACCAATTGCCAGCGCATCTGATCCCAAGCGACGTGCATCGGCTCCGCTTCGAATCGGCATATCTGGGGCGCGTCGACATCCCCGCATTTGCTACACAGCTCCCGTGAGCGCCTCGTCCGGGGGGCGCCTCGCCGCATTTTCAGAAACCCCCTTGTCTTTTGCCGAACAATTTGCGTAGGAAGTGGTGCCCGGCGCAACGCTGCGCAGAGAAAGGAACACCATGCAACACACCCGGCAACGCTTCTCCCTATGTTGGTTACTCGCAACGACCGCCTTGATCCTTTGTGCCTGCCGACCGGCCGAACCCACGCCCGACGCGTCAGCGACGAAGTCCGAAGCCAAGGCAGCGGTCTTGCCCGACATCTGCCCCGAGGCTTTCACGGCGGTGCTGCACACCACGCGCGGCGACATCCGCATCGCTGTAACACGCGCGGACGCCCCCTTGGGAGCGCAGCGTTTTTACGAGCTCGTCAAAAATGGTTACTACACCGACGTGGCTTTCTTCCGCGTCATCGCGGGCTTCATGGCCCAGGCGGGCATCCACGGAGATCCGGCGATGAACGCCAAGTGGCGCGGGGCCCGCATCCCCGATGAACCGGTGAAGGCGCGCAACGTGCGCGGTGCGGTGTCGTTCGCCATGGGCGGTCCCAACACGCGAACCACGCAGTTCTTCATCAACTTCAAAGACAACCAGCAGCTCGACGGCATGGGCTTCGCCCCCTTTGGCAAGGTCGAGGACATGCAGGTCGTCGATCAGTTGTTCTCCGGCTATGGCGAAGGGGCGCCCAGCGGCGCTGGTCCCGCGCAGATGTTGTTGCAGCAACAGGGCAACGCCTATCTCAAAGCCCAGTTCCCCAAGCTCGACTACATCCTCTCGGCGGAGATTGCTCTGTAAACGCATGCCCGCGCATCGGCGTCGCGTGTAAGAGATCACATGACCTGTGCGCCGCGCAGCGTCACAAAATCTGCTTGGCTCAGTGCATGGCAGTATGTAGACTGCGGCACATCGAATAACTGGCCCCGATGTGGTGGCCGACGAATCGCAATAACGGCATTAACGAAGGAGTACAAACAATGACGAAGCTGGTGGGTAATGTGCTGGTAGGACAGTCCGGTGGACCGACGACGGTGATCAACGCCTCCATGGCTGGCGTGGTGGAAGCCGCCCTCAAAGTCCCGCAGATGAAACGCATTTTTGGCATGCGCTACGGCATCGAGGGCTTCATGAAGGGCATGCTGGTCGATCTCGGCGCCCAAGATCCAGCCGTGATTAAAGGCTTGCACACGACGCCGGCCACTGCCTTGGGCAGCTCGCGCTACAAACTGAAAGACGAAGACCTGCCCGCCGTTTTGAAGATGTTGAAAAAGAATGACATTCGTTACTTCTTTCTCATCGGCGGAAACGACACCATGGACACCATCCACCGCGTCGAAAAATACTGCGCGACGCAGGGTTACGAGCTCATCGGCATCGGCATTCCCAAGACGGTCGACAACGACCTGTACGGCACCGATCACACTCCGGGCTACGGCTCGGCAGCGCGCTTTGTCGCCCTGTCGGTACAGCAGGCTGGTTTGTTGGCCCGCGACATGCAAAAGGTCGACAAGTTTGTCGTGCACCAAACCGTGGGTCGCGAGGCGGGTTGGCTCGCCGCTTCTTCCGCGCTCGCCAAAGAAAAAGCCGCGGATGCCCCGCACATCATTTTGACGCCCGAGTTCCCGTTTCGCGAAGAAGAGTTTCTCGCAGCGGTGGAGAGCGCCGAGAAGAAATACGGATACGCGTTCATCGTTTGCGGCGAGGGCGTGTGCTACGAAGACGGTTCTCCGGTCTCGGCCTCCAAGACCCGCGACAAATTTTCAAACGTCGAGTTTGGCGCCATGGGCGGCAGCTCGGTGGCCCTGGAGATCCACAAGATCATCCGCGAAAAATTCGGTTGGCGCGGCGAGTTTCAAATCACCGAAAGCCTGCCCATGTGTTGCGAAGACCGCGCCAGCAAGGTGGACAAGAAAGAAGCCGCACGCTGTGGCCGCGAAGCCGTAGCGCTCGCGAAAAAAGGCGTCACCGGCGTGATGGTGAGCATGATCCGCGAGAAGGGACCCGAGTACAAAATTAAGTATGGCACGGCGCCGCTGCAAGACGTGGCCATCGCTGCCAAGCCCATGCCCAAGGACATGTTCGAAAAGAACGGCATGATGGTGAACAAGAAGTTCATCAAGTACGCCAGTCCGCTGGTGGGTGCGCTCCCCGTCTTTCACACCCTCGACTTCACCAAAAAATAATCCCTCCTTCCATTCTCCGATTTATCGATAGTTCGGCTCCCGTGTCGGGGTGCGGGAGCTGGTGTTGCCGGGCTATCCGCAGCGGCGCTTCATGGGGGGTATCGCGTGTGTGGCGTTCGCTGGCGGAGCGCTATGCGTCAGCCTAGCGCGGTGCGGGTGCGTTGAATCTCGTAGAGGCAAATGGCAGCGGCCACGGACACATTGAGGGAGTCAAAGTGGTGTTGCATGGGGATGGAGAAGAGGATGTCGCTGTTTTCGCGCGTCAGGCGGCGCAGTCCGTTTTGTTCGTTGCCCAACACCAGGGCCACCGGGCCGCGCCAGTCGATTTGGTGCAAGGCGGTGGTGGCTTCTCCGCAAGCCCCGTAGACGTGGTAGCCCGCTTTTTTGAGCGTGGCGATCGCTTGGGACAGGTTGGTGATGCGGGCGATGGGAATGCGCTCGCTGGCACCGGCGGAGGCGCGGACGGCCGCTGGGGTCATGGTGGCCGAGTGGTCGCGCGTGATGAGCAACCCCGCTGCGCCCAGGGCGTGGGCAGAGCGGACGATGGCGCCCAGATTGCCCGGGTCTTGCACCTGGTCGAGGAGCACGAGGACCGGCGCTGTCTGGCGGGCCGCTCGGGACAAAATCGCGTTGATATCCACAAAGGGAAACTCCCCCGCAATGGCCAAGGCGCCTTGGTGGTTTAGGGTTTCGCCCATGTCGTCGAGGACTTCTCGCGCCGCGATTTGCACGGGGATGTTGTGGCGGTTGGCGCTCTGCACAAGGGATTTTCGCGTCTTGGGGTGCAGCCCTTCGGCCAGCAAGAGCAAGGTGATTTGCCCGGGGTGTGCGTCAATGGCACTGGCGATGGCGTGGGGTCCGGCGATGAGGCGTTTCATGCGTCCAGGGCGCGGGCGATTTCGGCGACGATGTCACTGGCCGCCTGGGCGGGATTGGGGGCGCTCTTAATGGGGCGTCCCACCACCAAGTAATCGGCGCCATCGGCGATGGCCGAGGCCGGTGTCGCGGCGCGTTTTTGATCGCCCATCTCGGCGCCGGCGGGGCGGATGCCCGGCGTGACAATGGCCACATCAGGGCCCACGGCACTGCGCACCAGGGCGACTTCTTGGGGAGAGCAGACAATGCCGCCAACGCCATTGGCCGCGGCCAAAGCTGCGCGGGTCGCGACGATGTGGGCGGGGGTGCCGTGCAGGCAGACCGGCGGCAAATCCGGTGCGCCGAGGCTGGTGAGCAAGGTGACGCCCAAGATGCGCAGCTCGGGATCGGCGGCGTCTGTCGCGGCTTTGAGCATGGCGCTGCCTCCGCCGGTGTGCACCGTGAGCATGGATACGCCCAGGGCATTGGCGGCGCGCACCGCTCCGGCGACAGTGGCCGGGATGTCGTGCAGTTTCAAATCCAAGAAGACCTCGAAGCCGCGCGCCTTAACGGCGTGTACTGCGGCGGGACCACAGGCGGTGAAGAGCTCGAGGCCCACTTTGATCATGCCAACGCGACCGGTCAGTTGGTCGAGCAGCCTTTCCGCTGATGGGAGATCGGGTACATCCAATGCGAAGATCAAGCGCTGTTGTGCGCGTTGCCGTGGGGAAGTCATGTTGGCCTCTGTTTCGGTTGGGGATTGTGGGTGGGCGTTTGCTGCGTCGCTACGAGGAGAAGAGGGGTCAGAGATCGAGCCCAGAGAGCGGGTCGCGGTCTAGCTTCTTGGTGGTGGGTTTGGCAGCACCACCGGCGGCAGCACCTCCGCCACCGGCCTTGCGTCGAGCGGCAGGCGCGGCGGCTTTTTGGGCGGCCTCTTCTTTTTTGGCGCGTTCCAGGGCTTCTTTTTGGGCCAAGATGGCTTCGGCGTTTTCGCCACGGGCTTCGGCTTCGCGGAGCTTGGCCTCTTGTTCGGCGACCTTGCGCGCGGCTTCGGCTTCGAGTTGTTTTTGTTTTTCTTCGAGTGCGATGCGCTCGGCTTCGGCGGCGGCGCGGATTTTGTCTTTTTCGTCTTGGGCCTGGTTGTACATGAAGACACCGATGCCAGCGCCGATGACGATAATGGCAGCTACCACGCCCCACACCCACTTGGGAACGCCGCCCTTTTCAAGTTCGATTTCGCGCATTTTGGCTTCGTGGGCCAGGAGCTGCTCTTGCTCCTCAAGGCGGGCCTTGGCCTCGGCAGCGGCCTTGGCCTGGATGAGGGCCGCTTCGCGTTCGGTTTCGAGGCGGACGCGCTCGGCCTCTTCGGCTTTTTCTTTGGCGATGCGGGCTTCTTCTTCTTCGCGGCGGGCGCGCTCTTCGGCTTCGCGTTTGGCTTTTTCTTCGGCTTCGCGTTTGGCTTTTTCTTCGGCCTCTGCTTTGCGACGGGCCTCTTCCTCTTTGGCCTGGCGCTCGTCCTCCATGCCCATTAATTCTTGTAATGCAAAGTTGACAGAGTTTTCACTTTTCGTGGATTTCGAGTTTGCCATGTTTGCCTCGCGGTTCTGCTGGACGCCTCTTGCCATGGCGTCCGGTTGGATAGTTGTCTCTTGGGTGTGGCGCGCTTGAAACGACCTCGCGGCTGCTTACGCCCAAACAATTGCCAGACAGTTAACCAAAAGTACGTAGGCCCGTCAATCGCCATTGCTGCTGTTTTGTTGGCCGTATGGGTGCGATTTTACCGAGGGTGTTATTCCGCTTCAAGGCGGCGAAAAACACCGGTGACAACGCCGATTAACTGGGTGGGGGCAAAGTCTTCGCGGCGCATGAGAATCGGAGCAAAGTTGGGATTCGCGGGCAGGAATTGAACGAAGCCGCCTTCGGGAGAGAATTCGCGCACCACGGCCTCGTCGGCCAGCAGCGCGACCACAATATCGCCTGTTTCGGCATGCATTTGTTTGCGCACAAACACAATGTCGCCATTTAGGATGCCCTTTTCGGACATGGCATCGCCGCGGACGCGCAGGGAAAACAACGCGTTGTGCGCACCGACGAGGTGGCGCGAAACCGTGAGTTGGGCTTCGATGTTTTCTTCGTCGAGGACGGCCTTTCCCGCAGCGATGCGCCGCAACAGGGGCATCGTGACAACGGCATCGGGGTTGGCTTCATCGGCGTGGATGGGCTTTAGGGCGCGAGATTTCATGTCCTCGCGCGTGAGGTAGCCCTTGCGTTCCAGGGCGCGCAGGTGGTCGTTGACGCCGTTGGTCGAGCGGATGCCCATGTGTGATCCAATCTCGCGCAGCGTGGGCGGATAGCCGCGGTCCGATATGGAGTGGGTGATGTAATCGAGCACCATTTGCTGGCGCTGGGTTAGCTTGGGGCTGGGTTTGGACATGGGGCTCCGCTCCTTCGTATGTGTTGCATTTGGTGCGAAAGGATATTTGTTTCATGCTACTGAACGCGAGAATCCCCTGTCAAATTGTTGGCCAACCTTTGTTCAGTTCTTGCGGGGCGTTACCTGAACAGGCTCGCTGTTGATCTCCTAAGGGCGCGCGACTATGGTGGCGCCATGAAAACGTCCCGCGCAAGCCAACGCCTAGATTACATCGATGGATTGCGTGGCCTTGCCGTGACGGGCATGTTTTTGGCTCACACCCCCGCTGCCTGGGGCAATGCACAGGTCAGCAGCGGCATCTACGCACAAATTATCTCTTGGTTCTCTGGCCTCGTGGCGCCGGTTTTCATGACCTTGGCTGGCGTGTCCATGGCCTTCGTGGCCAAGAGGGCGTCCCTTCGTCCCGCGTCCGCTCTTCGCACGCGCCTGTTGTGGCGTGGCGTCTCCCTGGTGCTCATTGGATATGCTTTTGAGGCGTCCTTTTGGGTGTTTTCCGGGATGCGCGGCGATCCCATGCGCATTTTTAAGGTTAATATTTTGCCCGGCATCGGCGCGTCCATGCTGCTGCTGACGCCCTTGCTCCACGCGCGTCGCCCTTTCTTTCTCCGAA
>Ga0265293_10003784_pt1 | contig 27628 bp, 23 predicted proteins | sample Munlanlewell138R_FD_192505 | JGI IMG/M metagenome (GOLD analysis project Ga0265293, IMG submission 192505) | Leachate microbial communities from a municipal landfill in Southern Ontario, Canada - Leachate well 138R | ecosystem: Engineered > Solid waste > Landfill > Unclassified | place: Canada...
CCCACATACAGAAAAACCGGACGCGGCAGGTCAGTCTCACGACGTTGTGCCGGATGGAACAATTCGGCATCGACACCGCGGGTCCACAACCGGATATTGTTGAATCCCCGCTCTTCGAGATCGCGGCCCAGCGAGGCCGTCGCAACCATACAGCCCTGCCCGGAATTGTGAAATTCGCGCAGCTTGCGATAGGCCCAGCTTTCCGGAATCGGCAGCCGGGCGCTGAGATATTCGGGGAACTTGGTATGATAGCTGGTCGTGAAAACACGTCCCTGCTTGCGGCAGGCGCGCCACGCGAACTGGCCGAGGGGTCCCTCGGTGGCGATGTGAATGAAATCGGGCGCGGTCTCGGCGATCTCCCGGGCGATCCGGCCGGGCGTCGCCAGCGCCAGCCTGATATCCGGATAGAAGGGCATCGGAAACGAACGAAAGCGCTCGGGCGTGAGAAAACAGGTTTCCACGCCCAGCACGGAAAGTTCTTCGGCCAGCTTGGAAAGGGTGCGCACCACCCCGTTGACCTGGGGATGCCATGCGTCGGTGACAATCAGAACCCGTCCGCTCCGGATCATGGCACACTCCAGTAACCAAACACTGGAACATGGCGGCAATGAACATGCTGATGGCAGATTATGGAGGTTCGTTCCGTGCGACCACAGTCGTATCCTGCCAATGCAGTGTACCCCGCCACCTGATCACCTGCCTGTGTGCTTGTCATCACATCGCTGTTCATCACGTTCGGGTGACAGGTTGATGACAGGGGGAATGGCTGATTTCTGAACCAGTCCGAGCCTGCCAGCCCGCTGCCCTTGGGGAGCGGTGTGCGGAGACGGAAGCGGGCGTATAGTGATCAGAGGCCGGGACAAGATCACAGCCAGACCGCGGCTTCCGAAACCGCTGAACGGATAACGAATGACGCCATCATGATCCTGCGGGGCCCGAAAGTACACGGTCCTCGTTGCGGCGATCGGTGATGGTGCGCTACCCCTCAGCTTGCGGACCCGCACTACGAGGCCTATGCCAGCGATTAACCTTGCGATCATGAACCCGGATGAGCGGCAAGCACTCTGCTTGCGGCCCGGCGGGTTTCAGGCAGTAATGTAACAGATTCTCGCCCTGAGATCTGGTCCCAGACAGGAGTTCCAATCGTGAAGACAAGGCTTTTCACCACCACGTTCCTCGCCGCCACGCTTGTGGCAGCAAATCTTGCCGAAGCCTGCACGCGCATTGTCTATCATGGGCTCGACGGGCGCAATCTCACCGCGCGCTCGATGGACTGGCGCGACCAGATCGTTTCCAACCTGTGGGTGTTTCCGCGCGGCATGCAGCGCAATGGCGTTGCCGGTCCGCGCTCCGCCGAATGGACCTCGCGCTATGGCAGCGTCATCGTTTCCGGCTATGAGATTTCCACCACGGACGGTATGAACGAGGCCGGGCTGGTCGCCAATGTGCTTTGGCTGGTGAATGCGGATTATCCGAAGGACGATGGCGAAACGCCACGCATCTCGCTGTCGATCTGGGCGCAGTATTTCCTTGATCAGTTCGCCACCGTCGCCGAAGCGGTCGAGCATGCCCGCACAACGCCGCTCTATCCCGCCACCGGCGAAGTCCCCGGCCGTCCGGGCAAGCTGACGACCCTGCATCTGTCGCTTTCCGATGCCTCCGGCGACAGCGCCATCTTCGAGTGGATCGACGGCAAGCTCGATATCCACCACAGCCGCGACTATCAGGTGATGACCAACGAGCCGCGCTTCGAGGATCAGCTGGCCGTCACCCGCTACTGGGGCAAGGTGCCCGGCAACGTGTTCATGCCCGGCACCAGCCGCGCCGAGGACCGCTTCGCCCGCGCTTCCTTCCTCATCAACGCCATTCCGAAGACAAGCGACATGCGCGAGGCCGCAGCGGCGGTGTTCAGCGTCATCCGCAATGCATCCGCACCATGGGGCATTTCGATCGATGACCAGCCGAACCTGTCCACCACGCGCTGGCGCACCGTGGCCGACCACAAGGACATGCTCTACTATTTCGAGTCGGTCTATTCGCCGAACGTGTTCTGGGTTGACCTGAAGAAGCTGGACTTCTCGGAAGGGGCTGAAGTGCGCAAGCTCGATCTCGGCCAGAACCAGAGCCATATCTTCAGCGGCGAGGTTTCCGCGAAATTCGAGAATTCGAAGCCTTTCGCCTTCGAGCCCGCGGAATGAATCCTGCGCCGCAGGATCGGTCGAAGGATCAGATCCTGCGGCTGCGGGAAAGCAGCCACAGCAGATAGAGCCCGCCGAGCAGGCCTGTCGTCAGGCCGATCGGCATGTTCGCGTTGAGCGGCAGGCGCTGGCTGAGAAGATCGGCTGCCAGCAACAGCACCACACCCATGATCGCTCCGGACAGGAGCGGAACCTGCGGTGAGGCGGTGAGCCGCCTCGCAAGCTGCGGGGCTGCCAGTGCCACGAAGGCGATGGGGCCGGCGGCGGCGGTGGCAATCGCCGTCAGCGCCACGGCTGCCATGACCATGGCAAGGCGTGTCGGCTCGACCCGCACGCCGAGCTGTTTTGCGGCATCGTCGCCCATTTCCAGCAGGTCGATGCGGCGGGCATGCAGGATGGCCACAGGCAGGACGATCAGGAAGCCGAGTGCCGCCGGTATGGCGTGAGCCCAGGTGCGGGTGTTGAGCGATCCGGCAAGCCACATCTGCGCCGACATCGCCTGTTCGAGATCGCCCATCACCAGCAGAACGGTATTGAAGCCGGACAGGATGGCGCCGACGCCGATGCCGACCAGCACCAGCCGGTAGCCGCCCGTGGCGCGAGACTTCATCGACAGAAGGAAGACCACGACTGCCGTCGCAAGCCCTGCCGCCACCGCCGCCAGCGAGGTCTGCAGCGGGCCGGCATTGAACAGGATGATCTGAACGATGGCTCCGGTCGCCGCACCCGTGGTGAAGCCGATGACGTCGGGCGAACCCAGCGCATTGCGCGAGATGGACTGGAAGATCGATCCGGCCATGCCGAGCGATGCGCCGACGAAGATGGCAGTGACGAGGCGCGGCAGGCGCACGCGCAGGATGACGCGTTCGGCGGTTGCGTTGTCACCGGTGCCGAAGAGACCGGCGATCACCTCGCTGGCGCTGAATGGCAATGTCCCCGTGCCGAGCAGCACGATGCCAAGCGCCAGCGCGACAAGCAAAAGCACGATGCAGACCACGACGGCGCGCGGGCGCAGCAGCACCGACAGGGGCCCGAGACGCAGCGCGGAGGACGATGCGGCGTTCATAGCCGCGCCAGCCTGAAACGGCGCACGATGAGCACGAAGAATGGCCCGCCGATCAGCGCGGCGACGATGCCGGCGGCAATCTCCGCCGGCGGCACGATCATGCGCCCGATGACATCTGCGCCAAGCAGGAGAATGGCCGCGAACAGCGCCGAATAGGGCAATATGAGGCGGTAGTCGGGCCCGGTGACAGCGCGCGCGATCTGCGGCGCGACCAGCCCGACGAAGCCGATGGGCCCCGCGCCCGCAGTGGCCGAACCGGCCAGCAGCATCACCGAGAGGCAGGCGAGGATCCATGTGCGGTGGCGGCTGACGCCGAGCGAGCGGCCGAGATCGTCGCCCAGGGCCATGGCGTTGAGATTGCCGGCAATGGAAGAACCTGTCACCAGACCGACGCCCACTGACAGCGCCAGAATGGCGGCGACATCATAGCCGCGCCCTTCGACCGATCCGGCGGCCCAGTTGCGGAAATCGTCCAGAACCGTGACCGGGGCGTTGAGGATGATCATGCTGGTGATTGAGGCCAGCATCACCGACAGGCCGGCCCCGGCAAGCACGAGGCGCACCGGATTGGTGCCCGTCTCATGCGCCTGCCCCAGTATGAAGACAGCCGTGCCGGCAAGTCCCGCGCCGAGGAAGGAAAGCCAAACATATTGCGACATGGAGGTGAGGCCGAGCACCAGAACGCCCACCGCTACCGCAACGGCCGCACCTGCGTTGATGCCGAGCAGGCCGGGTTCGGCGAGCGGATTGCGCGTCACCGCCTGCATGATGGCGCCTGCAACGCCGAGTGCGGTTCCCGCCAGCAGCGCCACGATGGTGCGCGGCACTCTGAGTTCCCGCACCACCAGATGCAGGTCGTTCGTCGGATCGAACGAACGCAGTGCATCCAGCGCCTCCCCCAGCGGAACCGGTCGCGAGCCGATGGCAAGGCTTGCCGCTATGGCAAACAGCAACAGCGCGCAGCCGACCACAAGGCCGAGCCTGCGGCTTCTTCGCCTGCGCGCTGCCGGGGACAGGGCGGGAGACGTCATTTACCGGAAGTGCCGGGCAACCGCGTCGACCATTTCGCGCCCCGAATAATAGTCGATGCGGAACGACGTCGGCCCCAGCGGGTAAACCCGCTTGTTCCTGACCGCCGGCAGGTTGGCGAGAATCGGATCGGCCAGAAATGCCGCCACATCGGCATCGGTCCCGCGCAAGAGGAAGACCGTGTCGCCGGTGATGGCGGCGGACAGGTTCTCGCGCGAGATGAAATCGAAATCGGAGCGGCGCGTGACGTCGTCGCTGCGTTCCTGGGGCATGCCCTGAACCTCGAAGCCGAGCGAGGACAAAAGCCGCGCCTGCGGGCTTTCCGGGCGACCGATGGAGTAGGTCGCGCCGATGTTGTAGCCCACGATGCTGGCCGTGCCCTTCTCCCTGGTGAGCGAGGCCGACACTTCCGCCACATGGGCGTCGAAGCGCTCGATTGCCGCCGCGGCCTCCTTCTCCAGCCCGGCGATCTCGCCGATCTGGACGGCGAGGTCCTGCCAGCTCTGGTTGGAATAGTTGACGACGAAGGTGGGTATGCCCTGCGCCTCAAGCTCCCCATAGTGCTGGATCACGCTGTCGGCGCCGGAGGACCCGGCGATCAGCAGGTCCGGCTCCCAGCCGATCACCGCTTCGATGTCGAAATTCAGGTTCCGGTAGAGAATGTCGACTCCACGCTCGTCCGCCACCCCGGACCATTGCAGGAAGAAGCCCTTGTCGTCGGTCATGGAACTCGGCGTCGTCGCGGCGCTGGCGATCAGCGGCGCATCCATGGCCAGCAATATGCCGGTGAGGCTGGGCGCGGTCGACACGATGCGCACAGGTTTCGCTGCAAGCGTCAGCTCTCCCGACACATGTTTGACCGTGCGCGGCCAACCTCCTTCCTGCGCCTGCACGAAAGGCATGGACAGCATAAGGGAACTCGCGAAAGCGGCGGCGGCGACTATCTTCTCGGCGTTCATCGGCACTCTCTCGGTCTGCGGCACAGGTGTTTTCCAGAGCGTTTCCGCTTTTCGTTCAGATCTGGACGTCCAGATCCTCGAATTCGCGCAGGCCCCCACCCTGCGAGATGACCTCCTCATAGTGCCTGAGGCGCATCCGGTCCACTTCCGAGCTGCTGACACCGCGTCTCCAGTAGCCGGTGGCGCGAACATCTTCTTTCGGCAGTTCGCAGGTTTCGGAGAAATGACGGCGGATGGCGCGCGACTCCTGCCGTTCGCCGGAGACCCACACCGTCCAGCCGGCCGGATCGGGGATCGCCTTCGCCGCCGCCACCAGCCGTCCGGTGGTGCCCGGCGCCTCGTCCGCGCCGCGCAGCAACAGGTTGAGTGAGACGCCTTCCACCGCCGGCATCTCGTCGAAGGCGGCGCGGTCGGCCGTCTCGATATAGGCCACGCCTTCGATGCCCGCCTGCCAGTTCTGCAAAATGGAATAGACTGCCGGTATCGCCGTCTCGTCGGCGAAGAGGGCGACCTTGCGCCCGCCTTCCCATGCTGGCACGAAATGCGGCCGCGGACCGGTGTAACCGATGACGGTGCCGGGCTGCGCCCTCGCCAGCCAGTTCATGGCCGGGCTTTCATCCTCATGGATGACGAAATCGATCTCGATCAGGCCGCTCGACTCGTCATAGGAACGCACCGTGTAGATGCGTGTCACCGGACGCTGGCCCGCAGGCGTTTCCACCTGAAGCCGCAGGGCGAGATTGGGCAGACGCCATGGCGCGGGATCGGAAGGATCGATGCGGGCCATCACGCGGGCCACGGAAGCAAAGGGCCGCGTGATGCATTCCACCGTCATCTTCGCATGTTCCATGCCGCGCATGTGATCGTCATGTTCGAGGCGCGCATTCGGATCCTCGACGACTTCCTTCGATGTGGCGTTCATGGCATGTTTTCCTGACGGTCCTGCAGGTAAAGCCGGCGCGGCGGCGAGAGACCGCGTCGCGGCCGGATGCGTTGTTTCCGGATGCCGGACAGGTCGATATGGGCCACCTGCGCCCGGACGTCTCCGACAAAGTTGAGCTTGATGTTCCACATTACGGATTGCATTCCGCAATGCAATACTGTTTGGAAGGCCTGTGTCGGCAATGGCAGTGACAGAGCCCACGCATACGGCTATTCCGCTGCGTACAGGAAAGTTGAAAAACCGTTGGTCCTTGAGATGACGCACCGCCTCCATGCCGAAGACGTCACCTTGCGCTACGATCAGCGCACCATCTCGACCGGGCTGACCGTCGCCATCCCCGACGGATCGTTCACCGTCATCGTCGGCCCCAATGCCTGTGGAAAGTCGACGCTGCTGCGTGCCCTGTCGCGCCTGCTGGCCCCGGCGCACGGACAGGTGATTCTCGACGGCAGGAGCATCGGCGATCTGCCGGCCAGGGAAGTTGCCCGCCGGCTCGGCCTTCTGCCGCAAAGCTCGATCGCGCCCGACGGCATCACGGTCGCCGATCTGGTGGCGCGCGGACGCTATCCGCACCAGTCATTCCTGAGGCAGTGGTCGAAGGCGGACGAGGCGGCCGTAGCCGGCGCCATGGAGGCGACGCGGGTTGACGGCCTTGCCGACCGGCTGGTCGACGAGCTTTCCGGCGGCCAGCGCCAGCGCGTGTGGATCGCCATGGTGCTGGCGCAGGAAACGCCGATCCTGCTGCTCGACGAGCCGACGACCTTCCTCGACATCGCCCATCAGATCGAGCTTCTCGACCTTCTGGCCGATCTCAACGGCAGGGGGCGCACGGTGGTGGCGGTGCTGCACGATCTCAACCATGCCTGCCGCTACGCCTCCCATCTCGTCGCCGTCCGCGAGGGGGCCATCGTTGCGGAAGGCGCGCCATCGGCGATCGTCAGCGAGAAACTCGTCAGGGACGTGTTCGGTCTCGATTGCGTCATCATCGCGGACCCGGTGTCGCAAACGCCGCTGATCGTGCCGAAGGGCCGGCACGGCAACCGGGCCCGGGAGGCTTCTTGATGAGTGAAGCGAGCCTGAGCGGCGGAAAAAAGCTTCACATCGGCTTCAGCGTTGCACCGACATGGCTGAAGGGCCGTCGCCCGGAACCCGGTGAGGCGCCGTCGGCGCAGGACCCCGCCGCCTTCTATATCGACCTCGCCAAGAGGGCCGAAGCGGCCAAACTCGATTTCGTCTTCAAGGTCGACTATCTCTACCTCAATCCGGCTCTCGCCAATGGTTCGCCGGGTAGCGTCGCCTTCGAGCCGTACATCCTGCTTGCCGCCATGGCGCGCGAGACCAGCCGCATAGGCCTCGTCACCACCGCCTCCACCACCTTCAACCCGCCCTATGTCGTGGCCCGCCAGCTCCAGTCGCTGCACTGGCTGAGCCAGGGGCGCGCGGGGCTGAACATCGTCACCTCCATCGAGGGCGCGGAGAATTTCGGCGATGCGCCGATGCCGTCGCCGGAAGTGCGCTACCGCAAGGCCGCCGAATTCACCGATGTGGTGCGCCAGCTTTGGCAGAGCTACCCGCCGGCCGGCGACGGCAGCGGCAAATCCGCCGCGCGGGCGATCGACCATCAGGGCGAGTTCTTCAGCGTGAAGGGTCCGCTCAACGTGCTCGCCCATGAGGCAGGAGCGCCGCCGCTGTTTCAGGCCGGCGCCTCCGAGATCGGGCGGGAATTTTCGGCCTCGGTGGCCGATGCCACCTTCGCCGCGGCGCCCGACATGGCCGCAAGCATCGAATTGCGCGCCGATCTGCGCAGGCGCGCGGAGCGGCTTGGCCGCCGCGCCGACGACGTGCGGGTGCTGCCCGGCCTCTATTTCTTCCTTGCGCCGACCCGCGAGGAAGCGTGGGAGTTGCATGCGCGCGCCCATGCCCATCTCACCCGCGAGCGGCGTCTGGAACAGCTCAGGACGGTGATCGGGCTCGATGCCTCCCATCTCGCTGCCGCCGACAGGATCACGCCCGGCATGCTGCCGGAGCGGCAGGCGCCGGTGCGCAGCCGCACCCATGCCGACCTGCTGCGGCGCTTCATCGAAGAGAACGACCCGACCGTGGACGAGGTGCTGGCGCGCCCGGAAGTGGTCGGCTCGGCGCACTGGGTGTCGGTCGGCACGGTGGAAGACGTTGTCGCCGACATCGCGGACTGGTTCGAGGCCGGCGCCATGGATGGCTTCATCGCGCTGCCGGGCGGCTCGACCGAATCGCTGAACCTGTTCTTCGACGAACTGGTGCCGGAACTGGTCCGGCGCGGCCTGTTCCGTGCGGACTATGAAGGCACCACGCTGCGCGACCATCTGGGCATGCGGTAGCGCGTCAGATCGCCCTGCGTCCGGCCGGACGCACAAAGAACGATCTGAACCATCGATGCTCCAGCCGGTGCCTCAGGTGCCGCCGGCTTCGCGCGAGGCCTGTTTCGCGGCCTCGAAAAGGGCAGCGCGGTGGTCTTCGGCCTTTGCCGCTTCGATGAAGGAAACGGTGGTCACCACGCAGGCGATCTCGTTCTGGGCATCGAAGACCGGAGCCGCCTTGCCGGTGAGCAGCGAAAACAGGTGCTCGGCCAGGTCCGCGCCGGCCTCGCGGCGTACCTGCTCCAGAATTTCCGGCTCGGGCGGGGAGCCTCGAAACGAAGGCGGCTGCATCCGGCGTGCGGCCGCGATCCGCTCCGGCGGCAGCCAGGCCTGGAACACCAGCCCCGTTGCTGTGTTGTCGAGCGGCAGCACATCGCCCAGCGAAACCGTGCTCACCGCGAAATCCGAGCTTCGATACCAGCGCACGATGGTCGGGCCGCGTTCGGTCCAGATCGCCACGCCGCAGCTTGCCGCGATGCGCGCCGCCAGCGACTTCATCAGGCGCGAGGCGATGTCCACGGGCTGGATGCGGCGCAGCGCCCCGATGCCGATGTGAAGCGCCGAAGGCCCCAGATCGTAGCGCGCCGTGATCTTGTCCTGCGCCGCCAGCCCTTCGAGAACGAGGCTTTGCATGTAGCGATGGGCGGTGGAGGTGCTGGTGCCGGCACAGCGCGCGATCTCGCCCAGCGGCATCGGACCCTCGGCCTTCGCCAGAATGTCGAGAAAGCGGGCGGCGATCGATACCGACTGGATGGTGGTGGAGCGGCGAGCCTTGTCGTCCTCCCTTTCCGCAAAGTCTTCAGGCTTCACGGATCGGGCCTCGGCCTGGCTTGGAAAGCTTGGGGGCGGCAAAAAAGATGTTCATGGCAACCGGTTTCAAGAATGCGAATGCGCCGGCGTCCGACCCTCGGCGTGTTCCCCATGGCGTCTCTCCACAGGACCTCCCGACGCGGCGGCGCGGACAAGGTTAGGACGCTTCCGCAACGCAATCAATCCGTGGCCTCAGTGCCACACCGGCGCGGACAATGAGACGGCGCAGCCCTCCGCTCGGGCTCGTTATGTTGACAGGCGGAATGCGCTATGCATTGTGGAACGCATCGCTTCACATCATCGCCAGCCACGCCTCATGCCCAGCCAGCGATTTCCATTCCGGGATCGGGGGTCTCATGTCATCCAGGCTTGTGGCACAATTGCTGCACGGCGCCAGCGCGCTTTCCATCTTGTCTTTTGCCGTGGTTTCGCCGGCTGCTGCGCAGGAAGCTGCCGCTTCCGGCACGGTGGCTTCGAGCCCCGGGGCTTCCAGCAATGTCATCGTGCTCGATACCGTCACCGTCACCGGTGAAAAGGTAACGCGCGATCTGAAGGACACGGCCGCCTCCGTCGCCATCAAGACGGCCAGGGAAATCGAGAAGGAAAAGACCGGCAACGCGACCGTCACCGAAGTGGTGTCGGACGTGCCGAACGTCATCTATACCGAGACGGTCGGCATCCCGGTGATCCGCGGTCTGGACGGGCAAGGCCCCAATACGGGCGCGGGCGCGTTCTTCTCCGGCACTGTGCCGCGCGCTACCATCAATGTCGATGGCCACTACCTGAACTACAACGAGTCCTATTTCGGTGCGACCTCGGTGTGGGATCTCGATTCGATCGAGGTGTTCCGCGGGCCGCAGACCACCTCGCAAGGTGCCAATGCCATCGCCGGCGCCATCATCGTCAACACCAAGGATCCGACCTTCACCCGCGAAGGCGCCTATCAGGCCGAGATCGGCAACTACAACCAGAAGCGCGCCTCCTTCATGCTCTCGGGCCCGCTGGTCGAGAACGAACTGGCCGGCCGCATCGCCATCGACTATTCGGGGCGCGACACCTTCATCGACTACGTCAACCCTGCCTACAGCGACGACGGCACGGACCTCGAATTCAAGGCGCTGAACGCGCGCGGCAAGCTCTTGTGGCAGCCGTCGGAAATCCCCGGCTTCGAGGCCAAGCTCACCTACTCCCTCAACAAGTCGAACCGGCCTTCGCAGGAAGCGGCACATATGCCGTTCGATGAGTTCGACAGTCTCGCTGCATCGATGCCGACGTGGAAACAGAATACTCATACCGGCATTCTCGACATCAGCTACGATTTCGGCAACGGCTATAAGCTCTACAACCAGACGCAGTATTCGGACTCATCCGTTCATCGCAGGATGGCGATTCCGACCAACGGTGCTGCTGATGTCGATCAGACCAACTTCTCCAATGAGGCGAAGGTGACCTTTGGCGGTCCTGATGATGTTCTGAGCGGTGTTGCTGGCCTCTACTACGCACATGTGAAAACCGACGAAGTTCTCAATCTTCGTGGCATCTCCAATTTCGATGATACCAAGGACAACCTCGGCGTCTTCAGCGAACTGACATGGAAAATGGCCGATCAGTGGACGCTGACCGGCGGCCTGCGCTACCAGCAGGATCGCATCCAGCGCTATGGCGTGTCCACTCTGGTTCCGGGTCAGGCGGCCGATCTCGACAAGACATTCTCGGAGCTTCTTCCCAAGCTGTCGCTGACCTATGCCGTTAACCCGGATTGGAATGTCGGCGCACTGGTCAGCCGGGGCTACAATCCGGGCGGCGTCTCGCTGGACTTTACTTCTTCACAGCCCGACTGGCACGATTTCAAGAAAGAGTCGATTTGGAATTACGAGCTGTTTACGCGCGCCAATCTCCTTGACGACAGGTTGATGCTGAGCGGAAATCTTTTCTACATGGATTTCAGGAACGCTCAATACAACATATCTAAATATATCTCTCCAACATTGACCTATGCCTATACAATCAACGCCGAAAAGGCGCACTCCTACGGTGTTGAAATCGGTGCGGACTATCTGCTCCTCGACAATCTGACCATCAAGGGAAGCGCCGGCATCCTGCGCACTAAGATCGACGAGATTGCCTACAACGATACCTATGAAGGCAATGAGTTCGCAAAGTCGCCGGGCTACATGCTGAGCCTTGGTGCGAGCTGGGACGCCACGGAAAAGCTGACCATTTCCGGTCAGGTCCGCCACACCGACGGCTACTATTCCAACATCGCCAACGATCCCATTTATGCTGTGGGGTCCTATACGGTGGCCGACGCGCGCGTAAGCTACCAGTTCACCGACGCGTTCCAGGTCTATGGATACGTCAAGAACATCTTCGACGAGCGTGCGCCGACGTATCTGCAGAACAACCGCAGCGTTGCCGGAGGTATCGAAGCCGCCATGACCCCGCCGCGCATGTTCGGCTTCGGCGTTCGTGGCAGCTTCTGAAGTCCACATTGCCAAAGGCCAGTTTTCGGCGCTTTAGAAATTCTGAAGGTTCCGGTTCAGCCGGAACCTTCCTTGTTTTCGAGGGGCTGTTGCCGAGGCAGGAAGCAGGCGTGTCTTCGTCCCATGCATTCAGATGGCGGGCCTTCTCCGCCATCAGCAGCCGTGAGACTATGGTAACACCAGCTTCAGAACTTTCTGCTGAGAGAGCTCAGGCATGAGCCCCTCGCAGGAGCACATTCCGGAAAGACCGGGCGTGATGCATAGTTCGCCTCCCGCCCGGCCTGATGAGATCAGGGCTTCAGCAGCAGAGCATCCGCCGTGCGCTCGGCTTCTGGCCACAGTACAGCGGCAGCGGTTGGGGTCTGATTGGCTTCAGTGTACTGGATGACATAGATCGGAACGCCCATCCACTGCTGGTAGGCCCACGCCGGATCGGTTTTGTCGGAGAAGGTTATCGTGCCGCGCGGGCCTTCCCAGGACAGCTCACGAAGCCCGGCCTGAATATCCTGCGAAGAGGTGGAATTCTTTGCGCGGATTGCTTCGGCGATAACCATCACGCCATCATAGCCTTCCATAGCCACAGCATTGGCAGGACGGTTGAAACGGGCCTGATAAGCTTCCGAGAAGGCGCGCGATATTTCCGTGTCCGGGCGGCCCGGCAGGCCAGCCGGATTGGCGATCACATGCACGCCCTTGTCACCCATCACCTGCCAGAACTCCGGTTCCAGAGCGTCGGCACCCGCTGAGAAGATCGCGGTATCGTCAGATGGCGCAATGCCGAGATCGGCAGCCTGCTTCAGCAGCAGAAGCAAGGCCGAACCTGTGAAGCCGGCAACGACAAGATCAGGCTTGGGATCCGCACGACGCAACTGAAGAAGCTGCGGCGTGAAATCGGTCGTCGTGTTCTCGCCGGTGAACGAAGTGACGTTGATTCCGCTGTCCTGAAGGTTCTTCGTGAAAACATCGATGACGCCAAAACCCCAGTCGGAGTTCTCTGCAAACACCACCACATTCTTCATGCCGGCTGCTTCGACCCAGTCCGAAGCCACCGAGAACACCAGCGAGTTGGCAACTGTCAGGCGAAACACCTGCGGGCGTTTCGCGGCAGTCACCTCATCCGACCAGCATTCGCCGGCGACGAAGGTAAGGTCGTATTTCGCCGCCACCGGCCCAACCGCGCTGCACACGGCGGAATGCGCTTCACCTGTCACGGCGACGACGTTTTCCTTCGATGCCAGCCGTTCGAAGGCCGCGACACCTTTTTCGGGAACGCCCGAGGTGTCCTCGACAACCAGATCGACTTTCTTGCCCAGGAGTCCGCCGGCTGCATTGAGTTGCTCGACTGCCAGTATCATGCCGTCGCGCAGGGATTCACCCGTCTGCACACCTCCCGGAGGTGACAGTGGCGCGAGGCCGCCAATCTTGATTGTTTCCTGTGCCGTTGCTGCCGTGCCGGTCAGCAGCATTGCGGCTGCCACCATTGTTCCGATCTTCCTCATCTTTTCTCCTCCTCTGTCGGTCCCGTGTTTACCCCTGACCTTGCGTGGCTCGGGTCAGGGTTCGGATGGACAAGAGCATCGCAACCGGCCCCATTTCCTTCAATGAATTACTCGGCTATGTTTGACGCAACATGCAGCTGGGAAAGCGTCAAGAAGATGCAGGGTAGTCAGGCCGCCGCCAACCTCTCCACCAATCTGCGGCTTGCGGCAAGCTATTATCCTTCCGTGACCCAGATGTGCAGGAAGCTGGGCATCAACCGGCAACAATTCGTCAAATACCTTGCTGGCACCACGTTCCCCACGCCTGGCACCATGCGGCGAATCTGCGATTTCATCGGCGTTGACGAGTTCGAGGTTCTGATGCCGCCGGACCAGTTCCGCAACATCATCGCGCTTCGCCGCAATTCGGCTTTCGAGGATCTGGCCGTGCCGCCGAGATTACGCGAGCTTCTTTCGCAGGCCGCGTCATCCACGCCTGAGGTGCGGCGCCTGCACGGTTATTACTACGAGTACCGCTATTCCTACACGCGGCCCGGGCGGCTGCTGCGTTCATTCACCCATATTTATGGCTGGCGCGGATATACATTCTATCGGCGCATCGAGCGCCTGAAAGATCCGGACAACGTATCGGGACCTCCAGAGGTGTTCAAATATGACGGGCTCATCATGCCTGTCGGCGACAGATTGCATCTGCTCGACTTCGAGACCATCACCAACAGCGAACTCACGCACACCGTGCTCTATATCAGCTATCCGAACCGTGTCTCGCGGCTAGCGGGGCTGACGATGGGCGTCTCCGCAACCAGCAGCCATGAGCCGATGGCAACGCGCGTATGCCTTGAATATGTGGGCCGCAGCGTCCAGCGCTCACGCGCCTTGCGTGCCTGCGGCCTCTATGAAATCGACTCCGGTGAGATCAGCAAATTCGTGCGTGACTATCTCACGCGTTCGGGTGCGGACACGGACGCGCGTCCCATCAATGCGCCGCCGCTGTAAAACGTGATCTAAAGGGAGCTGATCGCGCCGCCGGAAGCGCGGTGGCATGATGAAGGCCGATCAGAAAAGCCATTCCGCGATGCTGTCGCGATACTCTGCGTCAAATTTCGCGCGGTCGCCTTCAATCTTGTTGCTGCCCAGCTCCAGCACATAGATGTAATCCGCCACCTCCACGCCGGCGATCACATTCTGGTCGACCATGAGAATGGTGCGTCCATCTTCTTCCACGATGCGCCGCAGGTGATCATAAATCTGGCTTGCGCGCTTGGGGTCGATGCCGACGGTGGGCTCATCGATCAGCATGAGCTTCGGATCGGCGAGCAACGCCAGTTCCAGTTGCAGCAGTCGCTGCTGTCCCCCCGACATGAGGCCGGCGCGCTTGCCGGAGAACTCGGCAAGGAAAGGCGCGCGCTCATAGACGCGTGCAGAAGCCCCCTGCATCCGCGAGCGCTCCTTGCGGAACGACCATGTTGCCATGGCGATGTTTTCCGCCACCGTCATGTCCGGGAAAAGCGCGTGGCGCTGGGCGACATATGATATGCCCAGACCAACCAGATCATGCGGCTCCAGTCGCGTCAGATCGGTTTCGCCAAACCGGATGCTGCCCTGATGCGGCCGCACCTGCCCGATGATGGTTTTCAGCAGCGTGGATTTTCCAACCCCGTTGGCGCCGATGATCGTTGTGAGTTTTCCCGCACGCGCCGTGACCGACACATCGCGCAGAATATCGATATCCTTCTGATATCCGGCGCTGACACCGCTTACCTCAAGCTGCATGGCGATCCCCCAGATAGGCTTCAAGAACGGCAGGGTCGTTGCGCACGGCTTCCGGGCTTCCGTCGGCTATGATCTCGCCATAGGAGAGCGTGACGACCCGACGGCAAAGGCCGAAAATCGAACCCATGTCGTGGCTGACGAGGATGATCGTCGTGCCGCCTGCATTCCATTCGCGGATTTTGTCGTACATGAAGCGCTTGAGGTCCGGATGCACGCCGCCGAACGGCTCGTCCAGAAGCACCACCTTCGACGACAGCATCATGATGCGGCCGAACTCCAGCAACTTTGCCTGCCCGCCTGAAAGATTTGTCGCCGGCTCGTTTGCCAGCCGCGAAAGCTTCAGCCTTTCAAGCACCTCGCGGGCATGCGCTTCGGCAGCACGGCGCGAGGTTCCCGCATGGGCCAGCGCGCCGACCATGAGGTTTTCCAGCACCGTCAGGCGCTTGAAAACCTTCGTCACCTGAAAGGACCGGCCGATCCCCATGCGCGAAAGAGCGACCGGGTTCTTGCCGTCACAACGCTGGCCATCAAGGCTCACCTGTCCGCTGGTGGCCGAATAGTAGCCGCCGATGATGTTGAGCAGGGTGGTCTTGCCGGAACCGTTTGGCCCGATCAGCCCCACAAGTTCGCCTTTTTCGAAAGACAGGTCGATACCCTTCAGTGCCCGCAGGCCGCCGAAATTCTTGGTGAGTTTGGTGATTTCAAGCTGTGACGCCATTACCGTGCTCTCCTGGAAGCCCAGTTGTCGAGGGTGCCGAAGATGCCATTCGGAGCGAACCGCAGAACGAGGATGGCCACGGCGCCAAAGAACACCAGCCGCCACTCTCCAAGTTCACGAAGCCATTCGAGAAGCAGTTGCAGCAACACGCCTCCCAGCGCGGCATGAATGACATTTGCAAATCCGCCAATCACGGCCATGGAAAGGACATAGCCCATCTCCTGCATCGACATCATCGAAGGCGCAATCAGCTGGATGAAATGGGCATAGAGCCCGCCAGCCAGCCCGGCGAAGGCGGTAGAGAGCGCGAAGGCCAGAACTTTCCACAGCGTCACGCGCACGCCAAGGCTCGCCGCGCCGTCTTCATCCTCACGGATAGCCTGAAAGAACAGGCCGATACGGGAATGCAGCAGCCACAGCATCAGTCCCAGCGAGACCAGCAACACGGCGAGAAAGACATAATAATATTCCGTCTGGCTGATGCCCTCCCAAAGGGGTGGTGCAGCATAGCCGCGCGTACCCCGCGTGAGCTGGTGTTCGGCCGTTGCGGTGATGCGCAGGATTTCCGCAAGCGCAATGGTGGTGAGGCCGAGATAGGCCCCGTGCAGCCGCAGGGTCAGTGCGCCGACAACGATGCCGACGGCACCCGCCGCCAGAGCTCCGATCACGATGCCGGGCAGTGGCGACAGGTCGAGATAGGCGCTGGTCAGCAGTGCCACATAAGCACCGAACCCGCTCATGGCTGCCTGCGCAAAGCTGATGCGTCCGACATAACCGACCAGAAGCGACCAGGAGGAAGCAAGAAGGGCGTAGTAGAAGCCGATGCTGACGACATAGAGCCAGTACTCCGGCAGGCCGAAGAATGGCAGCATCAGACACAGCGCGACAAAGGCGACCGCGATGAAACTGGAGGGAGCGGTGAGTTTCATGCGCGGCGCTCCTTGCGACCGAACAGACCCTGCGGGCGGACGAGCAGGACCAGAACAAGGACCACCAGGCCGTAGGCGTCGCGGTAAGCCATGCCTCGTGCAGGGTCGGAGATGAGGATCGGAACGAAGCTTTCGACCTGCCCGAGTATGAGGGCTCCCAGCACAGCGCCGGGAATGGAGCCCATGCCGCCAAGAACGACGATCACATAGGCCTTGATCACCAGAACAAGCCCCATCTGCGGCACCACGTTGAAGACCGGGCCAATCAGGGCCCCGGCCCCGCCAGCAAGGGCTGCGCCGATCGCAAAGGCGAATGTCGACACTCTGTCGATGTTGATCCCGAACGCCTGAGCAGCACCGCGATCCTGACTGACTGCGCGGACGGCCATGCCGATCCAGCTCCAGCGCAACACAGCCATGAACACCAGGATAATGATCGCGCCCACCAGTGCTGCAGCCAGCCTGTCGCCCGGAAGCAGAACCGGACCGAATTCGAACACGCCCGAGAAGATCGCCTGTGGCCGCTGCGGCCATGGGCCGAAGATCGACAGCATCAGGTTCAGCAGCAGGACGGACAGGGCAAAGGTGATCATGATGGCGTATTCGTCGGCGCGCTCAACCTTGCCGAGATGTATCGGCTTGATCAGCGTCTTTTCCACCGCAGCTCCCACAAGGAACACGGCAGCCATGCCCGCCACAACACCTGCGGCAGGATGCAGCCCGAGCAGGGTAACCGCAACATATCCGGCATACCCGCCGAGCATGTAGAATTCGCCATGAGCGAAATTGACGATCTTCAGCACGCCGAAGATCAGCGCGATACCAAGCGCGACCAGTGCGTAAAGAATGCCGGTAATCAGCCCGTTCACTGCCAGCTCAATGATGGCGGCAAAAGTCATTCTGTCCTCCGTCCTCCCGAATGCGTTTCAGTATGAAGACCATCTTCCGGCGGAGCCAGCCACAACTCGCCACCCGTTGATGTTATTCGCAGCAATAGCAGCGTCAAATGGCGTCAGATTGGCCCGCTCATTCTTACACCGGCCGCGCCGAATGCCATTAATCTCTGCGTGGTTTCTGCCGGCACAAAAGGTGATTGCCGGCTTGGTTTGCTTGGAGGACTGGGTATGGATGTCGGGACCCTCACGCGGAAAATGGACGCAGGACAGTTGAGCGCTCTTGACCTGACCCGCCTCTGCGTGGCGCGTATAAAAGAACGAAATCTGCGCCTTCACGCTGTCGAGACGCTGATGGAAGAGCAAGCGCTGGCCAGCGCCGAAGCCGCCGATGCGGCAAGAGCCGACGGAAGAAAAAATGGCCCCCTGCACGGCATCCCCGTGCTGATCAAAGAGCTGATCGACATTGCCGGGCTGGAAACGCTGCATGGTTCGCGCTGCTATGGCGCATCGGTTGCCGTGCGCAGTGCTCCGCTGGTCCAGCGTCTGGAAGCTGCCGGGGCCATCATACTTGGCACCACGCACATGGTGGAATTCGCCATGGGCAGCTGGGGCACCAACGAAGCCCGCGGCACCCCGCTCAACCCAAGGGGCGGCACGAAAGACTGGTATGCCGGTGGTTCCAGCAGCGGCTCTGCCGTGGCTGTCGCGGCCGGCCTCGTACCCCTTGCCATCGGATCCGATACAGGCGGCTCAATACGCATTCCGGCAACGATTTGCGGGGTCCATGGCTTCAAGCCAAGCCGTGGCCTCATCCCAACAGAGGGCGTCGCGCCGCTTGCCGCGACATTCGACACAATCGGCCCTCTTGGAAACTCGATCGCGGATCTGCGCCTCGCCTGCGAAGTCATGGCGGGCCGATCCTTCGCGCCCGATATGGCGCTGTCCCGGAACCTCACCATTGCGGTTGTAAGCGCGGAGGATCTTGTCCCCTGCGCGCCGGAGGTTCTGGATATGCGTGAGCGGCTGATGATGCGTCTGTCTGCGCTTGGCCACAGGGTGGTTCCCATCACCTTGCCCGCCAGCCTGCTCAGGCTTCAGGAACTCAACGGCACTATTGTTGCATTCGAGGCATGGCAACATTTCCACCAGCAAGCCAGCGACCCCTCCAGCCCGATGGATCCCCATGTTCGCAAGCGGGTTCTCGCCGGCCGTGATGTTGACGAGACAAAATACAGGGCATTGCTGGAGGAAATCGCGGAGATGACGAAATTCTTCGCGCAGGCGCAGGCTGACGTCGACGCAATCCTCCTGCCCGGAACGCCGATCCCGGCTGCGGGGCTGGAAACGGTGGATCAGGACGAAATTCCCCTCTCCCGCTACACTCGCATGGCCAACACGCTCGACCTGTGCGCCATCGCAATACCAGTCGGTGCAACACCTGAGGGAGCGCCGCTTGGCATTCAGCTCTGCGCCCCATGGGGACAGGACAGCCGCCTGCTTGCAGTCGCAGAGAAACTTGAACACGGCTTTGCAGATCTTTATGTTCCTCCTGCTGCCAGCTGAAATGTAGGCATATATTTGATTTTATTGTATATTCGTCTTTGATCCGACGATCGTTGGGGCTGGCGAAGAATTCGCTTCCTTGCTATCTCACGATGCATCAGCGCCGCGCGAATTTCACTTGCCGCATGGCGGGTCCGGCAAGCGTGCATTCAGCTGCGGGTATCGCTGGATAACTCCGGGCGCTGTGCTGTTCGGGGCATTTCTGCTTGTCAGCGCCGATCTTTTCGCCCGGATTATAAACCCGCCCTGTGAAGCTCCACTCGGCTTGTGACGGCCCTGATCGGTGTGACCCGCCCTCGGAAGTGATAGCCGACGAAATGCTGTCCCGCGCATTCGGCGTCAGCGGAGATTTTCTGGAGGATCGCCAGACAGGGGCACGGTTGTTCGTGCCAACAGCACTGATCTGATCGCGGGCCTGCCTCGGCGCTTGTCAGGCACGCGCCATCAGCGCCGGCATGTCACGGCGCACACTTTTCCCTGCACGACCGGGTAAGAAACATAACGGCACCATCATTCAAGTTACTTGAATAAGATTGGGACTGTGTTTATGATGAAAAGTGGAAGCGAGCGAACCCGCAGAAGTTCGCCATTCCCGAGGGGTGACATTTCACGAGCATGTTCCGGCTGACTGCCGGCACCCCTTTTGTGTGCTTTTTGCTAACCAGAGGGAACCTGACCGTGACGATCAATCGACGTGAATTCATGAAGGCGACCACTCTCAGTGTCGCCGCGCTTTCCGTTCCGGCTATCGCCAGCCGCGCATTTGCCGCATCCGGTCCGCTGATTTTCGCTGCCGCCGGCACCGTGACCAGCAGCTGGGATCCGACTTCGCATACGGTGGCGCCTCAGATCACCGCCGAAGGCTTCCTCTTCGGCCACCTCACCAAATGCCCGATGACCGAAGCCAACCCAGGTGAGATCCTGCCAGACCTTGCAACGGAATGGTCGGTCATCGACGAGCACACGCTGGAGTACAAGCTGCGCCAGGGGGTCACTTTCCACGACGGGCAGCCTTTCACCGCAGCAGACGTCAAGGCGACGTATGAATATGCGTCTAACCCTGATCGTCCGGCCTCCGCCTGGTATCCGGGGCGCGTTGACGTGGAGATCATCGACGATCACACGGTGCGGCTGAATACGAAACAATACGGCTATCCGGCGCTTAATTTCTGGTATGTTTCGAGCTTCCTGCCGATCCTTTCGGCCGCCGATATCGCCAATCCCGACATGCTCAAGCAACGGCCGAACGGAACCGGCCCGTTCAGATATGTCGAGACGACCGGCGACCAGATCAGGTTCGCTGCCTTCGACAAGTTCCACGAAGGCAAACCGTCAATCGAAGAGGTTATCTGGGCCTATGTTCCCGATGCGAACACCCGCGTGCTCGGTCTTCTCAATGGCCAGTATCACCTGACCGAGCGGCTGGAGCCGGAACAGTATCTGTCGCTGCAGAAGGAAGCGAGCCTGAAGACGGATCGTTCGCTGTCCAGTGAGAACAAGTATCTCCACTTCCGCTGCAACAAGCCACCCTTCGATGATCCCCGCATCCGTCTGGCGGTCTGCCACTCCATCGACCGCTCTCAGGTGCTCGAAATCGTCGGCGAAGCCGGGCAGGCCTCGAATTGCCACCTGTCACCGGTGAAATTCGGCTTTACCGATGTGAAGACCTATCCTGAATACGATCCGGAAAAGGCTCAGGCGCTTCTGGCGGAGGCCGGCTTTCCGAACGGTCAGGGGCTGCCGGAGATCGAATACATCACCTCTGTCGGCTTCTATCCGAAGACCCGCGAATATGGCGAGCTCATCACCGCCATGTTGCAGGAGCAGGGCTTCCCCGTGAAGCTTACGACGCTGGAGCCAGCGGCGTGGGAAGAACAGCTCTATCGGCGCGCTGACGGTCAGGGGCCGGGCCATATCATCGATGTCGGCTGGATCACCGGTTCGCCTGAACCCGATCTTGTTCTGCGGCCGAACTATCACTCACAGTTCGCGCTGGTGAACGGTATCAGCGACCCCCAGATCGACGAGTCGCTTGAAAAGGAACGCAGCGCCACATCCACGGAAGAGCGGCTGAAGATCCTGCAGGAAGAAACGCTGCCGCTCATTGCCCAGAAGGCGCCCAGCATTTCGCTGTTCTCCTCGGTGTTTCTGAGGGCGATGAGCGCAAAGCTGGAAGGCGTCCAGTTCTATCCGAACGGCCCCATCGATCTGTCGAAGGCAACCTTGTCCTGACCGCAGGCTGGCGATGCGCGCGAGCGCATCGCCGGCTCTCGTTTTCCTATCGCCGGATAAAATCAAGATGGCTTTTGCCCTGGAATTCTTCCTGCGGCGCATCAGCCAGGGTGTTCTCATCGTCCTGGCCGTCGCCTTCGTCATTTTCACGCTGCTGCGCATTGCGCCGGGCGATCCGACCCGCATCATTCTCGGTCCGATGGCCACCCCCAGCGCCATGGAAGAGACGGCCCAGCGCCTCGGGCTGCGTGATCCCATCCCGGTGCAGTTCCTGCGCTATCTGGGCGACATCGCCAAAGGCGACTTCGGCAACTCCTTCATCCGCGGCAAGCAGGGCGGCACGACCGGAGGATCGCAGGACGCCGGAAGTGCTGCGCCCGTCGAACGCGCAGCGGTTATCGAACTGATCGCAAGGGCGCTGCCTTACACCCTGCTGCTCGCCGCATGCGGCTTCCTGCTGGCATGCCTTGTCTCGATACCGCTCGGCATACTGGCCGGCGTACGCAACCGGGGATGGCCGCAGAAAACCGCTCTCTATCTTTCATCCTTCTTCGTTTCGCTGCCCAACGTCTGGGTGGGCATCGTTCTGATCTATCTGCTGTCGGCACGCACAGGCTGGCTCCCCGCCATCGGCTACCAGCATATCGGCTATGTCATCATCCCCGCCATCGTCGTTGCGGTGGAGCTTGCGCCGGTGATGATCCGGTCGATCTCTGTGGCTGTGGCGGGCAATGTGCAGGAACCGTTCTACGAGATCGGGCAGGTGCGTGGCCTCAGCGCCAGAGCGATGCTGTTTCGTCATGTGTTGCGCAATGCCGCGGTGCCCCTGCTCAACAGCTTCGGCGCGCAAATGATCGGCATGCTGCTCGGCGGGCTGTTCGTCGTGGAGTATATCTTCAGCTTTCCCGGCATTGGTCTTCTGACCATCAATGCGGTCTTCCAGCGAGATTTTCCCGTGATCCAGACGGTTGCGATCTTCGCGAGCACCGTGCTCGTCTTCATCAACATCGCCGTGGACTTTGCGTCCACAACGATCGACCGGCGCCTGAAGTTCTGAGAGGTATCATGGCCATTGCATCCTCTGCTGCCGGGTCCTTCGCAACGCCTGCCCGCGGGCAGAGCGTCAACGCCCGCATCCTGCGCCTTGCCTGGCGCTCGCCCGAAATGAAGGTGGCGACCGCCCTCTTCGCAGCGCTCTGCCTGCTGACCCTGTTCGGGCCTTTCATCATCGATGCCTCGGCAACGAAAATCTCCGTCGCCGACAAGTTTCTGCCGCCGGTGTTCATGGAAGGTGGCCGGCTTCCGCATTTTCTCGGTACCGATCAGCTTGGTCGCGATCTCCTGCTGCGGTCGCTTATCGGCCTGCGCAATGCCTTTCTCATCGGCATCATCAGCGTGGTGCTGATGTTTGTGCTGGGTTGCGCTATCGGCATTTTTTCCGGCTATCGCGGTGGCTGGACCGATGTCGTTCTGATGCGCATCACCGACATCCAGATGTCCATTCCGGTCATCATTCTGGCCATCACCATTCTGGGCATGTCGCGGCCGAACCCGGTAACCATCATTGCGGTGCTCGTGCTTTCGGGCTGGCCCATCTATGCCCGCGTTGCCCGCAGCGTAACCCTTGCCGAGCGGCAGAAGGAATATGTGCGCGCCGCGCGCATCATCGGCGCGTCGGACCTGCGCATCATGCTGCGCCACATCGCGCCGTCCATTCTGCCTCCCATTGCTTTCGTCGCAGTGCTCGATGTCGCGCGCATGATGATTTTCGAGGCGATTTTCGGTTTCATCGGAATCGGAATCCAGCCGCCCACGCCTACCTTCGGCACCATCATTTCAGGGGGCACCCAATACCTTCTGAATGCCTGGTGGATCACCATCGTGCCCGGCTGCCTGCTGGCCCTTGCGCTGGGCAGTCTCAATCTCATGGGCGGTGTTCTGGAAAGAAGCCGGAACCTTATTCTGCAGGGAGCGGCATGATGGCGACGGAACCCCTTCTCAGCGTCGAGAACCTCCGCATTTCTCTCGGTTCCGGCGCCTCTGCGCGCCTGCTCCTGTCCGACATCGCCTTCAGGGTGGAGCCAAAATCCGTGCTGGGCATCATCGGCGAAAGCGGTTCGGGCAAGACGCTTTTGTCGCGCGCTCTGGTCAACTGGGTACGCCCGCCGCTTCATATCGTGTCCGGCACGGTTACCTATCAGGGGCGGAACCTTCTTGCCCTGCCCGAAGCGGAAATGGCGCGACTGCGTGGCCGCGAGATCGCCTATATCGGAGCCAACCCCACGACGGCCCTTGATCCGACCGTGCCCGTAGGCCATCAGATCGAGGAAAAGCTGCGTGCGGTCGAGCCGGGCCTCTCCCGTCAGGCCGCGCGCCAGCGGGTGATAGACCTGCTGGATGCCGTGCGCATCCCTTCGGCACGCAGCCGCTTCAATGAGTATCCCTTCCAGTTTTCGGGCGGAATGATGCAGCGCGCCATGATTGTGGATGCGCTGATTTCCAGGCCGAAACTGCTTGTCGCCGACAACATCACCCAACCGCTGGACGTGACCGTCGCCGCGCAGATTCTGCGGTTGCTGCGCGACCTGCAACGCGATTTCGGAACGGCGATCGTCTTCGTGTCCTCCTCTTTCGGCACCATTGTCGACATCGCCGATGAAGTTGTCGTTCTCGACAAGGGAACCATCGTGGAGGCGCAGGACACCGGCGCCATACAGCAGGCCCCCGCTCATCCCTACACCCGGGAGCTGCTCGCCAAGGTGCCGCGTCTGTGGCACGACGTCAGTGGCGTTCCTGCGGTCAACGCGGAGCCTGTCGTTCTCAGCGTGCGCGATGTTGCCAAAACATATGAGGTCAAGGACCGCACCTCCCTGTTCCGGAAGAACCATGTGCAGGCGGTGCGGGGCGTATCCTTCGAGGTCCGCAGAGGCGAAAGCCTCGGACTGATCGGCGAATCCGGCTGCGGAAAATCCACGCTGTCACGCCTGCTCTCCTCGCTGGAGGCACCGGATCGCGGTGTGATCGGGATAGATGGCATCGATGTCTCGACCCTGCGCGGAGCAGCTCTGCTTTCCATGCGCCGCCGTTTCCAGCTTCTTTTGCAGGACCCGTATAATTCCATCCCCTCGCATGTGGCCATCGGCTCAACCATTGCCGAACCGCTGCGCATTCATGGGCTCGCTTCGGGAAAGAAGGTGCGCAACAAGGTCTGTGCGGTGATGCAGGAAGTCGGCCTGTCGCCGGATCTCTATGATGCCCTGCCGGTCGGCCTGAGTGCTGGCCAGCGCCAGCGTGTCAACATTGCCCGCGCCATGGTTCTCGAACCGGATGTCCTGATCCTCGATGAAACGCTGTCTGCGCTTGATCAGGTGGAGCAGGCAAAACTTCTTGACCTGTTCGACAGCCTGCAGCGCAAGCATGGCATCACCTATCTCTACATCTCCCATGATCTGGCCATGGTGCGGCGCGCATGCGCGCGCATCGCGGTCATGTATCTCGGCAAGATCGTCGAGATCGGGGACAATGAGACGATTTTCGATGCACCTGCCCATCCTTACACCCGCGCCCTGCTGAGTTCGGTAAGCACGGTAGAGGCAAAACCCTTTCTGCCGGCAGACTACCTGCTTGAAGGCGAGCCGCCGGACCCAATCCATATTCCGCAAGGGTGTTCGTTTCAAAGCCGCTGCCCCTTCGTGCAGGAGGTCTGCCGCAGCATCGAGCCGGCGCTTTCAGCCAGAGCTGGCGGCAACATGGCGGCCTGTCACGTCGGCATCGAGCGTCTTCCCATGCCATCAACCCGCACCCGGGCACAGGGTGCGAACCGCCTGCAACGGACACAGACCTTATGACATCCCTTCTTGCACAGACTTCCGCATTCTTTGGCGGGCGCGCGCCGGTCTATCGCGACTGGCGCCGCCATCTGCATCAAAACCCCGAGATCGCCTTCGAGGAGCGCGACACCGCCGCTTTTCTGGCAGCGCGCCTCAGGGAAATGGGCCTGCCCGTGAAAGAGGGATTTGCCGGGACGGGTCTGGTTGCGAGCCTCAAGGGAAACAAGGCCGGGCCCGACATCGGTTTCCGCTCGGATATGGATGCATTGCCGCTTACCGAGCAGTCTTCTGTTCCCTACCGCTCCATCCGGCCGGGCGCCACCCATGCCTGCGGTCATGACGGGCACATGACCATGCTGCTTGCGGCCGCAGACTATCTTTCCCGGCAGGATGATCTGGCAGGTACGCTGCATTTCATCTTCCAGCCTGCGGAAGAAGCCGCAGGTGGAGGCAAGGCGATGGTCGAGGACGGGCTTTTCGATTACGCGCCATGCGATCTGGTTTTCGGTCTTCATAACTGGCCGGCGCTTGAAAAAGGCAGGATCGCGGTCCAGCCGGGGCCGATGATGGCCGCAATGGATCTTTTCACGATCACCATCAGCGGAGAAGGCGTGCACGCCGCCTTGCCACATCTCGGCAGCGATACGATCGTGGCGGCGGGTGCTCTCACACAGGCGCTTCAGGCGGTGGTCAGCCGCGCCATCGATCCGCACCGGCAGCTCGTCCTGTCGATCACCCAGATACACGGGGGCCACTCTCTGAACGCGCTTCCGGACAAGGTGGAGCTGCGCGGAACCCTGCGCTATTTCGACGACGCAACCGTATCGGTCGCGCATCGGCGCATGCGGGAAATCGCCGAAGGCATCGCTACAGCGCATGGTGTCGGGATAGAACTCGATATCCGCACACAATATCCGGTGACCACCAACAATCCCGAGGCAGCGACCATCATGCTGCAGGCAGCCTCCCTGTCATCCTGCGGTGGAGATGCGGTCACGCAGTTCTCACCGAGCATGGCCTCGGAGGATTTTGCTTTCATGCTCGCGGCCCGCAAAGGCGCCTATGCGTGGATCGGCAACGGCTGCCCGACCGCGCTGCACAGCCCCGAATTCGACTTCAACGACGAGATTCTGCCGCTTGGCGCGCATTACTGGGTCGCGCTCGCGCAGGTCTGTCAGTCCCACATCAAATAAGAACCCGACCAGAGGAGAAGAAAGATGAGACTTGCCGGCAAAAGAGCCCTGATGATCGGCGCCGCCACGGGCATCGGGCGGGCCGCCGCACTGCAGTTCGCCGACAATGGCGCCAGCCTCGTCATCGCCGACATCAATCTGCCTGCCGCCGAAGAGGCCGTGAAAAGCATGGCAAAACCCGACCAGCATGCGTCGGCCCTTGTCTGCGATGTGCGCGATGAAGCGAGCGTGCAGGAGGCAGTCTCGCAGGCAGAGCGGCGGATGGGCGGCATCGACACGCTGGTATTCTTTGCCGGTCTGCAAAGGCTCGGTCATGCGGAACAGTTTTCCGGCGATGACTGGGATGCCGTTTTCGAGGTCAATGCGCGCGGCACATTCCTTGCCACGAAACATGCAGTGCCTGTGATCCGCAAAGCCGGGGGCGGCAGCATCATCACCACGTCCTCGCTGGCGGGCCTGCGCGGCGCGCCGGGCATGACCGGCTATGCTGCCGCCAAGGGCGCGGTTATCGCCTATACGGTCGCGCTGGCTCAGGAGCTGGCGCCGGACAATATTCGCGTGAACTCCGTTCTGCCTGGCTGGATCGATACCCCGTTCAACAATCCCGCAATAGCTCTGATGGGAGGAGCCGAGGCGCATGGCGAGGTCGTCAGGCGGATCGTGCCGCTTGGGCGGCAGGGAACGCCTGATGAAGTCGCGCCGATTTATGTGTTTCTGGCCTCGGAGGAATCCCGCTATATCACCGCGAAGCAAATGATGGTCGACGGTGGCATGGCCCACTGAGACTGAACGATAAGCAGTCCGGCACAACTGATTGCCGAGAAGGAACCGGAATGAAGCCGGATAAGATCCGCAGCCCTCAGCAGGACAGCCTCAGCGACACAAAAAAAAGCCTTGGGCTGCGGCTGCGGCTTGCCCGCCAGATGAAGGGCCTCACGCTGAAGGAACTCGCCGAAAGCAGCGGATGCTCGGAGAGCCTGCTGTCGAAGGTGGAAAATGGCAAGGTGCTGCCCTCACTGCCGATGATCCACCGCATCGTGCAGGTTCTGGAAACCAATATCAGCTGGCTGTTCGACGAGCCTGCCGACAATGAAGGCGTGATCTTCCGCAA
>Ga0265293_10003785_pt1 | contig 27621 bp, 26 predicted proteins | sample Munlanlewell138R_FD_192505 | JGI IMG/M metagenome (GOLD analysis project Ga0265293, IMG submission 192505) | Leachate microbial communities from a municipal landfill in Southern Ontario, Canada - Leachate well 138R | ecosystem: Engineered > Solid waste > Landfill > Unclassified | place: Canada...
CGACTTTAAGACCAGACTGCGCAAGCTGCAAGGAACAACGCATACCGGCACCGCCGGCGCCTACGACCACCGCATCAAACTGGCGGCGTGGCAATGAAGAATTAATTGCGACCACGGCTTATAGACTCCAAACAATATTCGCGAAAAACAAGACTGAACCAATTAACCACAATACGGTTAATACATGCAAGGCCACACGAAGGCCTGCCGGTTTCACATAATCCATCCAAATGTCACGTACACCGATCCAGGCATGCCAGGCCAGAGAGAAAAAAGCCAGCGTGGCTGAAATTTGACCCAACGGCAAGCCAAAACAGGTAAAGGTAAAGAAACCTTTCCATGACTCATAGTTGATGGAAGTGAACAGGGCACAGATCAGGAATAAAACAGAATAAACGGCCAGTATGATCGCGGTCATACGCTGGACGAGAAAATCGAATGAGCCATAGTGTGCACCCACAACCAGGCGTTTCCTACCGATTTGTTCATGAGTTGCCATTACATAACTCCAAACAGTTTAATTGCAAAAATCAGGGTAAGGGCAATGCTTGTGCCCAAAACAATCGCTGCACTTTTCTGGGCAGATACTTTATCCATTCCGATATGCAAATCAAGGGTCAGGTACCTGATACCCGCACACAGGTGATGCATGAAGCCCCACAAAATCACCAGCAAAACAAGTTTCAGCAAAAAGCCACCAAACCCGCTTCCCAAAGCCTCAAAGCTTTCAGGTGATGCCACACTGGCGGCAAAAAGAGGAATAAGAATGATAGGTAGGCTTAAAAACAGGATTGCGCCACTGATACGATGCAAAATTGACACTTTCCCGGCAGTGGGCAGGCGGTATTTAACTGCAATAAGCTCTAAATCGAGATTGCGAAATTCCCGACGTGGCTTTGACGTAGAGTCTGACATAACGGCCTCAAAATAATGAAACGATATATAACAAAAAAAACAAACCCGGCCAATATTACTTCTTTTGAACCGGCACTAACCAAAACGGCCTCTAGTTTAAACTATTTCTGTAATGATATTGATCAGTCAGGTAAAATCCCCTGCGAATTTCCATTGGGCGATCTCCATAAGTGTAAGAGACCCGATCTACCTGCAACAAAGGAAAACCCTCTGAAACATTAAGAAAATCAGCCATTTGCGAACTTGCTGCAATAGCCCTGATTTTCTCTTCCGCCCGAATCATACTTACACCAAATTTTGTTTCAAACAAGCCATAAAGTGGCCCCTTGTTATGAGTCAATATCTCGCTGGTAAGCCCTTTGAAAACATCAGCGGGCAGCCAGATCTCATCAATAACACTTGGCCGGTTACCCAGATTCATAATACGCTTTATATATATAAGCGCATCGCCAGAGCGAATCTCGAGCATGCGAGCCATTTCCTGCGTTGCCTTTTGCCGGCTACATTCAAGTATTGTACTTTGCGCACGTTGGGTATTTTCGGGATTGTCTGGAGTAAGCCGCAAAAAGCGGTAACGAACCTGGGCTTCATGGTGAGTGGCAACAAAAGTACCTTTGCCTTGACGCCTGATCAACAGATTCTCGGCAGCCAGTTCATCGATAGCCTTGCGCACGGTTCCCTGACTGACCTGAAACCGTGAAGCAAGGTCAAGTTCACTGGGAATGCTTTCACCGGGCTTCCATTCACCGGCATGCAAACTTTGTACAAGCAAGGCTTTGATTTGCTTGTACAAAGGACTGAAAGCGGCGCCACTAATGGCTGCCCCCTTGCCGATAGAAGATGATGAAACTGACATATTTACAGAATAATGAAAACCTGAATTAACGTGCAGCATTATTTCACACCCAAGGGTTTCTGTCTATTCTTATATAAGATATAAGTTATAAGACAATTTGACGAAAAGCGGATTTTATTCTAAGATTATTGGCATTTATCAATAAGAGTTTTCATGAATAATCCGGTGCCAATCCTGGTTTGCCGCATACGCTCTTAAGGCTCTTATCTCTTACGTTCATACCTATTTTGGAGAAACATTTATGTCCAAGCCAGCCCTGCGCGTTGCTGTTACTGGTGCTGCCGGTCAAATCGGTTACGCATTGCTATTTCGTATTGCCTCAGGCGAAATGTTAGGCAAAGACCAGCCGGTTATTTTGCAATTGCTTGAAATCCCAGACGAAAAAGCACAAAAAGCGCTCAAAGGCGTGATGATGGAACTGGACGATTGTGCATTCCCTCTGCTGCAGGAAATGACTGCTCATAGTGACCCAATGACTGCATTTAAAGATGCTGACGTTGCCCTGCTGGTGGGTGCACGCCCCCGTGGCCCAGGCATGGAGCGTAAAGACTTGCTGCAAGTCAACGCCCAAATCTTCACAGCCCAAGGCAAAGCCCTTAACGCTGTTGCAAGCCGCGATGTAAAAGTACTGGTAGTCGGCAACCCCGCCAACACCAATGCTTATATTGCCATGAAATCCGCTCCAGACCTGCCTGCCAAAAACTTCACCGCCATGTTGCGCCTGGATCACAACCGTGCGCTTACCCAACTGGCCCAGAAATCCGGCAAAGCAGTTAAAGACATCGAAAACCTCATCGTTTGGGGCAACCACTCTCCAACCATGTACCCAGACACCCGTTTTGCTACTGTAAATGGCGAGTCACTGGACAAACTCATCAACGACGAAGCCTGGAATCGCGACACATTCATTCCAACCGTTGGCAAACGTGGCGCCGCAATTATCGAAGCACGTGGCCTGTCTTCCGCAGCTTCTGCCGCTAACGCTGCCATCGACCACATTCGTGACTGGGTGCTCGGCTCAAACGGCAAATGGGTCACCATGGGTGTTCCTTCTGACGGCTCTTATGGTATTCCTGAAGGCATTATCTATGGCGTGCCTGTTACCACCGAAAACGGTGAGTACAAACGTGTGGAAGGCCTGGAAATCGACGCATTCTCTCGTGAGCGCATGGATTTCACCCTTAACGAATTGCTTGAAGAGCGTGATGGCGTAGCTGATCTGCTCAAATAATTCCGATAAAAAATAGCCACCTAACCGTGGCTATTTTTTTAAGCTTTAAGATTATTGATTAAAGCATTCTTGAGGTTTCTCTTCAAAAAACTGGCAATTCAGGGCTAAATTACCCTTAGCACTACGAATACAGGCCAATGGCCAGATCCCGAAATTTGATTGTGGCAATAGAGACAGTATTTTTTTGATATACCAACGCAAAACCGATGCGGCTAATGCCAGACTCATCCTGTAATTTCAAATAAGCCAGATTCTTTTTTAATTTTGTTTTCATGACGACAGATGGCACCAAGGCTATGCCAACGCCACTTTCCACCAAGGCAAGAACGGTATCCACCTGAATCGCTATTTGGGCGACTTGCGGAATAAAACCAGCTTCCTGGCAGGCTGACATGACAGCATGATGCAACCCCCGGGCATAATCCGGCGAATACATGATAAATGGATAAGCTGCCAGCTCTTTCAAACTAACCGCATGGCCTTCAAGCTCGTGCCCCTTGAGGACAGCCAAAACAAAGCCATCCTTTTCCAATTGAATCATTTCTACATTCGTGCTATCCAGCACAGGCGTACGAATCAGCCCAACATCCAGTTGCCCAGCTTCCACATCCTGCACAATTCGGCTGGAAATCCCTTCAGTAAAGTTAAGTTCAACATTTTTGTATTTACCCCTGAAAGCCGGCACCAGGCTTTGCAACAAGCCTTGTGTGACCGAACCCACGAAACCAATATGCAAAACGCCTCTGGTTCCTTCCCTGATTTCATCTGCCGTTTGCTGCAATTGCTCGGCATACTGCAACAGCCTAATGGCATCCCCACGGATCTGCCTTCCTTCTGAAGTCAAGGATACGCCTTTGGACGTACGCTCAAATAAACGCACTCCCAGCTCCGTTTCAAGCTTTTGTATCGAAACCGACAAAGGTGGTTGGGCAATATGCAGTTTTTCTGCCGCCTTATGAAAATTCAAGGTCTCAGCCAATACAACAAAATAACGGATCCGGCGCAAGTCCATATTAATCCCTGTTATCAAGACTCTTTACTGATACCTGAATGATATCAAAGCAAAATCCACTAATATATTAAAATCATCGAAAAAATGAAGCAATGAAATAAAAAACCGACCAAATACAACTCAGGCCGGTTTGACTGTCATTCATCTGAAATTTAAATAAAGCAGGATGCCTGACCCTGAAAAAATTATTATCCCGGGCAAAGCTCCCCGGTTAACATTGAAAGTACCGTCTCACCCTCCTGCCCCAAGACATGCTGACCCAACTTTTTGGCCCAGTATATTTGGGTTCCTGCCTCACTCTTGAACTCCCTGACTCGGCTGGTGTAAAAATGCAGCGCATATTCTTCGGTAATCCCAATCGCACCATGAACCGCATGGGAAATGTCAGCTACCTGATCAGATACGAAGCTGACCTGATATCTGGCAATTGCCAGTAAATTGGGATCTGGCCGGTTATTACCGCTATTGCACGCTATTTGTGCCGCCATCCGCGCTGCCCAAACCTGTTCAGCCAATACACTGATCTGGTGTTGTATTGCCTGAAACTTGCTTAAGGGACGCCCAAATTGTTGGCGCTGGTTGGCATATTCCAGTGTCATTTCAAATATCCGTTCCATAGCACCCACACTTGGCACCAATGCAGCCAACGCTGCAAGGTTGTGCAGATCGTCCAAAGCCTGCGCAGACACATCAAGCCGAATGGCATCGCCCAGATTCCAGCGCACACTGGCAAACAGGCCGGCGTGGTAAATCTCATTAAGCACTGCTTTTTCCCGGACCAGTAAATAGCATGACTGCTTACCCAAAACCAGAAAGTTTGCGGCCAGATGACCAAAAGGCAGTTTATTAACCACTATCTGCCCTGACCCTTCGGATACCTGCACCCCCATGCTAGCAATAACCACAGACCCTTCCGGTATGGTTTGTCCATTGCCATCCAGCCAACTACGCGCCAGCAGAGTACTGGCAAAAGGAACTGGCAAATTAAAATATCCTTCCAGCTTGAACAGATTACCCGCTTCTTGCAGACTCAGGCCAGCCCCTCCTTTTTCTTCAGGCAGCATCACATCCAGAAAACCCGAAGTGGCTATTTCTGACCAGATCTCTTCATAATCAGCAGATGACAAATTCAGGCTGTTACCGAATTTTTCTGAAATATCGGCAAACAGGCGACCAACGGCCTCATCAAAAAGATTATCCATACGTAAATTGTCCATTTTTGTCTCTTCTTATCGCAAGCCCAAACCCCGGGCAATAATGCCCCGCAATATCTCGCGGGTACCACCACGCAAGGAATAGGAAGGACATACCTGGTCCACCAAAGCCAGGGTTTTAATCAATTCCACCGAAGGTGCCCATTCAGGATGCTCACCCATGCAGTCGGCAATCAACTTGGGAATATCCTGCTCAAGTCCGGTACCATAATCCTTAACCAACGATGCTTCTACCGAAGGATTTTCTCCCTTGGCCAGTTTGCAGGTAATCGCCAAAGACATGGTTCTTAATACGGCAAGCCGGGCCACAATCCCCCCCAAGGTTGCCTGTACCTGTTCAGACTGCCAGCCTTGCTGCCGGCATTCTTTCAGGAAACACTCCACCAGCGCCATGCTGGAATAAATACGCTCGGGACCACTGCGCTCAAAGGCCAATTCGGCATTCACCTGCTCCCAGCCATCCCCTTCATTGCCAATCAAGGCGTCCTCGGCCAGCTGCACATCGGTAAAAAACACTTCTGAAAAATGCGCATCACCGGCCACATCTACAATGGGGCGCACCGTCACACCCGGCAGGCTTAAATCAATAATCAGCTGCGACAAACCTTTTTGCCGGTCATCCGGCTCACCGGAAGTACGCACTAAAGCAATCATATAGTGCGATTTATGCGCATTGGTGGTCCAGATTTTGCTGCCATTCAGCAACCAGCCCTTGTCATTTTTGACTGCCCTTGACTTGATACTGGCCAGGTCAGAACCCGAATTGGGTTCACTCATGCCAATACAGAAGAAAGCATCTCCCTGACAAATTCGGGGTAAATAAAACTGTTTTTGCGCTTCGCTACCATAGCGCAAGATCAATGGTCCGCTTTGACGGTCGGCAATCCAGTGGGCCGAAACGGGTGCTCCGGCACCCAACAGTTCTTCAGACAGGACAAAACGTGAAAAATAACCTTTTTCAGCACCACCATACTGCTTGGGCAAAGTAAGCCCTAGCCAGCCTTTGGCAGCCAGCTTTTTGCTGAATCCGGCATCAAAACCCATCCATGAACGGGCCCGTGCATAGGCATCCATTCCCTGCGTGGCCTCTTTAATAAAAGCCCGCAGCTCGCTTCGAAATTGGCTTTCTTCTTGCGGAAGATAAGCCAGATCAAGAACGTCAAGCATGATACACAACCTGTTTCATTGAAATTAAAAATTATTATTCATGTGCTGAATGATTAACGCCCTGACAACATGCGGGTAACGTCATAACTGATTACGGTTACATCATCCTGGTTCTTGATATTGATGTGCGTTGAAACGACGGCTCGGTTAAGTTTTGAAGTTGGGCGTACCTGAGTTACCTCTACCTCAGCCCATATCGTATCTCCGGCCACCACAGGTGCGAGCATTTTCTTATGCACTTCCAGCAAGGCCAGGCCAGTTCCCTGAACCATGGTTTGCATCAACATGCCTTCGATAATGCTATAAGTAAGCGCGCCGGGTACCGGCCGACCCTGAATAGCCCCTTTATTAAAAGTCTTGTCAATAAAGATGGTTTCCAGCATGCCGGTAACGCTAATAAAATTAACGATGTCGGTTTCGGTAATCGTGCGTTTGAATGTTTTGAATTTCTGGCCAACCTCCAGATCCTGCCAGTAAAAACCTTCACCCAATAATTTTGCTTCTTGTGTCATTGCCTATCTCCTGTTTTATACATTTTTCAGCAGTGATTGTACTGATGCGTTCTTGATAATATTTATAGCTACTGTGTCAGCCGTAGCTTGGCTTGTATCGAATAAAAAACAAAGGGTAATATCAATTACGATAGCTGTCTAATATTAATTTAAAATCATCTGATATTGATTGAGTATCAACCTTAAAAACAAGTTGGCAAACTTAGGTTAAAATCACTGCTTCATAACATTTCCACAAGCCAACCGAAGACTTAAGCTTTTTCCTTATGATTGAATTAATACTGACCTACGCCATTGCAATACTAATGGCCTGTTTTCTGATTGCTTCATTTTCCGGCCTCTACCTGATTTTCTTTTCCCTGAAACCCACCAATGAAATGCTTAAGCATCCTTATTTAAGCATGCAGCCGTTCAATCGGTTTTCCCTGTCCATTCGGTGCTCGATCTTGCTGGACTATTTTTTCAGGCTGTTTTTCCCCAATGTACAGTTCTGGCTGATTGGTCACGCCAACCGCATTTTGCCTCATGTCATTCCATCACAAGTACCCGTTAAAATTAAATGGCCTTTGCTTGGGCTGTGGGGCTGTTGTTTTATTGGCATTCTTTGCATGTGCGTAGTGTGGGGTATTTTGCTTACCCGCTAAAAACCGTATAAACCCTTGCAGCAATAAGCATTTCTTGGCTTGCCGCTGCGTAAAGTATTATCATGTAATTGTCCTCATCAACCACAAAGCAAACCCATGAACCTGTCGATCCAGCACCTTCCCGAACAATCACGTTTCCAAACCGTTATTGATGGCCACACCTGCTTAATTGATTACCGACTTGACAACAATGTGATGCATGTACTGCATACCCTGGTTCCCCCAGAGGTCGGCGGTCGCGGCATCGCTGCGGAAATTACCCGTTTTGCCCTGGAAACCGCCAGCCATAATAACTGGAAGGTTCACCCTGTCTGCTCGTACACCGTTGCCTACCTTAAGCGGCACCCTGAATACACCAATGTACTTTAAACACTGTGCTTGTGACAGCAAAGAAAAAAGCGTTCAGGGTTGAACGCTTTTTTTCATGCAGGCTTAAGATCGTACTATTTCTTAATTCTTCAATTCAATATTCAGGTTTTGAAAAAGCTGATTGAGATTAGCCCCTCCCCTGCCAGACAACAACTGAACAACCGACATGATCTCAAAAGGAGGGTTCGGATTCATCGCAAATGAAAGACTGTTTTTCTGGTTGGTCACGTACTTATAAACCGCATCACAAGAAGCTTCTGTCTTGTTTTCACCAAAAACAACTGCCCCCTGCTTCATGCAGGCCTCTTTTTGCTGAAGCATTTTTGCTTCATAGGTAGCGTCTTGTGCTGGCGTAGGCTGCTCACCGAAAGCCACCCCTTTCTCTTTGGCAATAACCCTTTTTACAAGACCTTTGTCATCAATATTAAATGACAGGGAATTAATGCTGACTGGCGCCAGAAATGGAAGTACAGCCATGGGGTTTTGCTGTACCGCTTCAGCATTGGTACGTACTTGTTCAAGTAAACCGGCAATTTTATTGGCATCAAGTTTGACGCCAAAATTGGCCACTTCGGGTTGATCGATACTAATTTCATACGAAGACCGATCTGTACTGCTGTCCAAACTGACCTTCAGACTACCATTGACTTCCGGCAACTCTGTATAGCCCAGATCGGCCAATCGGCTATCTGAAACTTTGCCTATGGGGCTTTTACCGGTTTCATCAGCAAAACCCTGAAAAGAAATATCTATTTTCTGGACTTTGTCAGTGTTCTCAAGATCATTCAGAATCACTTTGCGAAAAGTGAAATAATGCGCGGGATTTTGTTTGTCGATAATTTTGACATTGCTCATGGATCCTGTGCCACTCACATTGGCATCCAGACTTTCCCACAACACATTATCCTGCAAATTGTTTTTTACCAAAAAAGCCTTCAGCTCTTCCTCTACTTTGCCTTGAGCCAGTTTATTACCACCATACCAGGCTGCACCCGCAGCAACAACCAGAACCCCTGCCGTTGCAATAGCAAGCTTCTTCTTAGAAGACATACGTTTCCTTTTGCTTGTAATTAATTGAAAATGTAACGGCAACACTATACATGACGTTAGCAACAGTGCAAATATAATTGACTATAAAAGTCATGAATAAAGCCGTAAAAAGACAATAAAACAGATAGCCTGATTATAACCCGTTGGGCGCTGCAACAAAGTACCCGAAACCCGCCACTATCGGAACTTTCATGTACCGGAAAGAAACAAAAAAACACGCAGGCGTGTAAAATTCAGCCTGAGCCTGCATTGCCTTCATTTTCCCAACAAGCACCCGAGTCCCCTTGGGTACAAAATGTTACGCCTATTTTTGGAAAATATGTTGCTGCAAACAGTCAACTCTTATATAAGACATAAGACTTTTTTTCAAAAAAGCCTTATAATGGTCATGTTGTCTCTAATATTTTTTAAGGTCACGTCATGTTGGAATCATATCGTCAACACGTTGCCGAGCGCGCTGCGCTGGGCATCCCTCCTCTGCCTTTATCAGCCAAACAAACGGCTGAATTAATCGAATTGCTCAAAGCTCCTCCCGCTGGAGAAGAAAACTATCTGGTAGATCTGATTACCCACCGTGTACCCGCAGGTGTGGATGATGCCGCCAAAGTCAAGGCTTCTTACCTGGCCGCCGTTGCTTTCGGCACCGAAAAATGCCCCCTGATCACCCCTGAAAAAGCCACCGAATTGCTGGGCACCATGCTGGGCGGTTTCAACATCAGCCCGCTCATCGACTTGCTCGACAACCCAACACTGGGTTCCATCGCTGCCGATGCCCTGAAAAAAACACTGCTCATGTTTGACGCCTTCCACGATGTGAAGGAAAAAGCAGACAAAGGCAATGAAAACGCAAAAGCCGTTATTCAAAGCTGGGCCGACGCCGAATGGTTTACCAGCCGCCCTGAAGTACCAGAAAGCCTCACTGTAACGGTTTTCAAAGTCAGCGGCGAAACCAATACCGACGACCTGTCGCCCGCCCCCGATGCCACAACACGTCCAGATATCCCCCTGCACGCGTTGGCAATGCTGAAAAACAAACGTGAAGGCGCTGCCTTCGAACCTGAAGAAGACGGCAAACGCGGTCCCGTTAAATTCATTGAATCCCTCAAAGAAAAAGGCAATCTGGTTGCCTACGTGGGTGACGTTGTCGGTACCGGCTCTTCACGCAAATCCGCCACCAACTCTGTATTGTGGTTCACGGGTGAAGACATTCCTTTCGTACCCAACAAACGCTTCGGCGGCGTCTGCCTGGGTGGCAAAATTGCTCCCATCTTCTACAACACCATGGAAGACGCCGGTGCATTGCCCATTGAGCTGGACGTTTCCCAAATGGACATGGGAGATGTGGTTGAACTGCGCCCTTATGAAGGCAAAGCCCTGAAAAACGGTGAAGTCATTGCCGAATTCCAGGTCAAATCAGATGTCCTGTTTGACGAAGTGCGTGCCGGTGGCCGTATCCCCCTGATTATTGGTCGTGGCCTTACCGCCAAAGCCCGCGAAGCACTGGGTCTGCCCGCATCAACCCTGTTCCGCCTGCCTACCGAACCTGTTGACTCAGGCAAAGGCTACACCCTGGCACAAAAAATGGTTGGCCGTGCCTGTGGCTTGCCCGAAGGCAAAGGCGTTCGTCCAGGTACTTACTGCGAACCCAAAATGACTTCTGTCGGTAGCCAGGACACCACTGGCCCAATGACTCGTGACGAGCTGAAAGACCTGGCTTGCCTGGGCTTCTCTGCTGACCTGGTCATGCAGTCTTTCTGCCATACTGCTGCCTATCCAAAACCCGTAGACGTCAAAACCCACCACGAACTGCCAGACTTTATCAGTACCCGTGGCGGTATTGCCCTGCGTCCTGGTGACGGTGTTATTCACTCATGGCTTAACCGCATGTTGCTGCCTGATACCGTTGGTACCGGTGGTGACTCCCACACCCGTTTCCCAATCGGCATCAGCTTCCCTGCCGGTTCAGGCCTGGTTGCTTTTGCAGCAGCTACCGGTGTAATGCCCCTGGATATGCCAGAATCCATTCTGGTTCGCTTCAAAGGCAAAATGCAGCCTGGCGTTACCCTGCGTGACCTGGTTAATGCCATTCCGCTGTACGCTATCAAGAGCGGCGAACTGACCGTTGCCAAACAAGGCAAGAAAAACGTTTTCTCCGGTCGCATCCTTGAAATCGAAGGTTTGCCAGACCTGAAAGTCGAACAGGCATTCGAACTGTCTGACGCTTCTGCCGAACGCTCTGCCGCCGGTTGTACCGTCCGCCTGAACAAAGAGCCCATCATCGAATACCTCAACAGCAACATCACCCTCTTGAAATGGATGATTGCCAACGGCTACGAAGACGAGCGCTCACTGGCCCGCCGCATCAAGGCCATGGAAGCCTGGTTGGCCAACCCTCAACTGCTTGAGCCCGATGCCGATGCCGAATATGCAAGCATCATCGAAATTGACCTGGCCGACATCCACGAACCTATCGTGGCATGCCCTAACGACCCAGACGATGTGAAAACACTGTCTGACGTTGCCGGCGAGAAAATCGACGAAGTGTTTATTGGTAGCTGCATGACCAACATCGGTCACTTCCGTGCCGCTTCCAAACTGCTTGAAGGCAAACGCGACATCCCGGTCAAACTGTGGGTTGCTCCTCCAACCAAAATGGATCAAAAGCAACTTACCGAAGAAGGCCACTATGGCGTTCTGGGCGTAGCTGGTGCCCGTATGGAAATGCCAGGTTGTTCTTTGTGCATGGGTAACCAGGCACAGGTTCGCGAAGGCGCTACCGTCATGTCAACCAGTACCCGCAACTTCCCTAACCGTTTGGGTAAAAACACCAACGTTTACCTGGGTTCTGCAGAACTGGCTGCCATTTGCTCTCGCCTGGGTCGCATCCCAACCCGCGAAGAGTACATGGCTGACATCGGCATCATCGACCAAAACAGCGACCAGATCTATCGCTACATGAACTTTGACCAAATCGAAGACTTCAAGGAAATTGCAGATACCGTTGGTATCTAAATAAGTGAAGTCAACGCCGCTCCAAACGGAACGGCTTGGTTGAATGTTAAAACAGGCCTTGAAAAAGGCCTGTTTTTTTTAATTTGTCGCTGCTACCAATGCAAAAACCGTCAATGTATTGCAAACTTGCTTAAATCCGGCAAGCAAACACCTTCCACCTAATGCTATCATTGGAAACAAACAATCAAAATCTACTCCATCAACCCCAATATTCTTTTGCCGATCAATTCAAACAGCGAGGTTGCCATGCCTTTTTCCAGCACTGTAAAAACACTCACGGTCAATAATAAAACCAGGAAATACTATTCCCTGCCTGCCCTGGGTAAAAAACTGGATGTCAAAATTAACAAACTGCCCGTTTCCATCCGAATCGTACTTGAATCGGTCTTGCGTAACTGTGATGGCAATAAAGTTACCGAAGCGCATGTGCGTCAGCTGGCCAACTGGCAACCCAACGCCAAACGAGAAGAGGAAATCCCTTTTGTAGTGGCTCGCGTGGTCTTGCAAGACTTTACCGGTGTTCCTTTACTAGCAGACCTGGCAGCCATGCGCTCAGTAGCAAATAAAATGGGCAAAAACCCAAAGTCCATCGAGCCACTGGTCCCTGTAGACCTGGTGGTTGACCACTCTGTCATGATTGACTACTTTGGCACTGAGGATGCGCTTGACCTGAACATGAAGGTTGAATTCCAACGTAACAAAGAGCGTTACCAATTCATGAAGTGGGGCATGCAGGCTTTCAACACCTTTGGTGTCGTCCCTCCAGGCTTTGGTATTGTTCACCAGGTTAACCTGGAATATCTGGCACGTGGTGTCCACAAAGACGCCAATGATGTTTACTACCCCGACACACTGGTGGGCACCGACAGTCACACCACCATGATTAACGGCATTGGTGTTGTGGGCTGGGGTGTGGGTGGCATTGAAGCCGAAGCGGCCATGCTGGGGCAACCCTATTACATGCTTACCCCCGATGTGATCGGTGTTGAGCTGACCGGCCAATTACGCGGTGGCGTTACCGCCACTGATTTGGTGCTTACGATTACCGAAATGCTGCGCAAGGAAAAAGTGGTCGGCAAGTTTGTAGAATTTTGTGGCCCGGGCACGTCAAGCTTAAGCGTGACCGACCGTGCCACCATTTCAAACATGGCGCCCGAATACGGAGCAACCATGGGCTTTTTCCCGGTTGATGAACATACTCTTGATTACTTCAGGGGCACCGGCCGCACCGAAGAGGAAATTGAAGCCCTGGAAACCTATTTCAAGGCTCAAAAAATGTTTGGCATTCCCAAAGCCAAAGACATCAACTACACCAAAGTCCTGAAGCTGGATCTGAAAACCGTTTCTCCCTCCCTGGCTGGCCCCAAACGTCCTCAAGACCGGGTTGAGCTGGGTAATGTCAAAAGAACTTTTGCCAATCTGTTTACTGCTCCCCCCGAGAAAAACGGCTTCAATCAGCCGGCAGAAAAATTCAATGCTGCTTACGAAACACCCAGTGGCGTCACACTTAAAAACGGTGACATCCTGATTGCCGCGATCACCTCTTGCACCAACACCTCAAATCCAAGTGTCCTGCTGGCAGCTGGCTTGTTAGCCAAAAAAGCGGTCAAGGCAGGTTTAACTGTTCAAAAGCATATCAAAACCTCATTGGCACCCGGCTCCAGGGTCGTAACCGAGTATTTGTCCAAAACAGGCTTGCTGCCCTACCTGGAGCAACTGGGCTTTGATGTGGCAGCCTACGGCTGCACCACCTGTATCGGCAATGCCGGTGACTTGCTACCCGAGTTCAATGAAGCGATTATCAAAAACGATTTGATCTGCGCTGCTGTCCTGTCAGGTAACCGCAACTTCGAGGCACGCATTCACCCTAACATTAAAGCCAACTACCTGGCCTCGCCACCCTTGGTGGTGGCCTATGCCCTGGCGGGCACATTAAATATTGATTTAATGACCCAACCGGTTGGCAAAGGCAAAAAAGGAGACGTCTGGCTGGGCGATATCTGGCCAAGCGATGAAGAGGTTGAAAAACTGCTGGGCAAAGCCATGAACCCGAAGGCTTACCGCAACAACTATGCCCAGGTCAAATCCAATCCAGGCGATTTGTGGAAAAAAATCAAGGGCGTATCAGGTGAAGTTTACAACTGGCCAACGTCCACCTATATTGCAGAACCGCCTTTCTTTGCAGACTTCAGCATGACACCGGCCGCCATCCAGCCTATCAAACAGGCACGCGCGCTGGGTATTTTTGGTGACTCGGTCACCACCGACCATATTTCACCGGCCGGCTCCATCAAGGACACCTCACCGGCAGGCAAGTGGCTACTGGCACATGATGTCATGAAACCCGATTTCAACAGCTATGGCTCACGCCGTGGCAATCATGAGATCATGATGCGTGGCACCTTTGCCAACGTTCGCATCAAGAACCTCATGATTCCTGCCCTGCCTAATGGCAGCCGCTTTGAAGGGGGTGAAACCATTCACAAACCCAGTCAAGAGCAACTGCCCATTTACGATGCAGCCATGCAATATATTGCCAGTGGTACACCAACGGTCGTCTTTGGGGGTGAAGAATATGGCACAGGCTCTTCCCGTGACTGGGCAGCCAAAGGCACCCAGCTGTTAGGGGTAAAAGCGGTTATTGCCCGCAGCTTTGAGCGCATTCACCGAAGCAATCTGGTGGGCATGGGTGTCTTGCCCCTGCAATTCAAGGGCAATGACTCCGCACAGTCCCTGGGTATTACCGGAGATGAAACCTATGACATCAGCGGTCTGGAAGATGGCATCAAGCCACAACAGGATGTCGTGCTCACCGTGCATCGCCCCGATGGCAGCAAGCAGGACATTCCTGTTTTGCTGCGCATTGATACACCGGTCGAAGTGGAATACTACCAGCACGGTGGTATTCTTCCCTTCGTTCTTCGACAACTTTTATCTTAATTAAACCCGGCTCCTTTCATCATCGTCCATGAAAGGAGCCAACCGAAATATGAGCAAAACCGCATTCACAAAGTTAAGCAAGGCAAGCCAAGCCCTAGTTGACGCTTGCAAAGCCTTAAAACAGTCCGGCTGCATTATTGAAGACCGCTACTGGGAAAACCTGATTGATCACAAAGTAGTCGATATTTTTAACAGCAATAAAAAAAACCAGGTAGACCGTGCGCTTGATTTCCTGGCTTCCACCGACACCGAAACCCATGATATATTGCTGGAACATGCGGAAACCATGTCCGAGTCCTGTACGCTTGAAAAAGACGGTGTGTATTTTGACTGCCTGTTCATCGTGATTCCTGTGGTAGCCTGGACCCGGTTCCAAATCCCATCCCCCACCCTCAACCTGAAAACACAAACCGCGCTTGTCAATCTATTAAAAAAACATATTAGTGCCACTTCGGTGGAAATAGCCATTCATCCGCAACTGTGTTCGGTAGACCAAATGCCAAAATCCTTTGATCAAACCCATCTGTGGTGCGATGCGCTGGCCAGGCAGGCACTGAATCTACCCGTCAACCCGCTTTCCAGTCCCAAGCCTCCTGCCGAAGACGCCCACATGCTGGCCGATACCCGCTACATCATGGCCGCTTTTTGTGTGGCCCAAAACCAGCCTATTTTCAAATGGCAACAGGCCAGTGAGCACTTTGCCGAACAACGGCAACGCTGCCTGCAACACTGGCAAGAGGAAGCCCTGCCCTTGTTCAGGGAACTGTTACCCGCCTGTGGCCTGGAACTGCCCCTGCCCGATGCGTTTTATATCGGCAATCGCGAAGCTGACAAACGGATCCGTTTCGCCGCCCTGAGCGCTTCCGTCCAATGGTTGCAAAACACCCTGAATATCCCTGCCGAATCCTTCCGTGCCACCATTGCCGGCATCGGAGAGGACCAAATCAAGGAATACCGTATTGGCTTTACCTTCCTGGATTCCCATCAGGTTATTTATGGCTGCATGTGGCCACTCTTCAGTGAGGAGCAGGAAGAAACGATCCCTGAAACCATTACCGAATCGGTACAGGTTCTTAACATCATTGAGCAGCTGCAGGACAATGGCATCAAACACATCATTTGTATCAATGAAATGCTCAAGCCTGGCCGGCACGAAGAAACCGATGAGCCACTTTTTCCAAACCCTGCCGGAGAACTGACTTATATTAGCGCTCCAGATGATTTTGATGATGCAGACATTTCCAGTGAACAGTTCCATTAAACCTGACTTCCCAAAAAGCATAGATATTTTCTGTAAGGTGATTGACAACTACGGGGATATTGGCGTGTGCTGGCGCCTGGCACGTGATTTGAAAACACAAAGCCAGGCTACCATTCGCCTGTGGGTTGATGAACTTCGCAGCTTTGGAAAAATCGCCCCCGAGCTGGACCCTACCCTTGACAAACAAATCGTTCAGGGCATTCATGTGCATCATTGGGCCAGCGATAACGCTTTCAACGGGCAACCTGCAGAAATCGTTATTGAAGCCTTTGCCTGCGATCCACCACCCGCCTATGTACAGACAATGAAAGGCCATACGCGCTTATGGCTGAACCTGGAATACCTGTCGGCCGAACCCTGGGTGGAAAATTTTCATGCCCAACCATCACCACAAACCAACGGCTTGGTAAAGCATTTCTTCTTCCCTGGCTTTACCAACAAAACAGGCGGTTTGCTGCTCGAAAAAAACCTGCTGCAAGATCGTGACCAGTGGCAAAATGACCGGCAAGCACAAGAAAAATTCCTGGCCCCGTTTTTAAATACCCGGCAACTGGCGCTTTGGCAACAGGGTGCACCCATCATTAATTTATTTTGCTATGCCAGCGCCCCAGTGCATGAACTGGCCCAAGCCCTTGTCAAGGCTAATCAGGCAGTTCTGTTACTGGTTCCCGAAGGTGTGGCACCTTCGCTAGAGGCAGAGGTGGCCAGGCTTGGTGCTTTCGCTTCCACCCCATCCTGGCTGCATATTATCCGTTTACCCTTTATAGACCAGCGCGACTATGACCGCTTGCTTTGGCTGGGCTCACTTAATTTTGTTCGTGGTGAAGACAGCTTTGTCAGGGCGATATGGGCCGCCAGGCCATTTATCTGGCAAATTTATGAGCAACAGGAAAATGCACACTTGGTTAAACTGGATGCCTGGCTTGCCAGCAGCAAAACCAGCCCCACTGTTGCCAACCTAATGCGAGCCTGGAACAATGCAGCCGTGCCGGGCTCGTTTGCCACGCTTTTTCAGGATCTTTTCTTCCAGCCGGCCAATCGTAAGCAATGGATACAAGAGGCGAACCAATACTGCCAAAATCTATCTAAAAACAAGACTTTATCCTTATCTATTTTAGATATTCATCATAAAATGGCGCAAAAAGTATAAAATAAGCGTTTTCCGATTTTATCGGTTTATATTACTGTAGAAATACACTACCTATTTATTCCTGGAGTTATTATTAATGAAGACCGCACAAGAACTGCGCGTAGGCAATGTAGTCATGGTTGGCTCAGAACCTTTGGTTGTACAAAAAGCTGATTACAATAAATCTGGCCGAAACTCTGCTGTTGTCAAACTGAAATTCAAAAACCTGTTAACAGGCTCCGGCAGTGAATTGGTTTACAAAGCCGACGAAAAATTTGAAGTGGTCATGCTCGACAAAAAAGAATGTACCTACTCTTACTTTGCCGACCCCATGTATGTGTTCATGGACGAAGAATACAACCAGCACGAAGTTGAAGCCGACAGCATGGGTGATTCACTGAACTACCTGGAAGAAGGTATGACCGTTGAAGTGGTTTTCTACGAAGGCCGCGCCATTTCCGTCGAATTGCCAACCATTATTGTTCGTGAAATTACCTATACCGAACCCGCTGTTAAAGGCGATACCTCCGGTAAAGTGCTGAAACCAGCCAAAATCAACACTGGTTTTGAAATTGCAGTTCCACTGTTCTGCAATATTGGCGACAACATTGAAATTGACACACGCACTAACGAATACCGTAGCCGTGTCATGTAATTCCAATGGAATCCAACCATAGAAAACAAAAAAACCTGATGCTATTGCGTCAGGTTTTTTTTAGGGCGCTGGTTTCATCTGATCTGATACGCGACAAACCTATCCCTTCAGAGGATCCCAAGACCTTACTTGTTAACCAGGGAATATTTAAACGTCCCTACTGCTGTTGCCAGCAGCAAATCATCATCAAGCCATACCTCTGAACGGGCAAAAAATATGCTACGTCCTTTTTTTTCCACAAAACCCCTGGCCTTTAACATGGCGCCATCACCCGCACCAATGAAATTGGTGGTTAATGACAAGGTAAGCGCCTTTAACTCGGGCTCTCCGGGTGCGGAATAAATACCACTGTAACCGGCAACCGAATCAAGCAAGGTACACAACACTCCTCCTTGCACACGACCCGTACGATTGCCCAGATTAGGTCCCATGGGCAAATGCATTTGCGCATACCCTTCAGACCAGTCACTTAAAGTGATACCCATCCATTCCAGGAACGGATTATTGATGGGATGAACCGAGATACAAGCATCCACAATTTAGTCCCTGAAGTTATTGAAAGCCAGTGGTGCGTCTACCACCTCTTTTTTCAGCAAGGCAATGACATCTTGCAATGTATCCCGTTTTGCACCGCTAACACGCACGGTGTCGCCCTGTATGCTTGCCTGCACCTTAAGCTTGCTGTCTTTAATGGTTTTAACGATTTTTTTGGCTAGATCTCCGGTAATACCTTTGCGAATAGTGGCATATTGCTTAAGTTTGTCGCCAGACATCTTTTCTTTTTTACCATATTCAAGGAAACGCAAATCCACCCCTCGCTTGGACAATTTGTTAATCAGCACATCCTGAACCTGCCCAACCTTGAACTCATCATCGGCAAAGATAGTCAGTTCCAGTTCTTTTTGTTCGATCCGGGCGTCCGAGCCCTTAAAGTCAAAACGAGTTGAAATTTCTTTATTGGCCTGCTCAACCGCATTCCTGACTTCAATCATGTCCGCTTCACTCACGACATCAAATGATGGCATTTTTTCTTTCCTTTTACTTATCACATTAATAATCTGCATAAAGATTAGCATATTTTAACCGCTCTGGCTGATAGGCTCAGGGCATCAGGCCTGTCTTTTGTTAAGACTGACTTAAGACAAATTTAAGGCAAATGCAAGCCATCTCTGGCCATTCACAATTGTTAGCAATTAATTCATGCAACCCGCCATTGATTTCATTAAAATCGTTGGGTATTGCGCCAAATGGTAACCGTACAGACAAACAAACAAGATCGGTGGCTGCTTTACAGGCAACGGACAACTCATTAAATCTGGAGAAAACCATGAGTGCACTCAATATTCTTGAAACATTGCTGGGCGCTGGCAAAGACCTAATCGCACAAGCCGGCAATACGGCAAGAGATGCAACAACTGGCAGTCATCCACTCATTACCGATAAAGACAAAACCACTCTTGGGGCAGGTGCTTTGGCCGTGTTACTGGGCAAGAAAACCGACTCCAGTCTGGCTACTTACGGAGGACTGGCTGCTTTAGGCACGGTTGCCTACAAAGCCTTCAAACGCTGGCAGGAAAGCCAGGCAGAATTGACCGCCCAGGGCGCCAATATCGCTGCGGACATTCCCATGCCACAACCCATCAACCAAATGTCAGCAGAAAAAACAGAGGCCACCAGCCGGGCACTGCTGATGGCCATGATAACCGCTGCCAAGGCGGACGGGCATATTCATGAAGAAGAAAAAACCCAGCTGGATGCCCATTTTGCTAAAATTTCCAACCCCCAGGAAAGGGCCTGGCTACAAACAGAAATGAACAAACCCGTAGACCCGGCTGCCGTAGCAAGTCTGGCTGTGAATGACCCTCACCTGGCATCGCAAATTTATGCACTTAGCGTGGCCATGGTTGATGACGCCAATTTCATGGAGCGCTCATATCTGGATGAACTGGCAAAACAACTAAACCTGGACCACAGTCTGAAACACGAACTGGAAGCCCAGGTCAAGCAACAGGTATAACTGTTTTTTTACCTGAATCGGTTGGGGGAAACCAGCGCCGGATCGACTTTTTCTTTAAGCAAAGTCTCTGACAGGGGCTGGTTCAGGATTAATGCGCTGGCCAACTCGGAAACACCGGCAGATGATTGTATCCCGTAACCGCCCTGCCCGGCCAACCAGAAAAATCCTTCAGCGGTCTGGTCAAAACCCACCACCAAATCCCCATCTTTAACGAATGAACGCAAACCTGCCCAAACATGATTGGGGCGACGAATCTTGAAGGTAGTGGCCTCTTCAATATAGTAAATCCCGGTGGCCACGTCCAGTTCCTCGGCCACCACATCCTGTGCATCTACCGGATCGGCATTGGCAGGTGAACCCAGCACCTGTCCGGCATCGGGTTTGAAATAATATTGTTCGCCAATATCCACAACCATAGGTAAGGTAAGCAGATCCAGCCCTTCAGGCGCATCAAAAGTAAAAGCGGTACGACGGCATGGTTGCAGCCCTACTGGTGCAACTTGACTTAAACGGGCAATGTGATCAGCCCAGGCACCGGCTGCATTAACCAGTGTTTTGCACCAAAAGCTTTCGCCATTAGCCAAACTCACCTGCCATTTGTCTTCGATGCGCTGGCATTGAACCACTTCGGCATTGTTTTTCAGTGCTGCACCGTTTTTTCTCATACCCTTAAGATAACCCTGATGCAGGACATCAACATCAATATCTTCCGCATTACGTTCAAGTACCCCACCATACAGCAACTCTTTTTTCATGCAGGGCGCCATATCGACAATTTTGTCCGGATCAATAAACTCGACATTGGGAGACAGGGCCAGCGCTTGGGCATACATGGTATCCAGCTCTTCTTTTTGATCAGGCCGTGCCACGTAAATACAACCACGAGGATGCAGAACCGGCTGTTCGGTAAACCCGCTTGACTGGGCCTGCTCAAAAAACCCGCGTCCGGCACGGGTTAGCGCCTGTATTTGGGGTGTGCCATAGGTTTCCATAAACATCGCGGCAGAACGGCCGGTTGAATGGTAACCCGGCTGCGATTCCCGCTCAAGCACCATTACGCGCACTTGTGTGGACAGACGATACGCAACTGAAGCACCGGCTATACCGGCACCGATAACGATCACATCAAATTCATTTGCACTACTCATGCTTTGAGCTCCAGAACAGGAAGGGTTATTTTTAATGTTGGTTTATTGATTCTGTTTTTCATTATACCTATACGAAATTTTATACCGTATAGGAAAAACACTTATTGAAGCTGATTTTCATCCAGAAAGTCGGGAATTGGCAGCACTTCAATTCCTTCTTCCTGCAAGGCTTGTCGTTGCTCAGGAGTGGCATTGCCACGAATCGCTCTTTCCTCTGCCTCACCATAATGAATGCGTCTTGCCTCTGAGGTGAATTGATCGCCCACATCTTCGGTTTGTTTGACATAAGCTCTCAACTGCTGCATCGCTGCTGCCTGAATTTTAGCCAGTTCTTTATCGTTGAGGTTTGCCATCGCTTCTGCCACAGGAGCCTGTGATATCGGCTGCGGCTGCTTTTCTTTTTTAAGATGGGAAACATTCAGATGCGGAGCCGACAGCATTTTACTGATATTGGCGTTACCGCAGATAGGGCAGGTTAAAAGCCCTCTTTCCTGTTGTGAATCATAATCCTCGTGGGATGAGAACCAGCCCTCAAATATATGATGTGCCTCACATTGAAGGTCAAAAACTTTCAAAGCCATAATTACCCGGTTAAAAATATACTTGCCTGCATACCTGACATGATAACGCTTATTCTGAAAACGTGTATCTATCCGGGGGCCTGAAGCCATGCATTGCCACTAGGACAAACCTGTTTTTCCTAAAGCCAGCCGGCTTTTTTGAAGCGCCAGTACAGGTAACCGCAAGCACCAAACATAAGTGCCAACACAAAAGGATAGCCAAAAGCCCAGTCCAGCTCTGGCATTTCCTTGAAGTTCATTCCATAAATACCTGCAATAGCCGTGGGCACCGCCAAAATCGCTGCCCAGGCAGCCAGCCTTTTGGCAATGTCCGTTTGGTGATTTTGCCCAATCATCATACCGGCCTCAAAGGCAAACGCCAGGGCCTCGCGCAAGGAGTTGATCTGCTCCACCAAACGGGCCACCCGATCTGAGACGATACTGAAATTTGAACGGGAATCCATTTCCACCACATCTATCCGTACCAGCGACAGTTTGCGGCAAATTTCTATCATGGGAGCAATAGCCGTATGAACCCTTAGCAAATCACGCCGCTGTTTATACAGCTTGCGAATATCGCTTTCCTTAAGCCCTTGCAGCAGCATTTGGTGCTCTGACTGGTCAACTTCATATTCCAGCCTGGCCGTTAAATGAGTATAGCTGTCAGCCAGCACATCCAGAATTTCAGCCGCCACATAATCACTTCCCCGGGCAATCAGGTCGGGCCATCCTTCCAGCCTTTCCCGAAGGGAACTGTTGGACAGGGCGTCTCCACGCCTGACGGTTAGCAGAAAACCAATTCCGAAAATAATCTGTATTTCGCCAAAAACCGGTTTTTTACTGTTTTCTTTACTAACAGTCATGGCCACAATCTGGATATATTCCCCATAATCAATCATTTTGGGACGCACATGTTTTTTAATGATTTCTTCTGTAGCATCCGTGCTAAGTGACAGCTGCCTGCAAATATGCTCCAACTCGGCTTTGGTGGGGTCTTTCAGGCCAACCCACAACAGGCGGGTGGACTCTTTCTTATAACCCGCAATCTGATCTATCGTCATTTCCCCACGTCGCCTGCCATGCACATATTCAACCGAGGCAATTACAGATGCGTCCGCTGATTTTTCAGTGGGTTTTGAATCAGCTTTTGCGGCAGATTTTGAATCAGTTTTAACGCCTTCCATCTCTGCAACAGATTTTGTTGACTCTTTCACTTTTTTTTCAACAGTCATGACTCCCTCCTGTGACATGCAGAAGGGATCATACCATTCGCCCGGCCCCTTAACCCTGGTAATTAACCAGACTGCGGGCAATCAGCATGCGCTGGATCTCGCTGGTGCCTTCATAAATTTGCGTGATACGCGCATCACGGTAATAGCGCTGGACCGGATAATCTTCCAGATAGCCGTAACCGCCATGCACCTGAATGGCCATTGAGCAGACTTTCTCTGCCATTTCAGAGGCCATCAGCTTGGCCTGGGCCGCTTCATTAAGGCAAGGAATACCACGATCTTTAAGCGAAGCGGCATTAAGGACCATTAAGCGGGCAGCATTGATTTGGGTATGCATATCTGCCAGCATATTGGCAATACTTTGGTGGGCCAAAAGGTTTTTGCCAAACTGCTCCCGTTCCTGCGCATATTTAAGGGAAGCCTCAAAAGCGGCACGGGCAATGCCCACGGCCTGTGCCCCTATACCAATCCGGCCATTTTCAAGATTGGACAGGGCAATAGACAGGCCCTTACCCCTTTCGCCCAACAAATGATTTTCTGGAATGGTGCAATTTTCAAGGGTAATGGCACAGGTGTCTGAAGCCCGGATACCCATTTTGTGCTCTACCCGACTGACGATGAAGCCGGGGGTATGGGTGGGCACCAGAAAGGCGGAAAGTCCTTTTTTGCCCAGGTCAGGATCGGTCACGGCAAAAATAATGGCTATCTTGGCGCGCTTACCATTGGTGACGAATTGTTTGGCGCCATTCAAGACCCATTTCCCATCTTGCAGTATGGCACGGGTTTTCAGATTATGGGCTTCTGAACCGGCCTGTGGTTCGGTAAGGCAAAAACTGCCGATTGCACGGCCCGATGCCATTTCTGGCAGCCATTGCTTTTTCTGCTCATTGTTACCCGCATTCAACAAGGTGCCACAACCTACCGAATTATGCACGCTCATCATGGTACCGGTTGCCGCATCTGCCGCAGAAATTTCCTCAATCGCCAGTGCATAAGAAACGTAATCGGAAAATGAGCCTCCCCATTCTTCGGGCACCACCATCCCCATCAGGCCCAACTCACCCATTTTCTCAATCATGGCATCGTCTATCCAGCCCTCTTTTTCCCACAGTTCTGCTCTGGGTGCAATTTCATTTTGCGCAAAATCGCGAGCCATGTCACGAATCATGCTTTGCTCTTCGCTTAATGCGGTATTAAACATTGCCATTTATTCCTTACTGTTATATTGCCGTCACCGTTTCTGATCAAACCCTGACACCTGTTCTGTTTACTTATCGGAAAAAAGCTTGATAATGCCTGAAAAATCCAGTTTCCCATGCCCCTGGGAGCTGAATGTTTGATACAACTGCTGGGCTGCAGCTCCCATAACCACCGGCACTTTGGCCGCCCGGGCAGCCTCGGTGGCAAGCCCCAGGTCCTTAAGCATTAAATCAGCACCAAACCCGCCCGCATATCCCTTTGAGGCCGGTGCCGTTTCCACTACGCCCGGATAAGGGTTGTAAACCTCGGTGCTCCAGCAACGGCCCGAAGAAGTATTGATAATGCCAGCCAGCACTTTAGGGTCCATCCCCAAAGAAACCCCCAGATTCATGGCTTCGGCTGCACCAACCATGGAAATACCCAACAACATGTTATTGGCCACCTTGGCCACCTGGCCATTGCCAGCACCACCACAAAATACAATATTTTTCCCCATGGCCTGCAACACTGGCTGCGCTCTTTCAAACACGGCTTCATCACCGCCAACCATGAAAGTCAAGGTGCCCGCCTGCGCCCCTCCCGTGCCACCGGATACTGGGGCATCCAGCATGTCATTGCCCTGGGCAGCCGCCTGGGCAGCCACTTCACGGGCGGTTTGCGGATCTATGGTGGAAGAGTCTATGAGCAACACCTGTTTGCCAACGGCAGCAAGCACCCCGTCTTCGCCCAGATAAACCTGTTTTACATGAACTGAAGCCGGCAACATGGTTATTAATATATCGATTTCCTGCCTGGCTACCTGTGCAGGCGAACTTTCACGGCTGGCTCCTGCCGCTTCCAGCGTTTGCACTGCTGCCTCTACCAGATCATAAACATATACTTTATGTCCTGCTTTCAGCAAATTAAGCGCCATGGGGGCACCCATGTTGCCCAGACCAATAAATCCGATATTCATGTAAGTCTCCGTGTATTACTGTTTTATTTTTGAATAAATGAAGTATGACAACCATACTGAGAATATGCTTTACAGACTGTCATTTTAAAGACGTTTTTCAATCATTTCGAAAAACCTGACAGCTTGCGGGAAAGCACCAATCCAGGTGCCCGTTCCCACGCAGAAGAGCATGGGTACGTGGTTTTTTCTTACTTAAACTTTCCAGCCGGTGCTTCCCACACACCCAATCACACCACCCTGCTCAGCATCTTCCCCTCATGGAAAAAACCATCCAGGTTATCAATCACGCGTTGCGACATACGCGCACGGGTTTCCACCGTGGCACTGCCCACGTGCGGCATTAGCACCACATTGTCCATCTTAAGCAAGGCCTCGGGGACATAAGGTTCGTTTTCAAAAACATCCAGTGCGGCAGCGCCCAGGCGCCCTTCCTGCAAGGCCTTGACCATCGCTGCTTCATCAATAACGGTTCCGCGCGAAACGTTAATCAGCAAGCCTTTCGGCCCCAGCGCCGTCATGATTTCATCGTTAACCAGATGGTGCGTGGTTGGTCCGCCAATGCACATAATGAACAGAAAATCGCTCCATTGCGCCAGCGCTTTCAAAGAAGATTCATAGCGATAAGGCACGCCCTGCTTTTCTGAACGGTTATGATAGCGGATCTCACAATCAAACCCGCTTAAACGTTTAGCAATAACCTGGCCAATATTGCCCAGGCCTACAATCCCCGCTTTTTTACCCGACACACTATGGGTTAGCGGAAACTCTTCTGTTGGCCACCGGCCTTCACGCACAAAACGATCGGCCCGAACCAGCCCGCGTGCCGCCCCCAGTAATAGGGTCATGGCGGTGTCGGCCACGCAATCATTCAGGACATCAGGGGTATTGCCCAATTGAATGCCACGCCGTTGCAGCTCGGCGGCATCAATAGAGTCATAACCCACCCCAAAACTGCTAAGCACTTTTAATTGCGGCAAGTAATCCAGCCACTCATTCCTGAACCCATACTTGGCAGAGGTTACGGCACCCACGCAGCCCTGTCCGTGCGCTTTCAGGGCCTCAAGGGCGTTTTCCTGCTCCCACAACCTGAAGACATCATAATTATTCTCAAGATGCCGGCTAACCAGCGCTGGCGCTGGTCCAACCTGTAACACGCGATGCTTTGTCATTTTTACTGTCTCCTGTTTATCTTGCTAATCACCCATAAAACGGGGCAAATTCCAATTATTTCTATATGAAAAATACCGGATCAGGAATGTCACTAAAGCGCCCGCCAGCATCACAAAAAATTCCTGTAGACCCAAATAATTGCCTGCTACCACAATACATGCACCCACAATGGCTGCCGAAGCATAAATTTCTTTTTCAAGCACAATGGGGGCGCGGTTTAAAAACACATCGCGCAGCAAGCCGCCGCCAACGGCCGTAGTGACCCCAAGAATAATCGCGGTCTCGTATGCTCCGGTATAATGCAGGGCCTTGCTCGCACCGGTTACCGCAAAAATACCCAGACCGATGGCATCAAACAAGAAAATAGGATATTCCAGTTTTTTAATCCAGTTTTTAAACACCAAGGTAAAAAACACCGCCAGCAGCGCAATGAATAAATAACGCCAGCTGGAAAGGCTGGCCGGTGGCGTTATACCCAAGCAAAGATCCCTGATAATACCGCCACCGCATGCCGTAATAAAGGCAATAAAAATAACCCCAAACAAATCCAGGTTTCGATGACGGGCCGCAATCACTCCGCTAACAGCGAAAGCAAACGTACCTAAAACATCCAGTGTGGGCAATAATAAATCATTCATTTTAAAAAAAATATAACAATTCAGGTAACTCGTTGTAGAATATCAGGTTTTAGGCCCAATTCAGGGCAAACTTACTTCAATCATCAAGATGTCTCTATTCGTCCATAAATACGGTGGCACCTCTATGGGTTCCATCGAACGCATTCAAAATGTTGCGAAACGTGTCGCCAAATGGCATGCAGAAGGCCATCAGGTAGTTGTGGTTCCTTCAGCCATGTCGGGCGAAACCAACCGTTTGCTTGGCCTGGCCAAGGAACTGTCAGAAACCCCCGATCCTCGTGAAGTGGATATGCTTGCCTCTACAGGCGAGCAGGCAAGCAGCGCCTTGCTGGCCATGGCACTACAGGCACAAGGGGTACCTGCACGCAGCTATACCGGCTGGCAGGTTGCCGTAAAAACAGACAGCGCCTTCGGCAAGGCCCGTATTACCTCTATCGATGATCAGCGCGTTCGCGCAGACCTGGACGCTGGCAAAGTGGTTATCGTGACCGGTTTTCAGGGTATAGACCCTGAAGGCCATATTACGACGCTGGGACGTGGTGGTTCAGATACCTCTGCTGTCGCCATGGCTGCTGCCCTTAAAGCTGATGAATGCCTGATTTTCACAGACGTGGATGGTGTTTATACAACAGATCCGCGTGTTGTTCCCGAAGCGCGCCGCATGAATGTGGTGTCATTCGAAGAAATGCTTGAAATGGCATCACTGGGCTCAAAAGTACTCCAGATCCGCTCTG